>Ga0307514_10000840_pt1 | contig 49638 bp, 52 predicted proteins | sample 16_EM_MG_FD_203088 | JGI IMG/M metagenome (GOLD analysis project Ga0307514, IMG submission 203088) | Populus trichocarpa ectomycorrhiza microbial communities from riparian zone in the Pacific Northwest, United States - 16_EM | ecosystem: Host-associated > Plants > Roots > Unclassified | place... | reverse complement strand
ATTGGGCTCCGGCTTTGGCAGTCGGCATTGGGTTTTCCTTCTCTCTCTTTCATATATAAGTCCATAGTTTTCCTTCTCTTTGGATCGACAGACAATTCATCTTCTTCTCCATCTTCTCGTGTCAACAAATACGGCAATGGCAAGGATATGATGATCCAGTTGGATTTCGTTTATGTTTCATACTTTGGAGACTTTCTTAGTATAGGCAGCAGAGAATCTTTCCAACAAAATATTCTGTTTAGGCTTAGTCCGCCGTGCACAGCCTGCAGGCCGCCAAGAAATGCCACCCGGCCGCCAAACAACGCCGCCAGGCTGGCCTGAATAGCTTGCATGCTCGGCCCGGCCCTCAGTTGAAAGCTGCCGCTGAGGCCAAACAGGCTCGGGCTTTGAAATGCCGAGCCGGCCTGGTCGCTTAGGAACACTGAAACTGCCAATAGACTACGGATGACATTGGGCAAGGATCGTACTTCCACAGGTACACACAATCATTAACTTGTCTTTATATGGTAGGAAGTGTGTGCTGCCACAGCACTTTTCGGACGAACAAAGATAAATAAACTGCCTTCAGGACAGACTGCTCCTGTTCGTGGCTGCCAGGTTATTCGATGAGGGCAATCTGTGTCAACCAGTGTTCTCAACCGTCCCGTCCGACGGCCGGGGACGGCATGCCGTCCGAGATCTTGCCAGGACGGACGGGACGGCGCCACAGCCGTCCGTCCCGTCCGAGCATAAGAATGACGGCTGGACGGCCGACATCCACCGTCCCTGGCCGACATCGGGCGGCTACCGTATACTCTTAGATGTAACCCAATTCGATCCTGAGAGCGCGCGGTAAGAGATATATAAATGGATACATCCATGCATAGATTGTATATCAATTATGCTATAGTTTTAAAGAACGAGGAGAGGAGAATGATGAACAGGATCTTGCTTCACAGTCTGGATAATTGTAGCTAGTTTATATACATTGTATGTACCCTGAGAAAAAATCCATCGATATAGACAGATGACGCCCGGGGACGGCAAAGCTCCGTCCCCGGTCGTCCTCTCCGTCCGTCACCGTCCTGCCTCAAAAAGACGGCACCGTTTCCGTCCTACCCTCGGACGGACGGCGATTCGCCGTCCTGTCCCGTCCTGAGGAATTTCGGACGGACGGGACGGTTGAGAACTGGTGTCAACAAGGTGTCAGCGTATCTCTGACACATTGCAAGATCATCACGAGGACAATTATCCGGTGACAGACGAAAACAGGATTCAATGTGGGATTGCTATGTCACTGGAGGCGGAAGACGCCAATGATCAAGACAAGGAAACATATCAATGTACGTCAGCTCAGTCTGTAGAATCGCATGAACGTGATGGGACCAGAGAGGAATGACTTCAACGTGCACTAGCTAAGTCGATGTAGTGTCAACCACAGCATGAAAACGGGATGGGATTACCATACAAACTGTAGGGAGCATGAGTGGTGGCAGGGATATGGTTGCAACCACCGTAAGAAATCGTGGGATTTCTGTCGAAAATCGCGCAAAACTGATGATTTCTCAACAATTCAATTAAGAGAAGATCGGAGACTACATTGTGATATATCTCCATTAGCTACCTGTCAATCAAAAAATCATAATTGGACAAGATTTGGGTAAGTCAAAAATCTGAGTGAGAGTCCATGAAGCTGGCGGATCTTTGCCCTCCTTCTAACTATCCTGTTTCATCACCCATTGTAAATCGAATTTGCTAGTAATGATATTGGAGCATATATGGAATGCTAGATCTCGATTGACATCAATCTTGGCATATTTGGTTGAGTGATTGTTCAGATAGGAACTATCTCTGAGTTGTATAAATGAGAGACCTTGTCGATGGAATAAAGCAGGAAATTTTCGCCCCTGTAAGATTCCACAGTATCTAGAAACTACCAACCTGCCCCCCAAATAGTCTTCTAGCATGCCCAAGAGACTCTGACAGAGAAGGCACTTAATTCTAACTAGAATTAGTAGAGAAACCAAGAGGGGTCGGAAGCCCTCCTCCTGCTCCTCTTTCCACCCTTCCAGCTACCTCCATAAGTACACCAATTCTCGGCCAAATCGAGCGTCCTTTGGCACAGAGCAGCTCCACTATATGTAAATAACTTTCGCGTTCTCGTTGGCCAAGCAATTTTCCCTGGCTATGGAGCAGTGGGGGGGTCCGCTAGGGGGTAGGGTTGAGGAACATTTTTCCATAAACCCAGTATGATATACCCCCTGTAAATCAGTCAAATCTTGGGCGATTAGGGTCAATAAAGGCTTGAATGAAAGCTCAGAAGCAGCTCTATAAGATTGTGTACTGCAATCTCCAATCAGATCAGCTGTTCAGGAGCATTGATAAAAATCGAAGCTTGGCATAAAACCCGTGAAATACCGCCCGGGATTTCGTCTTTTGATCATCCCAAATCCTGTTCACGGATGAGGTGATGGCTCATGAATCCCGTCCCGTTACCATCCCATGGTTCTTCCTAAGTCGATGCAAGACGATAGTGACGACGAAATTGGTTGCCACGAACGCGAGTATTAGACTTGGGGTAGGCTGATTCTGGTCAGTGATGGTGTTTTGTTAGATTGCTAAGATATGTCACCAGATTGCGAGCTGCAGCTAATACTATATAACGATAGGGAATGCAACGGCGAAAACGCAGAGGGTAGAGGCCCAGAGGAGTGTAGTGGACTGTCAGGACGTTGTTGTTGTTGTTTAATCATACTGTATTGACTCTAATTAGAGTATGACAGGACCCTGATATCCCCTCCGCCTCCGGGCGAGCCGGCTAGATGGCGGAGCTCCCCCCCTGCAACCCTTCGTCCCCGCTGACAAATGAAAGATAAGAGAAAGACAAAAAGGACAAAAAAGAAAGGAAGAAAGAGAGAATAGTATAATCCCGTTGCCGCCAGCGCTGCCCCTGATGCTCCAAGCCCTTACCCCGCTCCATACCGCTCCTTCATTTGGGCGGAAATTTCCCGACCTCAGAGGCCGCCAAAAAGTCCATCACCGCCTGGTCGCACTCCTCAATGGTAAAAAGCTCTGAGATCTGCACGTGCCGGCATCTGCCCACTTTCCAGCCTGTTGCCTGTCCCACTGTCTTCCAGAGTGTCTTCTGCTGGTCTTTCCATCTGCTGCATTGGCGGAAGAGGTGCTCCCGCGTCTGGGCCACAGTCCCTCCACACCACCAGCATTTGTCGTCATCTCGGTGGCCGAACTGCTTTAGGTAGACTCCAGTTGGCGCATGCCCGGACTTTAGTCGGTAGAACCTGGTGGCAAGCGATTTCACGCTTGTCATCGGGATAGGTCTCTTGGTCCCCACCTTGCCCTTGAGTCTGTAGCTGAAGTGCTTGCTGCACTTGTCGGCCTCCCACTCCGCCTTTGCTGCCGACCTTCCTTCGGAGATTCGTCTAGCCCTCTTCGAGGCTGAGGTGTATGGCCGCTCTGTCACTGTACTTCCGCTTGCGTCTCGGGCCAAGTTGGCCTGACGGTCTGCTTCTTCATTTCCGGAGATGCCATAGTGTCCCGGGACCCAGTGGATCTCACTTGCGTTGCCATGGGCGAGGAGACTCCGCGGCCTTCTGTTCTTCCGCCTCGCCAGTCGCTGCCCTGGGCCCGGTTCCAGGTGTGCCGCTCGTCGAATTGCGGCCTGTGAGTCGCTGAAGACTGCCACCATCTTCACTCCATGCATCTGCAATGTTTCTCTCTTCTCGATCGCCACGTCAAGCGCAAGCCTGAGCTCCAACAGTTCGGCGTCGAAGACTTCCATACGTCCGGTGCCCAGAAAACTGCGGTGAGACCTCCATTCATTTCCGTGTTTACTCACCGCTGCGGCTTCCACTCGGCCATTGTCTGAGCGCGATCCATATGTCCACCACATCCAGACCCCTGCTCCGATTTTGGCTTCTTTCTCTCTTGCCCAGCTCTGCGCGGCGCTTTTGGCTGCAGCGGTGTCGTCCAGTATGGTGGTCCTGACCGCTGGTTCTTCGCCCGGGGCCGGCCAGTTCATGCCTTCGGTTGTCCGGCCATGCTCATGCTCTTTCCTGACTACAACTGTCAGGACGTTGGCGCTGGGAAACACTGTTGCCTGGTTCCACAGGCTAAAGCGGAAGCTTAGATAGGAACAGAGCAGAGCAACATGGACGCAGACAGTGTTGGAAATGGGCTAACGTATTGTAATGACTACGGAGGGGCATGGAGGGCATGCTAGTTAATTCCGATATTTTCTTTTTTTGTGGAGATCAGGTGTCGGGTGTTAATACAGTTAATGATTGGAGTTGTTTGGAGCTAGTAAATTATAATTCGGACAGTTGGCTAATATTTGTGCCGGGCATCCAGTATTCTATTAGCATGAATGTGGACAGTGACTTATGATAAACAGATTACTCGGGACAGAGAACGACAGTTTGAGCCCTCCACCCTCTACTCATCTCTACGACCGAAACTGCAACTACGGTAGGCAGAGACAATGGCGCGGAGGAGAGATGACGGCAGGCGAAAGATGACGGCGGCAATGTGGTAGATATCAAGGGAGAGATAGATGACGATGCCGTAGACGACGGCGCTCAGTAAATAGGGAGTACAGGAGGACACGATGTAGACTAGGACATGGAGTAGACGGCGAGGGGAACGAGGGCTAGAGACGGGAGTGGAGAGGTAGACGAGGGCGGAGTATACGACCAGAGGAGTAGCCGACAGCAGAGGAGGAGGCAAGACGGTGAAACGGAGCTGTAGGTCGGAGGCTTGAACTGAAGTGACCGTCTGTTCAATATAACACTCTGTCGTCCTCCGCACTTCGTAATAAACACAAATCACTTGAGGCTTTATATCAAGTCCTGGCGTAAGCTAGTAACTTTATTGTCCGCCCAGACCTGCTAGTTTGGTAGTAGTAGTGAGATAAACGTCACGCGGTGAGAATACCAATGATGATAACAGCGTGGATAGAGGCATGCATAATGGATTCACAAAACCGCGCAACACCAGAAGACTTGGCGTAGAACGATATCGACATGTAGCTGTGGATGCTAAGAGCGGAGGTATAGGCAAAGCTCCGGGCATGGATGTGCGCAGACGCAAGGGAACAAGATGAAACTGCAAACGATAACAAGAGTTGACGATAGCAGACGCGTGGGAACAGAATAATTGCAGGCGAGAACAGGCGTCGACGAGGGCAGAGGCGTTGCAGACGAACTCGACAAGTGCAGAGGTGTTGAAAATCGAAACAGTGGAAGAGAGCGGCATCGACTTTGAAGTGTGAAGCAGTGAAGACTGGAGGAATCGATGGAGTGGAAGATAGGGAGTCAAAAGTCTTCAGAGTACGTGCTTGACGAATGGAAACGTTTTAGCCATGATCCATCAAACAAATTACTGCGGGAGCTATTATACTCAAGATAGGACACTTTGCAGCCGCTTACTGTACTCGTTTTCGGAGATCGCGGAAATATCATTCGGCAATGACAGGCTTGGGTCTTTTGGTGTGACTTATTAGCACGATGATGATCGCTTTGCCGCAGCGCTACACAACTGCAAACCACGTTATACCAATCATTCATTCGGTGCACGCTTGTAATGGCGACACGTGACCCGAGGCAGGGTAAGCGCCTGTGTATATAGGTCGCCGCTACGGCACTTAGATCTGTACCGAAAACCTTACTATTCAACTTACCTAAAGATCACTCGAGTCCACGTTTGCAACCGTATACTATCTATTCTCATACATACGCACGCTTGGGCGTACGTGCCTTTACAACGCTTGAGTTACATCCCTGCCGAGGAAGTTGTGCGCGTCGACAGGGGCGGTATAATCGGCTGATTGGAAGCGGCAGGGATCATTAGCTCGGTGCAACGCCCTGCAAGGTCAGGGATTCCCTTTCCGCTGTCACACGACGCGTATGCGCTAGTGCTAACTACCTGTCGCAAGTTCCGACCCACCAATGATCGACTTGGCAGGGCGTCGGTGAGAGTAAATTTCTGACTGCAAATTCCAATTGGTGTCATCAGTTCCATGTTCAATGACAAAGGCAGAGAACCAAGTACATAGCAATGCAAGTTACATCCTAAAAAGGAACCGGTGGGGTGATACATCATATCTTCGCAATCTAGGCCGGAATGAATCGCGTACGGAGTGTTCAAAGTACAAAGCTTGCGTTAAGTTGTCTACCGTTCAAACAGATAGAATAAGAAAGACGCATATGATAAGATACCATACCCAAAGCCGACTACTGTACCGAGCCCGAGGTTACCAGAGAATCAAATACCGCACCTACCACGAGGTTCGCGAGCTGAACGCAGCGGAACAGATCTGCCGAGTGAGCGATAATGATAGACTCCCGGGTCAAGTAAACACGCTCAGGATGCGGACGATTTTTTCGTGATACTCATTAACAGCTTCGTGATGGTGATTTTCAGCCTGTGTTGGTGTTGCTGCAGACACATTCCGTACAGCTCTACCTATTACTACCCCACCCCACCGCCCGGGAGGCCACTCACTCACAGCAGTGCAATCGACTACCGACAGCACTCAACTATACACTCCCCAGCTGCAGTTGGCTTTGTACTTCATTCCGGTGCATGTGACTACAAAAACAAAATCGTCCGCCGTTCAGACAGCTGGACGGGTTTATTCCATATACTGGTCTCAGCTGGAGATGAGTCTGGTATGGCCGGAGACGGAGGTATCTTGTATGGCCGGAGACGGAGGTGTCTTGTATGGCCGGAGACGGAGATGCCTCGTATGGCCGGAGATGACTGTTGACTCTGATACGGGCTGATGGCATTCAGCCGTACTTGCACTCTCATATATATTGGCCTTGTGGCCCTCTTAGATAGAATACAATCAAGCTTCTCTATCATCACTACTTCAACAGGGTTCACATTCTTAGAAGCGTATCTATTTTGAGCGCACTGGGAAGATATTATGATGTCTAGCATAACATGCCAACTATTAAATTCCTGAGATTCATGCTGTTCCGAAAATCACGATCCGCGGTGAACGACTAAGTTCAATTCTCCGCAGATGTACTCAGCCGTTTCAACTGCCTATACATCTTGCAGGGCTACTTCTGCAATTACATGGGTAGCTGTGCCTTGCTGTCATTGAGCTGAAAGCACGGGAGCCCAGGCTGATCAATGTTATTTGTCTACCGCATCTAAACAAGGCCTTCGACTTTAGTAACTCGCCACGCTGTGATATCTGATCTTGTATTCCATAGTATCAAGTGATTATCCGATCACATCCGTTTTGATCTATGCGAGCTGGGGCTCATCGTCAACGTATCCGGTACCATTCCTGGCAGCATTCCATTCTTTTGGTACAGGGTTCTCATTAGTCCCGATGGCCCCTGTATTTGTTGGCCAAAAAGCAGCGGTATGAGGAGACACAACTACGGTCCGGATCGGGGACCTGTCGGGCCCGAGCGGTGTTGTCAGTGTGTTGCCAGCTGAGAGTTTTCTCCGCCGCAAAGAATCCATTGATTAAGGATTCATTGTAGCTGGATAGTTAGAAGCTACTCGACACTGTTACTCTCTCCTAAATCACTGAATAAGCTCTATCATGCGACGGATGGGCTGTCGTAAATCACCTAGTGTCACTCGCATCATGGTTGTATCACTCGGCACTATTTGGTCTGATTATTACTTTTGATCGTTGATTCATTGAATTATCATCTATCAGTGCAGAGAGACTCGTAATAGTACAATATCTCATATGCATGTACATACGTACTTATCTACTCGTATCTTGATACAAGCTATAATTCTGATACAAGTCCTATCCAAATACAAACCATAACAGACAATCTATGCATATATGCAACACCCGCCACGAGGGGATCTCCCCCACCTATTCAGCTCACCGGAGGCAAGGGAAACGGGCTCCGCCATACTCTAGATAGAGTGAATGCAGTATAATTAATGCAAACAAAAATAACACCAGTCGTCCCTTGTCCGAGAAATCCCTGCCCCGAAGATTGTACTCTGGGATAGTCCATACTCCGCCTACCCGAGGTAGACTTTGAAGAACTCTATGTTAGTATATCATTTCCACAGCCAATATATCGCAATTATACACTGTGCTACTTCCCTTCTCTCAACAATATCTTTTAAAGGAAGGAATATGAAGGCTTTCTTTCCCTCAGGCCCATACACATTAACCTAAAACTGAGATAAGTTTCGTGCTAACTGATCCGAGGTTGGCAATTCGCTCGATCCGAGTTAGCATTTCAGTGTATCCTGCAGAATAACTACACGTACTATGCAGATACTATAGGCACGATCGGACGATTGTCACCAAATTATAACTTAGATTTGCCGTTTATGCAGATTTCACTCATGGTGTTGCTTTGAGCTCTGTTCTAGCCCATTCACGGAGACGGTTCCTCCGTGGACTACCCTGTCAGTTTACAGAGGCCCACCTTCCCGTGAACTGACTCGGTGTCGGTTCCCAACTTCCCTGAACTGACCGGTTCGTTCACGGAGTCAAACAAAAATTACAAATACCCTGCTCTGCACGCATATATGTGCATGCACTGGCATGTACGTACACTCAGCCGGCTCTATCCAGCTGAATTCAATCAGCGCAACTGCGTACATTCAGCGCAGCGCAACTGTTTCAAAGCAAATATCGGGTCACGGGTGCACATTTCATTGCCATGGCCGAGATGGTGATGCACAGTGCACAAATATCGGAGCATCTGCAGCGCTATCTGGTACTTATATTTTGGAACCAAACACAAGAAACGCTCTGCCCGAGCCAAGTAACAATGATAAACGCCGTCGATCTAATATACAAGGAGATGCCTGCGAGTGTGCGTACTGATCCCACATCGGCGGAGGATACTCCCGATGAGAGTAGCGATTGGACAGGTCTGGATACTCAGGGTGGGGATGTTCTCGAAGAGAAAGAGGTTACTGGGAAGGAAGAGGAAGAGGTACACGGCAATGAGAAGGAGGGAAATGAGGGGAAGGGGAACGAGAAAGATGAGACGGTTTCAAACGATGACATGGAGCACATTGTAATTGAAGTTGTGCCAGGACGTCCAAGACGCAGCCGATCGTAGGGATCACGATGATGTATAGAGTATTTATAATTTTTGATTGACTCTGTGAACGAACCGGTTAGATTACGGAGGTGGGGTACGGACTCCGCGAACGAACTGGTTAGTTCACGGAAGGTGGGTCTCTGTGAACTGACTGGGTACTCCGCGGAGGAACCGCCTCCGTAAATGGACTAGAACAATCTCCCTCCCCTCCATCAGAATGCAGCAGTTGTTTTTCGCTAGTGTGAAAATATAACAAATCCTAGGAGTGACTCTTCACAAATTAGTTATGTATTGTATTGTAGTTCAATCTAATGGCATTTGCAAGCCTAGATATAGTGGTTAACCGATCAGCCAAGTGCGGGGTTTTGGGAGAATTCCATACAAATCGGCGGACTGCTACAAACAGTAACAATCGTAGTTTGCAAACACCTCATGCTCTGATTCGCATTGCCGAATTGCATTCCCCGGCATAAATGAAAGCGATAGTAGCACACAAAATTCTAGATGAGAAAGATCCCTGTTGCAAGTTCAATTGTTTTGGTGGATAATTTCATCAGGTGGTCGAGGCCCTAAACCTGACTGAGTGAGAACTGCCGAATGGGTGTTGGCAGATAACTCCGTACATGTCTATATACAGATGACCCTTGGTTGTAGCATTATTTTTGATAAGATATTAATGCAGAGTTATTGTTTTAATGTCCGCACGCTCTCTATCCTAGCACAATCAGATTCAATCTACTGGTGTAACTTTTAATAGTATGTGATCGTGAAGGCTGCACAGTAAAATCCAGCGACCAAACTAACAAATGCGAAACAATCGGCGGGAAGGTGACGATGAAGTGTAGTTGGAATTATTTTCAAATTCCAACCCTCATCCAAAAGCTATAGCAGACATCACCTCCAAACCAGTCACCATATTCAACTGCGATAACGACATTGAATAGGCATCAGCTTGCATGTTTCACAGTTCGCCATCGGTCGATGATTCTCGTATCTATCGCTGCTAATTCATGAATTCTTCGGTACGGAGATATACATGCATCTCATGCGGATATATGAGTGCATTTATCGGTGCAGGTGGGGGTAAGGCAAGGTTTTGCCTATGTTTTGATCATAATATATTCAAGAGTATGACAGTACCCGATTCCTATGGCGTTTGCTGAGGCTCTGCTGCATCGCTAGCGCTGTGGTTCTACGTTACGACATACTATCGTAAATTAATTCCAGTTACTGAACATCGAACGGTGAAGCGGCAGTGAGGAATTTGATTGGCTTATCGTGGAAATTTTCTGCTACATTCAGCTTCGAAAAGCTGCGATTGTGATATCAGATTTCATAATATCTCATACTTTCTCGATCGTAGGGGTCGACTGATTCCTCGAGAAGACGAAAATGGCATGGCAATGTGCGTTATGAACTGAAAGGTACGAATTTCTAAGGTTCTGTAATTGTACATAAAATCCAAAGGACCCCCATTTTGCCTCCGACATACGATGTGTTAAACCTCAACCTGTCTTCAGCCTCACGAAACCGATCTATACCAAGACTGCCTCGTATTTCGCGATGGCTCAAGAAATCTCCCAAATCCGAGCTCAAATTGCCCGGCGCACTGTTGAGGAACAGGTCGAACTCTCCTGCAAGAAACTTAACCGGCGCCGTCAGCGTCTTCCCACGGTAGGACTACCTCCCACCATAGGACTGCTTCCACCGATAGATTTGTCTGATATTCGTTAGGACCCAATTCCCTTAGACCCAAGCCAGCCGGCCCCTGGCTTCAGCGAACTTAACATTGGCCCGGAAAATTACACTGAATCCGATCTAATGAGCGCCAGAGAGAACCCAGTTCACTTCCATGTCGGTATCGTCGGTGGGGGCATGGCAGGATTATACACCGCAATGATTCTCAAGGATCTTCAGCTTTCCTATGAGGTACTTGAAGCATCGAAGAGACCTGGTGGGAGGGTATGGACACACCGCTTCACCGATACCGAGGACAACTACACTGACTACTACGATGTTGGAGCCATGAGGTTTCCTGATATACCAATTATGAAAAGGACATTTAAACTGTTCAGTAAACTTGGCATCGAGAAAGAATCATCCGACTTTCCGGAAAAGGGGAATCTGATCCCGTACTACTTTAGTGGGCCAAAGAACCCTCTATATTATAATAATATCCTCGTGCGAGAGACGAAGCCAGCAGACGGAATGGAGTATGTTGATGATTTCAAGGTTGGTGTTAGCAACGGAGGAACAGTCCCCGACAGGTATGCTCCAGTCAATTTCTCGAAAGGTCGGCAGTTACTAAATATGAGAATGTAATAGTTTCGTACGAATGGGGCATCGGGAAGTTGTCGCGGGAATCTTCAGAGAGTGGAGGGGGAAATTTGTAGATCCTAACACATTCGAACAAACCTGGAGGAACCTTATGGCTTTGGATGCAAAATCTCTCTCATTGAGAGCGACTATGATTCTAAAGTACGAGCTAGAGGGGTCTGAGCCGTAAGTTTCACCAGCTGCAACCGTTCAGAATAGAAACAGATGACCGGGTGACAGATATTCAATGACCCACGTGGCAAACTGGACTGAAACAATGGGCTCGTAAGGTGATCCTTATCAGTATTCAAAGTATTCTGTCTGACCGATTGTTTAGTGCTACCACAAACTACGATCAAGCCTTCACCTCGTTTCTTATCCAGTCGCTTGAGTCAGATTATCCCATGACCCCAGATACCAATGACGATCCTAAGCCACTTACCGGCGATCAAGACAATAACGTCTGGTGGTGCATTAATGGTGGTGCAGACATTATGGCTGAGAAGATGGTTACGTCTCTTGCCCAGAGTCCACTCTATGGTCACCGTGTCACTGCCATTGAACTCGATAAACATCCCCTAGATCCAATGAATCCAATGATGGTGAAAGTACAGACGCCGGACCTATCGACCCCGGAAACAAGGTACTATTCCCATGTTATCACAACCACGACTGCAGCCTGTCTGCAGACCATGGATCTCCGCGAGGCTGGGCTCAACTATGCGCAGCGCGAAGCGATTCGGGTATTGCGCTATAACCATTCCATCAAAGTGGGTATTAAATTTTGTTGAGATCAATCGAGTACGAATAGAGATATTGAATTGACTATCGTACAAAAGTGATTGTCTAAAGAGCAAAGAGAGAGAAAGACAGGCAACTATATATGGGAAAGGAGAGAGCATACTCGGCGAAGCCGAGTATCACATCCGGAGACCAATTCCGGGCATCACTGCCGGGCCCTCCTCGTCGCCATGGGGGCAGGCGAGGCCGATGGGGGCAAGCGAGGCCGGTGGGGGCAGGCGAGGCCAATGGGGGCAAGCGAGGCTGGTGGGGGCAGGCGAGGCCAATGGGGGCCGTAAGCCGCCGGGCCAAATCCCGTGCCAACAAATTTAAGAAACGATGGTGGGCCAATGACAAGAGGATCAAGAAAGGCGGGATAGGGAAGACAGACCGTCCTACCCGAGCAGTTGTGTATCCGTCCTATGCACTGAACACACCTGAAGATAAACCCGGAGTTCTCCTGGCGTGCTACAATTGGAGCCAGGATGCTGCGCGCCTAGGAGGACTCTGGCAGGGCTCTGACCCAACCAAGCAGAATGCGATCGTTTCCACCATCATTGCCGACCTAGCGATCATGCATAAAATGACAGAAAGTGAGTTGTGGGCTCTTGTCGATAGCCACCATGTACACGACTGGTACCGTGATGAATTCACAAGAGGGGCGTATGGGTTTTTTGGTCCGGGTCAGTTTTCTTCTTTGTTTGGGCAGATTCAGCGGCCGGCAGCAGTTGGGCGGTTATTTGTCGCTGGTGAAATCACGAGCATCTATCACGGCTGGGTTGTTGCTGCTTTGAATAGTTCATTTAGGGCGGTGCATCAGATGTTGCTGGCAGAGTTCGTGCGAGCCGGTAAAGACACTCATAAGCAGATATACATCATCATCTTGTTGGCCAAACTGATAGTTAAGTGGGGTCTCAGTGCTTCAGAGCCTGAGCGGGAATACGACACCAACCCGAAAGGAATGGCGGGGTGGCAGGTTTTGTTAGGGATGCTTGGAGAGGACGTTTGAAGACTGACGGTATCTGAAGGAGTTATTGGCATCAGTAGGTTAGGAAAAGCCTGAATGTTGCGATATAGTTGAATTTAATGATGGAATCAATTGAGAGTTTATATTGAATTGCGGACATATTTTGAATTTCTTGCCCAAGTTCCAATGCCAGTATTTCCAAGGGGGCCACAAAATCCGAGGCCTGGCCTCAATTTCAAAAGCCTACACCGCCAAAAGCCTGGAGGCCAAGCCCGGATTCATGCAGGCCTGCCGGGCCGAGCCGCTCAGGAACAATGCCCAAGCCCATCGCAGACAAATATGCGATTGTTCTCCAATAACTATCTCTCCACGTATCATCATCTATGTGATAAGGGACAATGGAGCTGTTATCTTTTGCTAGTAATGGACCACTAAAAAGACTGCTAGTGAGAGGTCGCTGGGTTGCTTTTGAATGCTGGGTATCACGGAGTATATTTTATACTGTCCTGAATATCTTATGCAGTGGGGAATATCTTTATATGGTAATGTTAATGTGAACTACGGGATGGTAACGGGTCGGATTTCAGGTCATGTCATCCCATCTCGGGACGTGATATGGGATGACAAAATAACCCCATCCCGGGCGGTATAAGACGGGATGCCGCGTCATGTCGTGACAAATCGACAAAATGGCCATCGAGTAAGAACCGCTGCTCCAAATCAAGATCGGACTTGCGTGGCTAATAGAACTCATCGAGAAGATCATTTGGCGTCAAACAAGCGTCCTTATCGTACAAATATTTGGGGAGTTGGCATGGGTGGATGTTGGGGAACCAAGAACCAGATAGCCAACACTGATCGAATTTGCCAGACCTAGATCCCCTCGCAATACATTGGGTACGCTGCAAGCTAATACCGGTGTGTGGTACAGCCAACTGCATAATCGAAGTATTTCAGAAGCGGAAGAAACTGAGTAAATGAGGGACTGAAAGAAGATGGGGTGTTGTAATTATGTGTGGTATGGCGGGACAATGGTGATTGTCATACCATAGGGATCGGGGTTTGAATCATGCACTCTTGGTGGCAGATTATCACTATCGCTTAAGAATATCATGGTGATACTCCTGGTTGCCGATGTACCAGATCAAGTGGTGATGTCGTAACCGGATATGGAAGTAGTTAAACTAGTCTGTCCAAAGGCTTTCCCTATCGCGGACTACCGTTTATGGCGCTGAGATACCAAGCATTATTTGCCTTAGGTATTATAAACTTTAAACAGAAAACTTGGTAGATTCTGCTCAACCGATGGTGTTGCATATATGGACCGCTTCCCTGATGTACAGCTTATGGGCTTCAGCTGGGCTGATGGGGATCATGATCTCACGATGATGATGGTCGTTCCAGACTCAGCTGGAGATGCCAGCTGAGTGCGCATGCCTGCGTACAACGCATACTCTGAACGCCGTATATAAGATCACACGATTGTTCCTGTAGTTTAGAATATACAAGGCTTCTAACAATCAGTATTTCAACAGATGGTGTTGCATGAACCTGATCGAGCTGAGCTTCAGCTGAGCTGATGTCAAGGCACACAGCCGGTAGGGCATAAGGCACCCAACTACCTTGTATATATCTCGAGTCTTTCTCCTGCTCTTCAGTCTCTGTACCTTAAGTCTATTCACACGGTTGTCCCCTTCCATATTTCAACAGTTGGGCGTAACAATGATTGAGTGATATCTCCATGACCGAGTGATCGAATTATCACGTCACTGTCAGCAACTACAACAGCCTTGCAGCTACAATAGTTGCCCCTTAAGCGGCACAGGTACACACATACGCAGTCGAATTCCTCCATATTTATGCTAAACTCGCAAATAGGGCTAGGTTTTAGAGTCAGCCTTGAACCGGATGGAATGGCAAATTCCCGTAGTTGCCTACAGTCGGTCCTCGGGAGACAAATACTAGTTCATCTAAATTCAAGCTCTGGAATGGATGAAAATGAGAAGTTTTTTTGCTTTGTTTTAATCATTGTGCATTCACTCTAATTAGAGTATGGTAACCTGATTCCCCTCACCCGCCGAATCGCCGACTAGCTGGGGAGTTCCATTGTTTCTACCCTTCCTTGTCTTGCTCCCCTTCTCTTCTTTCCCATCCAAAATGAAATGAAAGTGCATGAATGGTCGCACCTAAAAACCGAAGGAAACCAAACGAATGACTGCTAAGTACACTCTGCTCTGCATAGCGGTGTGAGAACTTCCCGACCTGGGTCCACAGGGAAGGCCATTCATCGCTTGATCGCACTCCTGTACAGAAAACAGCTCGGATATTTGCACGTGCCTACATCTTCCAGGGCGGTATACGCGCGGAGACACCTTGGGCCCTGGACGGGGATCTAGCGGGCCCTGGCGGAGGTTACCGCACCCTATCTCGGGATCTTTAGATTAAAAATCACTCATTTTATAACAGATTACATAGCATACAACTCTCATATCCCAAAACTAGGTACAGGAACATTGCAACAGGTGTGGATGAGCAAATATCGGAGTGAAGGCCAGCCACCGCCACATCACTCGCTTCACCCAGCCATCACTCGGCTTGCATGCGGGCACGGTGGTCCCCTAGTCCAAAAACTCTCCGCCCGACAAATCGTTGTCCGGGATCGGGTAGACATCTGCTCGGCCCGGACAGACTTTTGGGAACCCAGGTAGTATCTCGTAGCAAGTGAGTTCTTGCTTCTCATTGGGATTAGGCGCAGGTTTCCCGCCTTACTAGACCCGTTTCTGTACCCATAGTGTTTGCTACTCTCGCTCTGCTACCGTGGTTTCGCAGCTGCTTGCTTTTGCCGAACAATGTCGACTTATAGGGGCTGTATGAAGAAATGGTTTGTGAGAGGATACGGGCTTGCATCAAGATAGTCTACGGAATGTCCCCGCTAGCTTAGTACGTATGCGTACGCATATGGGAGATCATACTTATATGACCCTCAATTTGATAAGCACAAGCAAGCTCCTCTATCTTACTATTCACCAAGTGGCGGGTGGCGACTGGCGAGTGAAAAGTCGTGAACGAGTCTACATGTATGAGCCACCAAATATATGACTACACGATGATTCGGTGTATTGGTGACCATTTTGTCGACATTTCTAACGGTTCAATGGCCTTCGGGTTAAACCTTAAGTCAACAGCTTGTAGTCGAAGGAGAAATTCATTGACACCAGTATGTAAGGGATAAGAGAAACGCTCTGAAATTGGAAATACTGCAATATCAATTGTGCTGGCGGCAGAGAAGTTCGGGAGAGAAGGAAAGATCATGCGCATAATAGCGAATACTTTGTGTTCAACATAATGAAATACCTATCTGTAACATGTAGTAAAGAAACTAGATAAAACTTGAAAAGTGTTACATCATGCTCTCCCATCCCGCGCCTCCCGTCGACCTTCAATTACCTATTCAATATTCAAACTTGAAAATCCTACTATCAACGGTGGTGATGAACCTGCAAGATTGAAAGACCACTGTTAGAATTTGAATGTACCGTTGGCATCCGCTTCATTTATCATTTTCTCCAACTTCGCATACCCCACCAGGTGGCGATTATATGTCACTCGTCAGGCACGAAGGTCGGATCGTTCCCAGAAGTAAGCCATCGCGACAATATGCAACAGGGCTTTCGGGAAATAGTGGCCGTACTTCCGCAAGAGTCCAGTGACCCCATCCCAGAGTTGTTGAAGTGACTTCTGGGGAATTCCAAGGCTATCATGAATTTTGGACATGCGAACAAATTGAATGAAGACTTTTGGGCTTTGGAGATTGCGCTGAGATAAGTTGTAAAAGATCTTCCACGTTGGGTCCTTGGAATGGTCATGGTCATCTATTACATCTTCTTTCAGAAAGTCGAGAAACGCCAATGTATATAGACGTTCAGATTCTTCGTAGCCAGCGAAAAGTTGATTGTAGATCTCCAACGGCTTTTCAAAACGACCCATAGAGAATAATGGCATACGCGTTCGGCGGAGCAATTCCGTAATACTATTTGCTGCATTGGCCCCTTGGTATACTTCCCATGCTTTTTTGATCGTCTCGAGTCCTCTTGTGGTCTGCTCGGTATTGGAGATGGTGCGTAACACCTTGTCGGGGTCGCCGCTGAATTCTGAGTATATCAAAGAGATGCCTCCGTATGTAGCAGCTATCATCAGGTCGGTATCTGTCGTCCGATATCCGTACAGCGCTCGAATATAACATTCTAAAGCTTGCCCAAGTTTTCGTTTTTCCCAAGCAGAAGTTGCTTGGATGAAATATGAGTCCGAACTAGACATCAGCTCATCAGTTGGGCTTCTTCTAGTGTACATTCTACTTGAGTCAAAGGCCGACTCGATTGTATCCATAATTTCATGAGTCCTAAAGTTTTCGTCGAAGGAATTACGTGATGCGCCCATCAGCACCCTTAAAGCCTTCAATGAAATGGAATAATCGAGCATTAGGGTGTCAGGATCTTCGTTGGCTTCCAAAGGCTGTGAACTGAGTCTTTGATCTTGCTGTCTTGGCGGTACTTGATGACCCTGACCACTAGGCGGAGATTCCAATCTTGAATCCGCTGCGGTTATAGTGACATTTTCGCAGTTCGGGGAACTAGTATCGTCGCTTTCGCTGATTATGCCCTCTCTCGTACGTGGTGTCGAGATCGTGTCATCACAGGGATGGAAATCCATTATAATCAAATTCAATAGAAACCCTTCTTCCCATTCGGCAGGGACAGGTGGTTGCAGGAGATCAGGAGGGCTGTTGTCATTAACCCCGTCGCAAGTAACCCCGCCGGCACTAGGCTTGGAGGAGCTATTAGGCGCAATAGGAGCGGTCGGTGATTGAGCGGTTCGTTGATTAGGAGAGGTAGAGCGTTGGGTCCAAGTGTCAGCTTCCCGAGATGAGTCAGCCACTTGGCCTTGGGAAGAAAGATACTTGAATATATCTTCTGACAAGGGATCGTCGTCAAAGAAGCTGGCAAGCAAAGCAATGAAACTATCGGGTCCGTTATCACGAAGACCGGGGGTATCAGCCGTACTTTCATGTTCGCGGCTTGAACCAATGGATGGTGGTGGGAAGGTAGCGGGCGCTGGAAAATATCAGCAGTAAACCCGTGAATAGATATTGCTCTTCAACTAACATGAACTTTGCGCATCAGCCATAAGCTGATGCGCAGTATCTGCACCCTCCATTGGCGTAAGGACACGAGCTGGAGATTTCCCGGTCGCTAAGTACGCACCTGAGGGGGTACTAGATACGGTCTGCGTGAAGCATTCAATGCCAGAAATCTCAGCTGCAGTGAGCTAACGTTAGCTGTTCTGTTACTTACACAGAATATAGCAGACCGCACATGACATTGGAGAAATAGCAGTCATTAGCTCAGCACCGTAGCGTGACTCAGCACGATGTATTTTCTCGCCAAGCGGTTGTCCCATGTAATAGAATTCCATTTTCTTCCCTTCCGACAAGCGTTGCTCTCTCTTTCGTAATACCTGCAGCATCTTCTTCTTCGAGATATTCTTCTGAATATCCCATTCCCTCAGTTTTTTTTTATATTGCGCCTCGCTATGTTGTTAGAACGGGGAGCTATGATATGTGGAAAGTTGCATACGTTCCCCGGAACCCATGGTCTCGTAACATTGTAGCCATCACCTCGAACAACCTCCGCCTCTCGGTACGGTAAAGCTGAATGATTCGCTCCTTATGGAGGACCCAGTCTTGCACTGTTGGGACAGCCTGTGACATAGCAAACGCTAATAATTGAAAATACAGCGGTGAATTTGGTTTTGATGATATTTGTTTCCCGCAGGATATTCGAACTGCAGTCTCTTGTAAGTATGCCCTTAGAGAGGCCGGGAAGAAATAAAGCTCGTCTGGCCGTGTTGGCACTAGTCATGATAGTGTTGCTTGTTGATAATCTGGTGGATTCAGTATGCAGGATGTCGTGTAACGAAGGCCGTACTGGTGTATGGGAACGAAGATCGGAAGATCGACAGTGAGATTCGAGCTAAAGACTGAAATCTTTCATGCTGCAGCGGATGTTCGGATGATTTCCTTTCTCAACACGCTCAAGCAGCTCCTATTGAAAAAACATTCCCTAGCGTGCACCAATAGTCCAACGCGCCCTATAACCGGAGTTGTGTTGGCGATGCGGCCGACCGTGTGCATAAAATATCAGTGTTGCACCGATAAATCATTGCCTTAGAGGTACGCCTACACACCGCACGGGGTCATCTATGTAACATTTCCGCGCTGATTAGTATTTAGATTGATTGTTGTATGACAATACTAACTTTTAAGCGAGTGCATATATTGGGAATGGTACATACCTGGGGCTATGGGAAATCTAAAATGCGATAGCGTCGCTTTACTCTCTACCCCGGTCTCAGATACTCCAGTATAAGTTGCACAGCAAAATCTATTACCGAGCTGTGTCGGGCAAGAGCGACGGAATCTCGGGTATACCCGTTGAGAACAACAGTAAGAAGCAACTGTTGTAAAAGTGCGATCATCGTCCTTGCCAAATCCGACTAACCCAACGAAACCTCGGCAACATCCGAAAACGGTAAGTGAACGCGGGGAGTTTCCCTGAGCGTGTGTACTAGCATGAAATACGCCTCAGAATTACGTTTCTTGTAGTACTCTACAGAATGGTACAGCTATAGCCTCCATCCACTCCACCATCAGCTCTTACCACCTACTCCACTGTCATCAACGTCGATATCGATCAATATCGCTCGCTTCTACTCTTCTGTATCGTCCACGCCTCTCTTCAATGCCAGTTCTCCTCGGCACCCGTGGATACCTGTTCGCGACCCGATCTCACGCCTCCGCGCTCATTGTTGTTCCACGCCACTGCTCTTGGCCATAGAGCACCTCCGCACGCCGCACTCAGCACCGCAATTTTTGCGTAGTCAATGCTGTTCTATACTAGGCATTCTGATGTTTCTACACGTAGTACATATAGCGACTCCTTGGTTGCGCGGGCCTCCGTCTAAGCGGTTGTCTAGCATTTATTCTCACGGTGAGACTCCTAACTCAGTAGCACTATTTTATTTTAGGTTGATTAATTTGGCTAATCTCAGACTTGAGCAGACACCAAAGTTACTAGCACCCGCCCGGACCTGACATAAGCTCTGTGTTGTTTAATCAAATAGACGGCAATAGGTTACTTCATGATTTCATTCCCTTCAACGTCCGACGCCGTCTCTCCTCGTCCGCCTTCTTCCACTTCCGACTCAGTCCTAATCTATTCCGCCGTCGTATACTCCTCGTCTACATTCAACTCTTATCTACGCCGTTGTCTACCCTTCTACGCTTCTCTCCGCCGGCTGTCTCCTCCGCGCCTCCTACGCCACCATCTACACCGTGTATGCATAAACTTTGTCCTCTACCACAAGCCGTCGCCCACGCCCTCCTCCGGCATCTTATCGCTGTCATCTACCCACTTCCGTTGTCTACTCTGACCTTGCCAAATGCAAGCATCTATTTTCCGCCGCATCCTATCCCTATGTCATCTAATCCTCTGTCTCGTCTCTCCGTCATCGCCGCCTATGCTGGCGCCTATGCCGCATCCTCCTCATTGCGCACCACGATCTACGCCCTCCTCCTGCTGTAGTTATCTACTCCGACCTCGTCTACCTGTAACACTTTTTTACGCCGTATTCTACTCTACCCCGTTACCGCCCTCTATCTCTCCGCCTATGCCACCGACTATTCCGTGCTCTTTTTGCGCACCACCGTCTACGCCCATCTGCGGCATCATTTGTCATCTACCTACTGCCACCATAGCCTCTCCTCCCTAATCATCGCTTCTCCCAGCCGTCGTTTATGTCAATAATGTGACTGCGGGCGAGCTAGTACCTCCGGCAACACAAGACGAGAACACAATTATTGATATAGTACTTTTGCGGTGACAACTCGGGAGCAAATGAGCATATCGACAGGACCTACAGCGACACAAAACGAGAACACGGTAGCCGAACGAGCACCAACGAGATGAGTACGAACCGAGTACCAAACAACGGGGCTACACACTGAGGTCGGTACGGTATGCTGTTAGGAATGGCGACGATAATGACGTGACGGGAAGCCCATTCGGGGATATCTACAAGACGGTTCTCGGCGACTGAGTGGATGCTGTCCAGATGCGCAACAATAAACTCAAGGAGAGCACCCTGGTGGTACTATCGTACTGCCAGAGGAAAGTACTTACTGGGTATGTGATACGGCTCAGACTTTCAGAGTATACCGACGGTAGACATTCACTCACGGAGACTAACACTGACACTGACAGCATCGTGTGCTACCCTCCGCTCAGTACGTGTCGCCGAGAATACGACGAGGACGACGCCAGATAGCAATTCGGCCGATTGGAACAGAACCTTCGATAGAGAGTACCGGCGATCCTGGCACGCTTATCTATATCTTGTTCAACACGCCACCGACCTCTCGCAATCTACCTCGATTGATGACAATAGTGCCAGCCGCACATGGTACATTCCTAAAGGCAACACCTAGGGGAGACTTAATAAACGCGATACTAGGCTATATAGTCGCCATGGCTCGGTGGAACGCAAGCAACAGGGATACTTGCTTTGCTGGAGCACTAGACGGGAAGAACTATGCTAGTGATTGCCTCGGGGATCTTAGACGTGATTAGGAGTGTCTTATCGGGTGGAATTGGGAATATTTGAAGAGTTTCTCCTGGCCAGAAAGCATTCTTTTGGACAGCACTGGAGAGGTAAGGTGTATAACCGCGGCATGCTGACCGGTAAAGCCATGGCGTGTATATATTCGTATTCTCCTAAGAATAAAGATTTAGGTACTCAACCATGCGCGTGCTCGGCATGTTCGAAGTCGATTCTTTTCAACTTCTTGTGTAGGTGCATGCTAGTAAAACGAACCCTATCGCAAAAAGAGTACCTTTGAATTCCGAACACGTAGTAACCATTTCCGATAGACTGATATTCTGTACTAACACGAGCAATAACACATTTGGATACCGAGCCTGGCGATGTCCGCGACTCCGCGTACGCTATCAACATCACCAAACTGATCAATAATGTTCACCAAACCACCACACTCCCATCCATAATGTAGCTAATAGGCCCAGAAAGAACTGTAGAGAAGACTCGAAGTCACCAGTACATTCAACATGATTTCTCACTCTTGCTGTCTGCCACTTCTGCCGATCTCCGCCACTGACCCCTCGATCCTCGATGGAAGCAACATTTGTCAGTGGAAATGAATTTGATGGCTTGGGCTGCGGTCCAGTAACCTATACTATTACCGAAATATCCATAGTGGTTTTTAGCGATTCACAAGCCGCCATTCGACGGACGGCACATCTGGAGCCGGGCCCTGGACAGCGAGTAGCAAGACGGATCAATCGCAGGGCGCAGGCCCTCCTCGCCCATGGCATCGCAACCGAGATCCATTGGGTCCCGGGGCACTCCGGCATCCCCGGAAACGAAGAAGCAGACCGCCAAGCGAACTTACCCCGAGAGGCCAACGGTAGCACGACAATAGAGCGGCCATACACTTCGGCTTCGAATAGAGCTAGACGGATCTCCGAAGGAAGATCAGCAGCCAAGGCCCGGTGGGAGGCCGACAAATGCAGTAAGCACTTCGGCTACAGACTGAAGGGCAACGCAGGCAGTAAGAGACCTATCCCAATGGCAAGCGCAAAGTCATTGGCAACAAGATTCTACCAATTAAAGTGCGGGCATGCGCCTACCGGAGCTTACCTAAAACGGTTCGGACACCGGGAGGACGACAAGTGCTGGTGGTGCGGGGGAACGGTGGCCCAAACACGGGAGCATCTCCTCCGTCACAGCAGCCGGTGGAAATACCAGCAGCGGGAGCTCTGGAAGAAGGTGGGGAAGGCAACGGGCTGGAAAGCGGGCCGGTGCCGGCGGGCACAGGTATCGGAGCTGTTTTCCATGGAGATATGTGAAAAGGCGGTGATGGACTTCCTGGCGGCCACGGACGTCGGAAAGTTCCCGCCGGGGTGAGGCATGGAGGCCGAAGCGGCAAGCCTTTTTGATTACACTACATTGCTTTTCTTTTGTCAGCGGGGACGAAGGGTAGTAGGTGGGAGCTCCGCCATCTAACCGGCTCGCCCGGAGGCGGAGAGGATAAGGGCCTGTCATACTCTAGCTAGAGTAAATACAGTATGAATAAACAACAACAACAATATCCATAGTGGATGACGTCCGGGTTGAACCAAACACAATGTGATGGTGCGTTGAAGGAATAATAATCTTAACACGTTCATCTGGCTTAGTCGGTGGCTGCGTGGCCGAACTTAGAAGAAAAGATAAGTTTTTTTGAGAAGGACAGATAGGGCGCTCACGCACATGGAGAAACCTGCATTCCACAATGCTATTTTTGGCGTATATTCTGATCATATGCAGGATATTTGCCGGCAAAATGTTAGTTTACGTGTTCATTCTCACTCGTTACACAACTTGTGTAAATTTTTTAGCGCCTATGCAGTAGTCGATTTTAATGCCTACACTCGTGGCTTATCGGGACTGCAGCCATCCAGTCAAGCTATCACCAACGCATCCAGTCAGCATTGACCATAGCCCGCCATAGCGAGGTGCATCAGTGTTTAGCGTGGTGGGCTGTGAATCTGCAGAATGTGTTGTCAATGCAAAACATTTGCGAAATGGAGAATATGAAACCGTGTTCTGAGACAGCTTACACCGCACGCTGGCATTCATGCCACTGCCATAAACCTGCTACCCCACCGCCCGGAAGAGAATCCAAAAATAATATACCCTAGTGTAATACTGGGCTCATTCTGGTTGTGGTATGGTTTCCCTTTACTGCACATCCGTCGAACATAATTCGTAGCCAGTTGTTCGGCCATTTGTGGTTGCTGTGTTTCTTTCATCAACAATGATGCAAGTAGGGAGCCAATAAAAGCCGGTGCATAATCCGAGGTTAACAGCTCACTGTTTTATTAGTAAAGAAAAAATAAGTTGAACCTACTCGGCAGTCGCGCTCATTCGAGTTTTCGGCTGTAGTACAGCGGAATTTGCTAATACTCACATGCAGTCAGTATAATGACAATTGCGGCTGTTGAAATTGGGAAGAAGGTAACAGAAGGGTAACGCCCACCTAGCCGACTATCTGGAGGAGGGGAAACAGGCAGTTGGGGGGGTATCGTGACTAGGACTCGCTAGCGCTTTGTGCTCTAGTGTGGACGGGTTGTGGAGGGGTGTCCCCTTCAAACCCGTGCTTATTACTGGCAAGAGGCGATTTTGTCGGTGGGCAGGGTATTCAACGGCTTTCTCTCTCCCACTCAAACATTATATGCAGGGAAGCGACTGTATTCCAATGATAGGGATTAGATTAGACTGACACGATTAGGTGTGTAGCCATTCACCCTTTAAGATTCGGCCTCGGGCCAATAGCATTTATCGATCGTTTCAACTTCGATTTCGAGATTGAATCCCTCTCCAATCAAATTGGTTTGTTCTAGCTGACGGAGCACCATTTAGGAACAGGGGTGTCGATACTAAGTACTTTGCAAATAAAATCCGGTTTTGTGCCTGCCGCGTCACCGCATTTTGAATTGTACCACACTTATATTAACCTACATCGAAGCTGCACTCGCTTGAAAGCTTTAGTCGCTTGCTTATTAAACCACAATTATCTCTCATACTTCCCGTCCGACTAAACGATTTCCCCCTCCGAACAAAATGGCTCGACGACATCTCCGCTCGACTGTACCACTCAATCAAGAGTCGACTACTCCGCATTCACGAACAAGGTCTAGCAGAGGCAATACGTCACTAAGCGCCCAGTCAAGCTCGAGGCAAGAGGAAGTAGATACGAACACCGGGTCACGATCTCGGAAAAGAAAACGCAAGCAGCAACCCGATGATCAACAATCACCAGGAAGCTCCAAGCGCGCTACTACCGGGAGTGGCATTCTTACTGCCGGTATTAGCGAACCCGCAAGTTCAAATCTGACCACCGATACGTACCCCAGATCACAATGTCGGAATAGAAAACGCAAGCTGCCATCCAATGGTTCACAATCACCAGAAAGCTCTATTCGCGCAACTACCGGGGGCGGTGTTCTTGCCGTCAGTACCAGCGAACCACGATCGATCGACCTCACAAGTTCAAATCCGGGACCAAAATGTTTTCGGATATCCGGTCTTCCATCAAGTTGGACCGAGGACAATCTCTTTGATGCTCTTCACGACATCGACCCATCTCTCACGCGTCAGGAATTTGGACCATCGCTCTACCCAGCATGTGTCAGCTGGGCCCCACTACCGGGTGGGTTCCCGACGGACCGACCTACCAAGCAAACAGCGTTGCTTAACTTGAATGTTTCCAACGAACACTTACACAGTCGCACCCATCTGTCGGTCTCAGAATTGGCCAGCAGAACGGCGGCTGTTCTTAAGATTGACAGTGATTTCTATAATCTGACACCATTGAACGTTCCCAAGGGAGACATAGTTGCAGAGTTAGTTTTTGCCTGTGCCACCGTGAAAGATGCTGATATTTGGGTTGCTGAAGTGTAATTGCGGTGACCGGCCTTGCTGGTCATGCATTTGGATCCTGGAGAAACCGTGAAACCCACCAAATGTGGCTAAAGGACTTCTTACCGCACGATATCCAAAACATCCGGATCATGACATACGGTTACGATAGCCGTCTTGTCGGGCAGGGTAAAGCCGAAAATAGGTTGCTGGATTACCAACGGCTTTTTATCCAGGATATTGAAAACGCCCGGAACTCGGTTAAGGTTGGGTGTCCAACGTAATCGCTGTACTGCATGTACTGACAGTGTATTGTGAAGAAAGCTCGGCCTATCATATTCATTGGACACAGCCTCGGTGGTATCCTGATATTGCAAGTGTGTTGACACGAGAAGATGATGGAGAAGAAGATGAATTGTCTGTCTATCCAAAGAGAAGGAAAACTATGGACTTATATATGAAAGAGAGAGAAGGAAAACCCAATGCCGACTGCCAAAGCCGGAGCCCAATGCCGAGTACCAGTGCCGAGCCGTCCTCCTCGCCATGGGGGCAGGCGAGGCCGACAGGGGCAAGCGAGGCCGACAGGGGCAAGCGAGGCCGATGGGGGCAGGCGAGACTGGTGGGGGCAAGCGAGGCTGGTGGGGGCAGGCGAGGCCAATGGGGGCCGTAAGCCGCCGGGCCAAATCCCTAGTCAACAAAGTGAGTGTATCCTGCGTTCAGAAACCTATCTGAAAGACTCAAACTGATGTCGCTTCTCAGGCGTTGATTGAATGCAAACGCAACAGGACGCACACACACATCTTAGATGCAGTGCGTTCGATAGTTCTCTTTGGAACTCCACATCAAGGCATGCGGACGGGTGAATTAGAAGAGATGGTTGATATGGAGTCTGGCGGCTACGAAACGTCAAGGCATAACCTGCTCAGACAACTGAGAGAAGGCTCCGAATTTCTTGAAACTCAAAAGGAAGATCTCAGCTATATCTGGGAGAAGTATAAGCCAAATATTATCAGCTTTTATGAGACAGTGCAGACACCGACAGTAAAAAGGGTAGAGCTTCGCCTAAGCTTAGTTAAGTTAAATAAGACTAACTTTCTCCAGTCAGATTCGGGCGGGTATGAGAGAGCTGGCAAAGAGTCTGAAATGGTCAAACGATTATCCGCCCAACTATATCTGTCGACCGAGCAGCGAGTTCCCGTTGAGGAAAGCCATACGAATATGGTTAAATTTGCCTCAGCAGAGGATTCAACTTATCAAACTGTGGTTAGATGTTCTAGTCCATTCACGGAGGCGGTTCCTCCGCGGAGTAACTAGTCAGTTCACGGAGTCCCACCTTCCGTGAACGAACCGTCCATTCACGGAGTCCGTACCCCACCTCCGTGAACTGACTAGTTCGTTCGCGGAGTCAGTCAAAAATTACAACAAAAAGGGTTGCCATCGAGAACTTACTCTTCGGGAAGCTGCTCGTCTTCAGTCCCCTGCTGAGCTTATCTAAGTATGTTGTAGGTGTAAAGGCAACTGCACGACTGTTCCTTGCAAGTGTTTCAAAGCAAAAGCCGAGTGCACACTTCATTGCCATGGCCGAAATGGTGGTGTGCAGTGCATAAATACTGGACCTTCTGTTGCGCCATCAGGTACTTTCAATCTCGAACGAAACACAAGATCAGCTCCACCGTAGCCAAGTCACAATCTAACACGCTATCGAGCTAATACACAAGGAGATGCTTGAGTGGATACTGATCCCACATCTGCGGAGGATACTGCTAATGAGAGCAGTGATTTGACAGACCTGGATACTGAGGATGAGAAGGTTCTCGAGGAGGAAGGGGTTACTGGGGAGGAAGAGGAAGAGGAAGAGGTGTTGACTAGGGATTTGGCCCGGTAGCTTCCTTAGTCTTCGATGCTAGTGGACTCGGGCATGAGGCCGGTGGCTTGCCACCCCCGTTGACCTCGCCTGCCCCTACGAGCCTCGTCTACCCCCACCAATCTCGCCTGCCCCCATCGGCCTTGCCTGCCCCCATGCTGAGCAGGAGGCCTAGCCTTGGCACTGATGCTCGGCTTCGGGCGCCGGCTCTGGCAGTCGGCATGGAGCTTTTCCTTCTCTCTCTTTCGTATATAAGTTCATAGTTTTCCCTCTCTTTGGATCGACAGACAATTCACAATCTTCTCTTCTTCTCCATCATCTTCTCGTGTCAACAAGAGGAGGAGGGCAATGAGGAGGAGGGCAACGAGGAGGGAAATGAGGAAGATGAGCCGGTTTCAAATGATCACATGGAGCACAGTGTAATTGTAGTTACATCAGGACGTCCAAGAGGCATCTGATTGTAGGGATCACAATGATGTATAGATTATTTATAATTTTTCATTGACTCCGTGAATGAACTAGTCAGTTCACGGAGGTGGGGTACGGACTCCGTGAATGGACGGTTCGTTCACGGAAGGTGGGCCTCCGTGAACTGACTAGGTACTCCGCGGAGGAACCGCCTCCGTGAATGGACTAGAACATTAGATATCTGAAGGAGTGCGTGGATAGTATTACCGAGTCATATGGTAACGCGACTCTACCTAAGATACTCCCAGTGAACTCCAACTCGCTATGTCAAAGAGGTCTGTTTCCATCTCTCGCGGTCCTGTTAGGTGAGGTTGGTTAGCTGATAATTGATGCCAAGAGGAGATTCAATCCATCACATCTTTCACGATACCGCCAAAACTTCCGTTCCACCGCAACCATCACTTCTGCGGTAGGGAGGACATCATCAGCACAATGCAGTCATATCTTAAAGAAAGCGCAGCGTCCAAAGTTGGCGACGAAGCAAGACCACTGACTCGCAAAGTTGTTGTTCTTTATGGGCTTGGAGGCATTGGCAAGTCATCTATTGTACTTGAATATTCGTTTCAATACTCAAAGTCATATACGGCCATATTTTGGGTTGATGTCACTAGTGAAATATCGCTAGCTCGGAGCGTACGAGGCATCGCGGAATACCTTGTTGCCTTTTATGCGGCTCGTGGGGTCTCATACGAAAACATTGCCTCGACACTAGGGCTAAGAGGCTTACTGAATTCGAGTGGGCAAATTGCTTCCGACGAGGCCGCGGAATATCGAGTAATAGAAGCGTTTAGAGATTGGCTGGCGGCAGATCACAATGAACAATGGCTACTCGTGTTAGACAATTACGACGATGTCGATACAGTTGATATAGACCGTATTCTGCCAACTTGTGATAATAGAACCGTGATCATAACGTCACGGAAGAGCAATCTTCATGCGCTGGGGAAGACAGTGTCAGTTGATGAGATTAACAAACAGTCAGGCATAACGCTACTTCTAAGGAGTGCTAACAAAGCAGAAGACGGTGCAGAAGGCAAGCACCAGAGCAAACCATTTCGGATTATAGACTAATATCCACCTACAGAATGCTATGATTTGGCAAGTCAAGTAGCTACAAAATTAGGGTACCTGCCATTGGCATTAACCCAGGCCGGGTCGTATATTTCACAGATGCAGATATCATTTCAGAAATATTTGACTTTACTGGACGAAAAATTTAGAACAGTTGCGACACGAGGGACTGCCGAGTGGACATCAGACCCAAAAATAAGGAAGCTTCACAGAACTATGTTTACAACATGGGAAATATCGTTTTCCTCTCTTTCGAATTCCGCTCAGGAGCTTCTTTTGTTGTGTGGGTTTCTGTCGAACGAAGATATACTGGATGACCTGTTTGTGCAGGAGTGCAAACTGCCGCTTGATTGGGTAGGAGAAGGTAAAATGTAATCCGCCACATCTAGATTACTTCCGTCTGACTTCAATAGGCGATGAATGGCTCACAGATTCGCTTGTGAAACTCTTTTCATTTTCTCTGGCAAGACGGAAGGCATCGGAAGATGCCTTTTGGATCCATCCGGTAGTGCACGCTTGGGCTCGTGAACGGCTCAATGCTCATTTTAAGATCCAGAAAGCTGAGGAGGCAGTTATTCTCTGTGGTCAACTACTTAGACAGCAGAGTCACAAACCACCGGAAAAGTGGACCTTCGAAAGGCGAATATGGCCACACATTGAGTCAGTAGAAAGGAGTTTGAAAACGCTTCCGAGGTTTTCAAACCAGTTAGGCAAAGGCGAAATCCTTTTCAATGCAGCTTCAAATATGGGACAACTATATCGCAATCATGGGCTTTATAGTCAATCAATATATCTATTAGATTGGTCTCTAGCTAGCCAGGAACATTTTCTGGGTGAAAAACACAATTCGACTCTCTCAACGGTCGAAGGTATGGCCTGGGCGTTCCATGATAAAGGACAGTACGAGAAGGCTTTGGAATGGTACCGGCGCGCCCTCGATGGCAGGGAGGAAACACTCGGAAATGACCACCTACAAACCCTAAGCACCGTCAATAACATAGCCGTGGTGTTCGTTGAGCAAGGGGAGTACGAGAAAGGACTGGAGTGGTACCGGCGTGCTCTCCGTGGTAGGGAGAAAACCCTCGGGAAGGAGCATCCGTCCACTCTCGGAACCATTAACAACATTGCTGGGGTGCTCCAAGAGCAAGGGAAGAACCAGAAGGCGTTGGAAATGTACCGAAGCGTCCTTGATGTCTGGGAAATGACCCTCGGAAAGAAGCACCCTTCCACTCTCGCAACCGTCCATAACATGGCCAGAGTTTTCTTTGAGCAAAGGCAATACGAGAAGGCGCTGGAGTGGTACCGGCGCGCCCTCGATGGCAGGGAGAGGACCCTCGGAAAGGACCACCCACAAACTCTCATCACCGTCCATAACATGGCCGGGGTGTACATTGAGCAAGAGCTACGTGAGAAGGGGCTGGAGTGGTATCAGCGTGCCCTCGATGGCAGGGAGAAGACCCTCGGAAAGGACCACCCCTCCACTCTCGGAACTGTTAACAACATGGCCGGGGTGTTTCAAGAACAACAACAGTACGCGAAGGCGCTGAAGTGGTACCGGCGCGCCCTCCTTGGCAGGGAGAAAACCCTCGGAAAGGACCACCCGTTCACTCTAGGGACCGTCAACAACATAGCCGGGGTGTTCTACGAGCAAGGGCAGTACGAAAAGTCGCTGGAGTGGTACCGACGCGCCCTCAAAGGCAGAGAGAAGACACTCGGAAAGGATCACTCAGTCACTCTTGCAACTGCCAATAACACAGCTTGTGTGCAGGACTACCTATATGCTCTCACAGGCACCGATATCAATCAGGTTGGCATCCACTAGCAATGCCACCAATCACACGCATCTGCTGCGGTGTTGCGAGAATTCGATAGACATGGTAATTTATGAACTCCCGAAGATTCCAATGTATAAGCAGAAATTTGCCATAGCTCATAATTAGGGATAACCTCCCGTTCGCAATTATTTCCTGTTAGTTACGATTGTGGATTCTTTATGCCACCCATGTTCATTTATGTCTTATGTCATAAGCGGAGTGAACTATTGTTTCTTGTTGACATCCGGTTTTTGTATCGTTCATAGGCACAATTTCATTTAGCATTGATTTCAGAGACCGTTTAAAGCAGCGATTCTTTCGATATGTTCCCTACTCATGCTTGTGGATGCTTGGTCATGAAGCATTTGGATTGTACTTCTTCCTCCATGTTCTAATAGTTATACACTTGGCTTGTCTGCTCGAAGCATTCTCACTGGTCAGAAGCGCTTGTCCAATAACGGTGCAGTTTTTATATTATTATTATTTAGAAGTTATATTATCCTATAGCACAAGTATTTGTTGTAATGCTGATATAGAATACAAACTTTGTCAAATTTGATATTGTACAGTCGTGGAACAAATTTGAGTGGACACGCGAATATAATGACTTTGACAGTAACCATACAACACGTGTGCACATGCCATTTCGTTGCCCAAAATGGCTATTAATACCGCCTCTAGAATGCTATTCCTTCGTTTCAAGTTGTGGTTTTTTGGAAGCTGTTGTTACTGGTCGAGCTGATTCACAGATTCTAGGTTCATGCTTTCTGTCCACTCAAATTTGTTCTGCGACTGTACAGCACTGTGTTGTTGAGAGTAAAAGAGAAAGAACGAAGAAGCTCAATTGTCTGTCGATCCAAAGAGAAGAAAAACTGTGGACTTATTTACGAAAGAGAGAGAAGGAAAACTCAATGCCGACTGCCAAAGCCGGAGCCCAATGCCGAGTACCAGTGCCGAGCCCTCCTCCTCACCATGGGGGCAGGCGAGGCCAATGGGGGCCGTAAGCCACCGGCCTCATGCCCGAGCCTGCCAGCACCGAACACTAGGGAAGCCACCGGGCCAAACTCCTAGTCAACATGTGTACTAGTTAATAATCTGGATCTGAACTTGATGCAGAAACTCGACATTTTTGTGCACAATGCCGTGATGTTGTATGGTGTTCATACGTTACATGGGGCTGCGCACAATATGCAACATCCTGAAGTTATCCCCTAGTATCTACACATTTGGTTTCTGTAACTTGGTTACCGCTGCTCGTAAGGCTGTATTTGGTTAGCCATGTTACGTGAACGAAGTAGGGATCTCCCCCGCTGAACCCGTCATCATGAAGACGATGTTGTCATACCCTCGATAGAGTGCATACAGCATGATTCAAACAAAAAAAGGCCATATTTTGCTAAGGAATAATATCAGATGCATGCAGGGTTCCCAACCCTGGGCCAATATTTTTACCGGTCCGGATGGTCACGGTCTGGGGTAGGACCAGTACAGTCCAGTCCAGCGAAGTCGAAAGACCAGACTGGACCACAGACTGCCGGTCTTGGACTGGACAGTCCCGGTCTGCACCAATCCCAGTAGCATGACTTACTCATACACATAGACTCATTCACAAAGTGTCACCCGCCACCCGCCACCCACCACCTGGCACCTTCCACCCGCCACCAGCCACTCGCCACTGCGAGTGCCACTTTATGCATGGCTGTAACTTCAAAAACATAGTAGATATTGCTTTGAACATCGAACAATTATTAACATTGATCATGGAGATCTAGCGGTAGTAGTTACTTTAATTTATGGCAGTTGGACTAGTCCAGACTGAGCCGGTTCCGGTCCCGAATGGATTTAGACGGATCCGATTCTGGTCCATATAATGTTTGTACTGGACTGGACTAATCCGGGACGGTTCCAGACCGGACTTGTCCACCCCCGGCTCAGTGAAACATCGCGCTGGGCCGAGCCATTGTTGGCTCAGGATTGAGCCCGAAAGGCCTACAAGCTGCTGGGGTGGCCTAGAAGCTACTGGGAAGCCATCTCAGCTACTGGAAAGGACTGGAGAGCGGTTGCTAATGGTTGCTAATAATATTAACGATACTAGAATGCACTAGAAGTGATTTCTAATGATCTGACGAATCTGACCCATTCACGAACTATCACTCACCAACTGCTCCACCGCTCTTGTTACGATGTGGAAGTTGGGGAGAACCGTGTACGTGTATTCCATGGTACAAAGAAGAGAGAAGGACAAAGACTCGAGATATATATAGGAGGCATCGGCCTCTGCAGCAGCACCGTGTATTAGACCTGTAACATGTCTCCGGTACAAGTACACCTGTAACAGCTCTTGTTGGAACTAGAGATAGAGAAACTTGATTGTGTGGGCCACAAGGCCATGTATATATGGTCATACAAGTACAAATGCGTCAGTACTCATGTATGTATAGATTCAGCTGAATGCCATCAGCCAGACCGCAATCTCCCAGCTTCCTATACGGGCCACCATCTCCAGCCATACGAAGACTGAGATCTATTTGTGCAACAACTCTCAACTCCTGTATATAAAGCCTTAAATTTTCCTGTAGATAGCATTCTACTCATTAGACAATTCAATCTCTTCTTGTCTGAAGTTATTGTTTTCATCAGCCATGTCCGACCCTTGATTACAAATTTGCAGGCATTGAATGCTAGCCCTCTTTTGCCCTAGGGATATCAGTTTCTGGATGAGAACCCTTCATGGCCATACAGGCTTTACACATGAAGCGCAGTCCTACCCAGTGTTCCTAAGCGGCCCAGATTTATTCAGGCCGGCCGGGCCAGGCCGCTTAGGAACATTGGTCCTACCGCGATCTCCAGTGGCATAGCCGTCCGCCCAGTAAAAGTTGACTTACTTTAATGTCGCCATATTCTACCGCAGCTTGGAGCACAGTCCAATCCTGCAAGTCAATGAGATTGATTTTTGTGCCTTTATCTAGCAGTGTTCCTAAGCGGCCCGGCCTGGGTCAGAAGCCGCCCGGCCTGCACGTGATTTAAAAAGCCTGCATCGGCCTGCATAAGCCTTGGCCTGGTTGATGGATGGAATACGGCAATGGCCAGGCTACGATGATTGAGTTGGATATGGTTTATGTTTCGTACTTTGGAGACTTTCTTAGTAAAGGCAGCAGAGAATCTTTCGAACAAAATATTCTGTTTAGGCTTAGTCCGCCAAGAAAAGCCGCCAGGCTGGCCGGAAAAGCCGCCAGGCCCGGCCCGGCCCTCATTTGAAAGCCGCCGCTGAGGCCGGCCAGGCCCGGCCTATGCAAAGCCGGGCCGGCCTGGCCGCTTAGGAACACTGATCTAGCAGGAGCAGGACAGTGTTCTCAACCGTCCCGTCCGTCCGGGATCACGCTGGAAGGGGTGGATACGGCGCCGTCCGTTCCAGTCAGGGCGGATAGGATGGCCGGGAACTGAGTTTTCACTCCCCCCGTCGTGAACTGCCGATATTGACGGATCTTACTCAGTGTACAGAATATTGTTATAAAACTCGTTACAATTATCCTCCTGACCTTGGAGAATGATCCTTTATCATCTGCTCCATCCTTACAATGCCTGATTCTGTTGCGCTGAAGATCAAGCCCTGCTGAATCTGTGGACTCAGGCATTCTCGGTTGATGGAAACCCTATGGCGTACAGTCGTGACTGGCTCTTTAGCTATATACATCACAATGACTGTTGTATTAGACTTCGTACTGTTGCTGGAAGCCTTAAGGTTCACGGTCGTGACTGTCTCACTAGACTTCACATCATGACTGTCCTTTTAGACTTCACACGATGCTCGCCCTCATGCTCTTTATACTTAAGACGCACCTTTGTCCGTCTCTCTTGTACCTACAATCAACTCACTCATTCAAATCAACACGTACTCTGCTCTCCCTTTTCTCGTTTCCTTCTTCACTTGTGCCTATAATCAACGTACTCATTCACTTCAACAAATCTAAGGCCTCTATGATATCATCTCTGAAGCGGTTTCGTAGGTCACTGATGAGCAACTTTGCATTGCTGAATACGCGTTCTGGTTTAATCTGACATGCCAGTAATACTCATCAACTCTACTCCCATTTGTGCAGGCAGTGACGGGTGATGTCAACCGTCCCGTCTGACCGCCGACACCCACCGTCGCCGGCAGACATCCACTGTCCTCGGCCGATATCAAGTATCTAGGTGTACGATATGGCCTGGTATGAGTGAACCAACGGTAATGGATAGAGTTTAGTGTGCATAGTGTGGGTCTTCGAACCTATTTATTCATTACAACAGGGCACTTTCCACTAGCTTATCCTTGGGATCTCGCTCTTGGAATCGGTTGTACATACATTAGATATATGAACCATACATAGATTGTTCCATTTCTAACTCTTACGACGTGCTCTCAGAGCTGAATTCTTTATCATCTAAATATATCTTGTAACCACCTAATAATGGCCGGGGACGGCGGAAAACTGCCGATGATGGTGCAAACACCGTCTCCGGTAGACAACGGGCGTCCAGTGGTCATTTATATGCTACGACGGGACGGAAGGGTTTGGCACCGTCCCGTTTTGGTTTTGTTTTTGTTTTAATATCTCTGCATTCACCCTAACAAGAATATGGCAGCACCTAATTTCCCTCCACTCCTTCTACCCTTCTTCCTGCTCTTCCGCTTAAAATATATGAAACACATGACAATTGGTGGTCGCACCTGAAAACAGAAGGAAACAGAACAAACCGAAAGACCGCTACGTACACTGCTCTGCTTAGCAGCATGGGAATTGTTGCAGGAAGCCCTAAGGTTCATGATCGTGACTGTCTCATTAGACTTCACGCCATGACTGCCCTTTTAGACTTCACACGATGCTCGCCCTCATGCTCATCATATATAAGACGCACCTTTGTCCGTTTCTCTTGTACCTACAATCAACTCACTCATTCACTTCAACAGGAATTTCTCTACTTCTGTGGCCACTAAGAAGTCCATCTCCGCATGATCACGCATTTCCAGGGAAAATAGCACTGATAGTTAAACATGCCTACACCTTGCCAGTTTCCAGCCGGTTTGCCACTCATCTACTTTCCACAATTCCTGCTGTTTGTTTCTTGTCGACGATAGTTCTAAGGTTCACGAGAGCGACTGTGTGTGGATTTAGACTTCGCACTTTAGTCTCTTTGTATATATGTATCTTAGACTGTAGGACTATGAGAGAATACATAATCAACCCTTTGTTTGCATTCGTGACAATTGATTCCCATATGCTCACAATTCGTGTCAACATTTCTCTACTTCCTGTGATGGCGGAAGAGATGCTCCTGCATGTAGGCTACCTTCCCGCACCACCAACACTGGTGTTCATCTCGCTGGTTGAAGGTGTTGCAGTATGCATGCCCGCACATGAACTGGTACTATCTCATGGCAAGTGACTTCATGGTTCTTATTGGGATTGGGCGCCGGTTTCCCGCACTATCAGGCCCGCTCCTGTACCCGTAGTGTTTGCTGCACCGCTCAATCTCCGACTGTTCTTTTGCAGCTGCGCGCTGGTCGGGGATCCCCCTAGCCCTGTTCACTGTTGCAATAGATGCTTGCTTGTGGACTATGCTACCACAACCTTCGCGAGCTGCATGTGCTTTTCCAATCCGCTTCTTCATTCCCAGTAACTCCCAAGTACCCATGGATCCAGCGATTTGTTGAAAGCAAAAGAGGAAGAATGAAGAAGCTCAATTGTCTATCGATACAAGAGAAGGAAAACACTAGACTTATATACAGAGAAAAGACCATACTCGGCGAAGCCGAGTATCACAACCGAGTCCGAAGCCGACTACCAGTGCCGAAGCTAGGCCTCCTCCTCAGCATGGGGGCAGGCGAGGCCCATGGGGGCTACAAGCCACCGGCCTGATGCCCGCCGCCTTAGACCGATGGGGGCTGCAAGCCCCCATACGCCACAAAAGCCATCGGGCCAAATCCCGTGCCAACACGATTCCCAGTTCCTATGCCATCGTTGAGCAGAAGAACTTGTTCTACATTGTTGATCCATGATGCCACTTGCTACACGAGCCAGATCTCGAGGTACGCTGCTCGTCGAACTACTGTATGAGAGCCGCAGACGATAACTGTCTTCTGCACCCCCTGGGCCTTCAGTCTTCCTCCTTTTGTAATAGTCTCTCTACAAGAGATCTATATCACCCACAACTTCGCGTCAATCATCTCCATTCCCCTCTCCCACTTCGGTCTCGTTGTATACCACTGCTGCTCCCACGCTCCCATTATCTGCTCGTAAGCCATGCGTCCACCATGTATGCATATTCATATTTTTCTCTCTCGCCCACATTTCTCGATACCTTTTGGCTGCATCTTTTCCTCTAGTGTCGTCTTTACCGTAGGTTCCTCTCCATGGCTTCGCCAATTCAGACTAGTGTTCTCAACCGTCCCGTCCGACGGACAGGGACTGTAGTGCCGTCCTTCCTGTCCTTGCTTGACGGGGACGGAAATGACGGCTGGGACTACCGGGGATGGCGAAAACACCGTCTCCGGCTGATATCGTCCATCCCCGGCGGGCGTCCAGTCATCGGCTGACATCAAACATTTAAATGTTCTATATGGCTAGAGATTGGTGAAACAATGCTAATGGCTAGAGATTAGTGAAACAATGCTAATGGATATAGTTTGCAGTACATAATGTGGGTAAATTTGTGGGTTTTGTTTGTTTTATTCATACTGTATGCACTCTAATTAGAGTATGACAGGACCCAATATCCCCTCCGCCTCCGGGCGAGCCGGCTAGATGGCGGAGCTCCCCCCCCGCTACCCTTCATCCCCGCTGACAAATGAAAAGACTAAACGATAGACCAACCCAAGCCAGAGCAAAAAGGAAAAGAAAAGAAGGTATACGCCCACTGCCGCCGCTCCCCGCCCCTGAGTCAGCCTCTGCGCCTGCTCCATACCGTCCCTCATCTGGGCGGGAACTTCCCGACTTCAGTAGCCGCCAGGAAGTCCATCACCGCTTGGTCGCACTCTTCCACGCAAAACAGCTCAGAGATCTGCACGTGTCTGCATCTGCCCGCTTTCCAGCCCGTCGCTTTTCCCACCGCCTTCCATAGTGCCTGTTGCGTAAATTTGTGGGTTGGTATGTGTTGAGACAGGTCTGTTGTGCTGAATCTCTCTTGACCGAACTCACTTTACTTCCCATAGTCAAAATATCACGTACACAACGCGTTAAGTCGACAACAACGATAGCAATTGAAAGAGGGACGGCGGCAATCGATTCTAGACGTCGAATTGACCCCGGAGCGAGCTTCCCAGCGCCGTCAGGACCGCGGGAGGAGGGCCCGCACAGCAATTCACACAACTGAGTGGGTTCACGCGAAGTCTTGCCAAAAAACACGATTGACCCGACGCGTCGGCCACCGAACGAGCGACGACGAGGACTACCCTGGAAGAGGTGTGGCTCACAGAAGTGATGACCGAAGTCAGAGTGAGCGATAGGAGCGGCCTGGACACGGGAGGAGCGGCGGACGGGAGGAGCGACGCGCCTATGGATATGGTGATGGAGATGGCGACGGCGGTGACAGCCATCGCCGCGGAGACCGTGGGCGAAGTCACACTTGAGCCTATGGAGCGAAACGAGAACGGAAAGCGGAGAAGAAGGAGTGAGGTCCCGGCGACCGCCTGGGCCCTGAGGGACTGGAGGAGCCGCATGGAGCGCGCGGCTCAGCAGCAAGCCCGCGAACTAGCACAGCTACACCGAACCATCGCAAAGATGGCAAACATGCTGGAGACGCAGTGGCGAGGGATGAAAACGTGGTTGGAGGAACAAGAGGAGAAGCGGGACGCGTACCACCAGGATGACGTACTGTGGGGCAAGGGCATCACGGACATGGTCAAGAGAGTGGTGGCTGCTACAGAACGTGACCAGAGAGAGGGAAGGAAGGCGGACACCGACGGGGTGGGCCTAGAGGCCTCGATACACGCAGACTTGACGCAGACAGGCGGACCGAAGAAGCAGGAGGAGCGCCAACAGCTGCAGCCTGGAAAGCAGCCCAAATCAGTGCCAGTGCCAATGCTAAAACCGAAACCAAACACGAACCCGAACCCTAAGCCGAACCTAGCACCAGCACTGAGACCGACACCGACACCAACACCGGCGCCGAGAGCCACATCGACGCCGAAAGGGGCGACGGCACCAGTGACGACACCGACCAGACAATGGGAGACAGTCCCACCACGAAACCAAAAGAAGCTGGCCAGCCCAGCCCCAGCCCCGACAACAGGCTCGACCATGGCAGACAGACGCCTAATCTTAAGGAGAGACGAGAGTGTGCCACTCCCCAATAAGATGGTCCAAGAGATTGCGTCAGCGATCAACAGAGCGCTGTTCCACCAGCAGGCCCCAGCCCACAATAGGATCATGAACGCAAGGAGGAATGCGAAGGGCGCGATCACGGCAATCACGCATCAGAATCCGACGGCGGAGATGGCGAAGTGGTACCGCGGCAAATCACCACAGCAGCAAGGACTGTCGACCAGGGAGTCGTGGATGTCGAAGAGAACGAGACCTGGGAAAGGATAAAGATCCATACAGTACCCCTAGTGCGGTACATGGGAAAAGGCACAGAGGGCCTGCACAAGATGCGAGAGGAATTTGAAGCAGAGAACGAGGGCGTAATGATCCCCACCCAGGTACGATGGCTGGTGAACCCCCGCACCACCAGGGAGAGGAGACAGAACAGTGTGATCACGGCGTCATCGGTAGTCTTCGTCGTAAAGGGAAGCAAGGTTGCACAGAATTTAATCAAGAAAGGCATCAAGGCGGCGGGAGTGTGGCACCGAGTCGAGGCGTTCATGAATGCGGGCCCTGACAGTAGGTGTGACCTCTGCTGTGGATGGGGCGACACAGAGAATAAGAGCGGCAAGAAGCCCAAGTGTGGCTACTGCTCAGGCAATCACTGGACAACCGACCACAAGTGCAATGTAGTGGGGTGTACGGCAAAGCAGGGATCAGTCTGCGGCCACACACTGGAGAAGTGCCCCAATTGCAAAGGAAATCACATTGCGTTCAGCACCAGGTGTGCAAAGAAGAGCGAAGCCGCCAGAGTGGCGTGACACAGAACAAAGACGGGAACAGCAGGGCGGGCTCTCACGAGCGAAGCTACGCAGATGGCAACGTGAACGAATACGGTGGTGCTTGGTCATAGACCCAGGGAAGGAGGGGCAGCAGATGGCGGAAGTGCAGAAGGGGAGATGGCTGATGCGGAGGAAGAGGAGGCAACGGGGGATGCGAGAGATGTCATGATGACCGAGCCCAAGATCGCGACTACGACTGCGACTAAAACTGAAACTGAAGCGGGAGACCTGGCTACTAATGATTAGAGTGATCGAGCACAATTGCGCAAGGTCATACGTGTGGACCATTGCGGCGCTGGAGCCGGGAGTCGAACGCAGGGCGGACGCACTGTGCTTGCCCGAGCCACCGAGAGAAAATGGAGGTATCAGGATCAGCCATTCGGCATACGAAAAAAGAAAAAGAAAAAGAGTTTGGACGGCGATACAGAGAAGGAGTGGCCTGCTGGTTGATGAGCAGAAGGATTGAAGCAGAGGTGCTAACGACGATGTGATTGCTACTGCGGTCAGGAGGAGAAGTGAGATGATAACGAGGATCGTCAACGTTTACGATCAAAAAGACACGCAATCTGGTAAGAGAGAGAGACCAGCGCGGAAGTTGAACTGGCAGAGAGTCATTCGGCAGGGCGGCACTGTCCTCACCAGAGACTTCAACGCCCATAGCTCACGATGGGACCCATGATGCCAAGTACAGCGGAATGGCACGTTCTGGGAAGACGTGATTGAGGAGAATGGACTGGAGATTGGAAATGATGGTAGAGCCACCGAGCACTGGACAAGAGAAGGTCATGAAGGCGAGTCGGTCATCGACCTGACACTGGCCAATCGACCAATAACAATGTGGGCTATACTGGCCGACGACCACGAGGTTATAGAATGGGAAGTGGAAGCAGATAGACAGGAGGAGGCGAAGCACGAAAGGGTAGCGGTGTGGAACCTAGCTGCAAAGATGGAGGAGAACGCGGAGGTGGCGGAGAAGCTATGGACGGAGATAGCAAAAGAAGGAACGAACCTTGATGCAGAGTGCACAGCAGACGAGGTGGAGCAAGAGGCCGCATGGTGTCAGAAAGCGATGGGCAACGTTCTCGATGCCACAGCAAAGATAATCTGGATCTGCGCCAGATCAAAGAGGTGCTGGAATGCCGACATCAAGAAAAGAAGGAAGGCGTTCGGAAGAGAGAAAAGGAGGAGACGGAACTCGGAAGAGGCCTCCTGGGTGAAGGCAGAACTCCAGAAGTCGATACGACGGTCCAAGAGAAAAATCTGGAGGGAATACTTGCAAAACCTGTGAGGGGCCGAGGTTTGGAGGGCAGCACGATACGCGAACCCTTGGGCGGGCACGACTGTGGATGCCTTAACAGACAGAGAAGGCAAGCAAGCAAACACATCACTGGAGAAGAAGGAGATGTTGAGGCCCGAGTCTTTTCCTCCGAATGACAACGACCAGTACTACGAACAACCTCCCATGGAAAGCGCACACACAAGCGTCACAGAGCATGCAGTTGAGCAAGGCTTGTTTTCTCAGTCGGTCAAAAAAGCACCGGGGCCGGACAAGCTGTCGTTCGGCACCATACGGCTGCTCTGGAAGTGGGACAAAGAGAGGATCGTGAGGCTGGCCAAGGCGGCCATTCACACAGGGAGACACCCACCGGTATCAATGCGAGCCAGCGGAGTGGTGATTCGCAAGCCTGGCAAAGACAACTACACGCAGCTCAAGGCCTATCTCTCAATATTGTTGTTGATCTGCATGGGAAAAGTTGTCGAAAAAGTAGTTGCGGAGCTGCTGTCAGAAGAAGCCGAGACAAGAGGACTGCTGAGCGATGGACAATTCCGAAGCAGAAAAGGACAGTCAGCCATCAACGCAGCAGCCATCATGGTCGACAGATCTCACACAGCCTGGAGGAACGGCCACATACCAGGCGTGCTTCTCATGGACATTAAAGCAGCCTTCCAAAGGGTGGCGAAAGGGAGACTAGTCAACTTAATGAAAGTTAGAAAAATGGATGGAGACCTGATAAAATGGACGGAGAGCTTTCTCTCAGAAAGAACGGTGCAGATGATAATCGAGGACAACACCGTGCAAAGACACCCACTGGAAGCTGGGGTCCCGCAGGGCTCACCTGTGTCACCGATCCTCTTTGCAATCTACACTTCAGGATTGATAAAATGGGTCGAAGAGTACGTATCAGAAGCCGAAGGGCTATTCTTTGTAGACGACCTTGGTTGGGTGGCGACCGGAAGTGATGTCAACCGTGTCGTCTCAATACTTGAGTGATGCGCTGCAAAGAGCATCGAGTGGGCAAATAGACGAGGGCTACAGTTTGACACTGCAAAGACGGAGGCGGGGCTGTTCCCGCGCAGACGGGGCCACAGGAAGCACCTCTGCCCAAAACTGACAGCAAAGATAAGAGTCGGAAGCGGGATCATACTTTTCAACACACAGGCGACACGCTGGCTGGGCATCTGGAGGGACGGACACCTACTGTTTAAAGAGCAGCACAACCGATGAATGAAGAAGGCCAGGGCAGCAGAAGCGAGACTCCGAACCCTTACCAAGACATACGGCGTTCTTCCGGAGATTTCAAGGGCTGTCCAAGTGCCGCGCGTCCAGGCGGTCGCGCTATATGGGAGTGAGCTCTGGTCGGATCCCAGTGAAGTATGCAGGCGAGACGCCCTCCAACTCCTCCTCAATCGACAAGCCAGGTCCATCCTGGGCGCGCTGCTGACGACCCTGCAGGGTGCACTAATGTGAGAGTCAGGGCTTACGCCGGTGCCGGTAATCCTAGACTCCAGAAAACTGCGATTCGCAGCGAGACTAGCAAACACATGCAGTAGCAAGCTGAAGGAGCTACAACACAACCCCTCCTCCGGTGCACCGATATGCAAAGTGTTCAGGGATGCGCATGTGCATGGCCGCACAACCGAAGGCACAGAGTGGCCGCCCCCCGGCCAAGAATCAGTGATCAGGACTACCATACTGGATGATACCACCCCAGCCAAGAATCCCGCGCAACGCTGGGCAAGAGAGAAAGAACCCAATATCGGAGCAAGGGTCAGGATGTGGTACACAGATGGATCGCGCTCAGATGATGGCAGAGTGGGAGCCGCAGCAGTGGGCAAACACGGAAATCAATGGAGGTCTCCCCGCAGCTTCCTGGGCACTGGACAGATGGTGGTCTTTGACTCCGAAATGTGGGCGATCGGACTCGCGCTTGACTTGGCGATCAATAAGAGAGAAACATAGCAGAAGCATGGAGTGAAGACAGTGGCAGTCTTCAGCGACTCACAGGCCACAATTCGACGAGCGGTACATCTGGAGGCGGGCCCAGGGTAGAGACTGTCGATGTGGATCAACAGAAGGGCGCGGAATCTCCTCGCCCACGGCATCGCAACTGAAATCCAGTGGGTCCCGGGACACTCTGGCATCCCCGGAAATGAAGAGGCAGACCGTCAGGCGAACTTAGCCCTAGATGTAAGCGGAAGCACAGTAATAGAGCGGCCGTACACCTTGGCCTCAAATAGGGCCAGACGAATCTCCGAGGGAAGATCAGCAGCCAAGGTGAAGTGGGAGGCCGACAGGTGCAGCAAGCACTTCAGCTACAGACTCAAGGGCAAGGCAGGGACCAAGAGACCTATCCCGATGACAAGAGTAAAGTCGCTGGCCGCTAAGTTCTAACCACTGAAGTCTGGGCACGCGCCCAGGGGAGTTTACGTGAAATGGTTCTGCCACCGAGATGACGACAAGTGCTGGTGGTGTGGAGGGACAGTGTCCCAGACGAGGGAGCACCTCTTCCGCCACTGCAGCCGGTGGAGAGATCACCAGAAAGAACTGTGGAAGGCGGTGGGGAAGGCGACGGTCTGGAAGGCTTCCAGATGTCGACATGTGCAGATCCCTGAGCTGTTTTCCATAGAGGTGTGCGACCAAGCGGTGATGGACTTCCTGGCGGCCACTGAAGTCGGGAAGTTTCCGCCCAAAGTGAAGTAGCGGCAGGGAGCAGGCTCAGGGCTCGGGGCTCAGGAGCGGCGGGGGCGGTAGCGGGGTTCGATCTCTCTCTCTTTTTCTTTTTCTTTCTTTCTTTGTTTTTGTCTTTCTCTCAGTTTATCTCTCATTTGTCAACGGGGACGAAGGGTAGCGGGGGGGGAGCTCCGCCATCTAGCCGGCTAGCCCGGAGGCGGAGGGGGTTATTAAGGTCCTGTCATACTCTAATTAGAGTGAATACAGTATGATTAAAACAAAAACAATATCACGTACAGAAGAACTAAAGTGCATGCGCCAAGCCACGTAATAACCGCACTCAAATCAGTCCCACAGTATGGACCGTATAGTTCAACTCGGTTTACTACTTCTGAATTTCATCGGCAATGGATATCCGCCGGAGACTGCTGGGGACAGCCGCCCTTTCCGTCCGTCCCCGCCCTGCCTTCAAAATGACGGCGCCGTTTCCATCCTACCCTCGGACGGACGGGACGGTTGATTTCACAGATTCAGACTCAGTCTCTCGACCGGGTTTGCCCTGGTGTGAACCACGGGATGAAAAATTGGAAGGGAATCCCGTCAAAAAACCGTCCCGTGCTTGTGCTATGACGGGATTATCTCTACCGATCAAAAACTATAAAATAGGTCCCCACGTAAGAACGGCAGAGCCAAAACACGATCAGACATGCGGGGCTAATAGAGTTCATCACGGATATCATTTGACGTCAAACCAGTGTCCTTATCGGACAAATATTCGTGAAGTTGGCATGGGAGGATCCTAGGAGCGAATAGAACCATGCCCCCCTACCAGTAAGCGGTAACTACACCGTATTGGAGCGATTATCGTCCTGCCAAATCCGACTAATTAAACGAAGTCCCGGCAACATCTGGAAACGGTAAGTGAACGCGGAGAGTTTCCCTCCATGGGTCAGCGTGCGTACTACCATGCAATACGTCTCGGAATTACTTTCATTGCAGTACTGCACAGAACGGTACCCGGGTACCGTTCTGTAGGGTACTGTGAAGTCTCCCTCCACTCCACCATCGACTCTTATCACCGCCTACTCCACTGCCATCTACGTCCATGTAGATATCGCTTGAAGGGCCGGTAACGCCACGTGCGGCCCTGTATGTAAATTGGATAGGATGCTGTTGTTCAAATAAAGATGATAGAGAAGCTTGATTGTATCTAACTAAGAAGGCCACAAGGCCACATATATATGAGGGTACAAGTATGAATGAGTGCGAACACATCTCTGTATAGACCCTTCAGGCGGACAGCAATCTCTGGTCAGACGAGACTCACCTCCGGCCATAAGAAGGCAGAGATCTATCATGTAATAACTGTTGCAACAGTGGACTCGAATGATGATAGGTATGGATTAAAGGTCAAGTTTTCAGTACAGGTAGCGGCGAATGTATACCATTGTGCTTATCCGGCCTCCCGGTCACATATCCGCTCATTTCTATTATTCGTTATCGTCCACACCTCTCAGGGCTGTCTCCTCTGCACCCGTGGACGTTTGTTCGTGACCCTGTTTCACTTTTCCGAGCTCATCCTTGTTCCATGCCGCTACTCTCAGCCATAGAGCACCTCCACACTTTACAGTCTACACCACCATCTATGCGTCGTCAATGCCATTCCACTCCGTGTGTTCTGTGTTCTAGTCCAGTCACGGAGGATGTCCCTCCGCGGAGAGACCGGTCCATTCACGGAGTCCCACCCTCAGTGACTAGACTGGTTTATTGGCGGAGTGTACCCCTGCACCCCACCTCCGTGACTGGACTGGTTCATTCGCGGAGCATACATACAATGTGCTAATTACACTCAGCGCCGTGGTGCAACTACAATTACACTATGCTCCATATCCTAACTTGAAACCAGCTCTTCTTCCTCGATGCCTTCTTCCTCTACATCGTCCTCTTCCTCCCCCTCGCCCACATCCTGGTACTCTTCAAGACCCTCTCCTTCCTCAATATCCAGTTCTGTCAAATCACTTTCGTCGTATTCCTCTGCGCCATCGCAAAACCGTACGAGTCGCTTTCAGGCTTTTTCAGCCTTTCACCGGCGCGAAAGTGTTGACTAGGGATTTGGCCCGGTGGCTTCCTTAGTGTTCGGTGCTGGCGGGCTCGGTCATGAGGCCGGTGGCTTACGGCCCCCATTGACGTCGCCTGCCCCCACCAGCCTCGTCTGCCCCCACCAGCCTCGCCTGCCCCCATGCCGAGCAGGAGGCCTAGCCTCGGCACTGATGCTCGGCTTCGGGCTCCGGCTTTGGCAGTCGGCATGGAGTTTTTCTTTCTCTTTTGCTCTCAACAGAAAGCAAACCCAAACATTGTCAGGACTCAGACGGGAGCCAACTTTGAAAGTATGGCAAACTTTCAGGCTTTTTGCCGGCTTTCGCTGCATATTTCCTTTCGCGCAGATACACTTTCATGCTTTCTTGCAGATGAGGCTGCAGCAGTATACTCAAGGTTATCCGGTACGGTGCACTCAAGGTTCGGCCGCCAGCAAAGAGGTCAGAAGCTCTGGTCTGCAAGCGAAGCTCAAGTTCTGGTCCATATCCGAAGCTCAAGCTTTGGCCAGCGGTGCAGCTCTGGCCAGCAGACTAGCCAGCAGACTAGCATGCGGACTTAATGATTGTCTGATCTCAACTTAGAGTCCTAGTGCAGTGGTATTATTAACTATTGTAGGGCCATCAGTGTCACCACCATGTTCATGAAGATTTAATGGACTGTCGATTATCACTATATGTTCATGTTCGCACTCAACGCTCGCACTCACGCTCGCACTCACACCGGCCCAATTACCCTGAAAACCAAGCTGCGGATTCCGCTGGCAAATCTGATTAGGAGATCTGCTCTCCCTATGAGTCCAAGTATCGCCATTAACCCAGTACCACCGACTTAAATCCTCAACACCATGGCCATTGGATATCGTGAAATTTTCAGACTGAGACTACTGGTGTGGGTGCCAGAGTTGGTCGTGGAGTTAGTTAGTCGCAGGAATAAACTTCGTCTATAAGTCTATTGATATCAGGAACTCTCAAAGTACGGTCGAGTGTTGCGATGTGGGCTGAATGCACGTAGTTGCTCTGGGGTGAAAGCAATTGCATTGATTAAATTCAGCTGGATATGGCCAGCTGAGTGCGCATACATGCGTGGGCATATGTGTGCAGAGTATTCACCGAGTGTACACTCGGTGAATGGACCAGTCCACTCACTGAGGTGGGGTACAGGGGTATTCTCCGCGAATGAACCAGTCCAGTCACTGAGGGTGGGACTCCGTGAATGGACCGGTCTCTCCGCGGAGGGACATCCTCCGCGACTGGACTAGAACATTCTGTGTCTCTACACCACACGTAGTACATACTGCGACTCCTTGGTTGTGCTTTCCTTCCTCAACGCGGTTTTCTACAGCGAGTAATGTCATGGTGAGGACCCTAACTCAGTAAGACTACTTTATTTTAGGCTAACTAATTTCGCTAATACCAGGTCACTAGAGTCGCTACCACCCACCCGGACCTGACATAAGCTTGGTTGTTTAATCAAAACTAGACAGCCACAAGTTACAACATGATCCCAAGCTCTTCGATATCTGATGTTGTCTCTGTCCTCATATATCCCGTCGTTGTATACTCCTCGGCTACGTGCACCCGCTATCTATGCCATCGTCTACCACTCTACCGTCGTTCTACTGCCTGCGCGTCTCCTCCGTACCTTGTCTACACCCCTGTCTACACTGTGCTCATCAACTCTGTGTCCTCCTCGACTGTGCTTTTCGATGCAATCGGGTATATTTCTCACATTTTCAACTTAAACGGTAGCTACAAACCTAACCCTGAATACTTCCATTGGACGGACCATTGCTGGACTACCGCAATCATTGATCTAAAAACCTTAACCAACATAGCTAACCTCGCATCGACATTTTCGAAGCAGGGACAATGGAATAAGTCTAAGGAGTTTGTGTAGGCTATCGATATGTCCAAGAGGGTACTCAGTGAAGAGCATCCAGATACATTTACTCGGTTGGCAAGCCTCCCATCGACAGATAAGTTACATGATAGCATCGATGCCGCTATTGCATTGATGACACAAGTAGCATCTCTTCGTTCTTCTGTGCTCGGACGATCGAGAAACTAAGGATTTGAAAGATACTCTGATTGAATGGAGAGGTGATGCAGCAGCGTTGATCTGATATCCAGAAGGGTCTTGTTTGGAGAGGTAAATATTCTCGCTACCCAAATATGGCCGAGCGCAATGAATCGTTAGACTAAACCGTATTAACTTCAGAACTCATGGTTATCTGGTTGCCATTGTTATTTATATGAATATTGGGTTTTGGTTCTTTCCTATTGCGGAAGGGTCACTCATGTGGGTGCTCATGTTATTTTATGTTTCTGATGTATTCTTAATGAGTGGAATGGGCTAAATGATCATAACGATGAACGAACGGGGGTGGTGGGAAGTACAGAGCGTGGATACCATTGATATTAATGTTGTGGTAGTGTTAAGGTGTCATTTTTATTTGCAATAGCAATATCTGGCTCCCGGTTAGTTATGGGTCCGGACTAAATCGTTTTGAGTACACAAACTGACTGTCTCTCCCTTCACTGCCATATCTAGAACTACACCAGAGTGCGTGAGCACCGTAAACCGGTTATTTGATAATTTCCTAGAGGGATATGCTCTGCTTTTAATCCCCACCGCTGACATTGATTTCTGAGGCCCCATAGGAGCCCCCGAATTTACCGCTAGCTCTAGCAGGGCCATGCAGGGATGGAACTAGTCCGTCTTGCCAGTCCGGGCTCACCCTATCCTAGACTACTATTTATGACACAGAGAAATCGAGAACTATTTTACCGTGGGTATTATGAACGTTAGACGGGCAATCAGGCAGTGTTGCGATGAAAAAAAAAAGATTATCTTTTCTAACAAGATAGTCTACGTCGTCTACATGCAAGAGAACCAGATCGCTAAAGGTCATCGGTGTCGGTGGAGTTCGATGCAGGTGGAGTTTCTGCGTCAGAGACACTAAGTTTACCCAAAATCCGAACGAGATCCCACTGTTTCAATAGTCCGTTCTCCCTAGATCCTAATAGACTGTCTTACAAAGATCCGGCTTTATCGCACAGCTGACCTCGTCCCGGAAGCCAACGCCACAGGCGGCATTGCATTTGTACCTGGATCGTGAGTCTCAGCATCCATTTCATACCTTGCATGAAGATGAACGCTTGTGTGGCAATAAAAAGCACCGTAGAATGGCATTGAAATAGGACTACGCAATGCTATTCTATGGGTGCCCTTTTTTAACCATGCCTTTCCTCCCCATGCCTGTTCTACCCGTGTCATTCTTCCGCTCCTTTTCTTCATTTTCCCGTTCAATGTGTATAAATTCAGAAATTCAGTAAAGACACTCACCACTCCAAGTAGCACGGAATAATAGCACTAACTACTAGTGGAAGCACCAACCGCTCTCCCTAAAGTACCCATCATCTTTACACTCTTGCCACTGCGAGTTCCCTCCTTGTAGCTTGTTGTTGTTGCTTTTTAATACTGTATGCACTCTTAATAGAGTATGACAGGACCTGATCTCCCCTCCGCCTCCGGGCTAGCCGGCTAGATGGCGGAGCTCCCCTCCGCTACCCTTCATCCCCGCTGACAAATGAAATCTCAAAGA
>Ga0307514_10000839_pt1 | contig 49652 bp, 45 predicted proteins | sample 16_EM_MG_FD_203088 | JGI IMG/M metagenome (GOLD analysis project Ga0307514, IMG submission 203088) | Populus trichocarpa ectomycorrhiza microbial communities from riparian zone in the Pacific Northwest, United States - 16_EM | ecosystem: Host-associated > Plants > Roots > Unclassified | place... | reverse complement strand
CACACTACCGGAGAGCTACCAACAGAGGGTGTATAACAACACTCTTGCTACAGTCAAGCGTCAGATCCAACAGGCGGAGAACCCAACGCCTGCCGTGGTGATCAGCGTGGAAGCAGCGCGTGTTGAAAATGCTATTCTTCTTGATTATTTGGCCTCCGAAGTGGCGCTTGAGGAGCCTGAGATCGGAAGCACTGACCAAAACATCCCGATAGAAAACAATTGCACGGATGAAGAACTTCATTTCGGGATGCCAGGGGGCAGCGGGGATTACGAAGATGAAGGTGATGAAAGCGACGATCGCAATTCCATCCCCACCGCCAGCCGGCGACGACGGCCCGCGACGGAACTCGGGAGGTTTGAACTCGGAACCAGTGATGTCGACGGGTATGAGGGCGAGGATGGCGATGATGCGAATGCGGATGCGGATGCGGATGCAGATGCGGATGCGGATGCAGATGCAGATGCAGATGCAGATGCAGATGCAGATGCAGATGCGGATGAGGAGGAAGAAGCATCGCAAGTTGATGATGGATCAACGCAGAATCTGGAGGATTGACCTGGGGCCCAGTGATGTCAACGGGTATGAGGGCGAGGATGGCGACGATGCGGATGCAGATGCGGATGAGGAGGAAGAAGCATCGCAAGCCGATGATGGATCAACGCAGAATATGGAGGACTGAGGGCATAGTACTAGACAGTGTGAAGATTGGACTGTATATTTCAGACCTGTAAAATATGATAATGGCGAAGCAAATGCAATGGCAAGCGAGGTATCCAAAGCGAAGACTGTATTGCAATATGTGAAAAAATCTCAAAGCTAAACATATATGGGGCAAGTGCGACATCCGATAAATTATAGCAATAGCAGAGGGGTAAAATATGGCTATCGGCCGAAGAAAGGCATAAACATCGCCAGGCATTGTGTGAACGGCTACAGCATAACTGCAGCCCCTGCGAATAGTGTAACACACGTGTCGTTCTGATGGTGCGTATACCGGGCGCATAGTAATGGAGGTGAGTATGCAACGCGACCCGTCGCCTGGGCGACGGGTAGCGTGTAAATCTCCGTCAGAGGGTATGAGGTTCCGTCAGAGCCGTCAGAGCCGTCCGGAACACCGGGGTGTTTCAGACGGAAACTAGGGTTGTTGCTGATGTCTTCTCTGGCATTGTCGACAACACGCGAGGAGTGGAATATTCACTGTAGAAACGGACGAAAGTTGGTGCTGGGCCTGAGCGGTCTGGTGTGGGTATAAGCTCACAATACTTGAGAGATTTATTGAGCCTCAACACCATCACAAGGAGGTTCCTTACACGCCAGGAGTTGCAAAAACACTGCATGCGCGATGTCCCATAATACTATGAATAAAATAAAACCAACAAAATAAAACCAATACAAAACCTATAAATGAAATAAACCTTGAGCGATCCAAAAACCTCGCGATGCGTATCATAATCAATGCCTGAGATAAATAGATTAGAACAAAAGAAACAAACAACACAAGAACCCGACCCTAACCCAAACGCAACACCCATCGCCTCCTGTCCAACGTGAGGACTGGTGCACTCCTCGCATACCGAGCCATGCGGGCATGCCTCAGGGGGACATCGGGGAGAGAGACATCAGGGAGAGAGACATCAAGGAGAGCGACATCGGAGAGACTGTTACCACATGCCGATTCAATCAGCACCTGCTGATCCACATCCACATCTGAGGTGTTTCCGGCTGCCTTAGCTTCTCGCAGAGTTGGCCCTGCCGGGCGAGGTTTTTGCGGCGTCACAAGCCCCAAATACTCCAGCCCACTGAGGGGATGATTCTACAGAGTTTGTGGTTGTGGGTGAGGGTCCAGGGTTTGTGGCCGTGGGGCAGGCGCTGGAGGTTGTGGCCGTGGGGTATGCTCGCACATCTCCTGGCCTTGCTCAGGTAGCATGATTGGCTGATCGTCTACCATGGTATCTACATCGTCAGCCGGTGTATTTACGATCTCTCCCTGGCCAATCGTCCGAGGTTCTTTGCCATCATCCTCATCCTTATCCTCCTCCTCATCCTCATCCACCACCTCCTCCTCCTCCTCATCTTCCTTCTTTTCATCTTCCTCCTCTTCATCTTCCACCTCTTCATCGTCACCATCCCTTTCCATATCCACATCGCTGTCTAAATCAATGCCGTCTGGTGCGTCCACATCATCCTCCATGCGCATATCCACATCAGGATCAAGTTCTGCGTCATATTCGCCATTCGACTCGGTAGAGTCGGTATCATCATCTGAGGAAATTGACATGGCGCACGATGCTTCCGGCTGTAAATATACCCGCTCTAGTTAGCCCTCTGTGTCCGAGTCTGCCGCATACAGTTTTACAATACCTTTCCCTTTACCGTTTCCCTTCCTCTTCCCCTGCCCTTTCCCCTTCCAATCCTTTGTTCCCTTCCCTTTCCCGGTCCCTTTCTCACCGCCCTGCGCGTCCTCCTCACCCTCCCTGTTGTCATTGTCATTGTCATCGCCAGGATGGCTACGTCAACCGCTCTGCGCTCTGGGATCCGCCCAGTTCTCATCATCATCATCCTCGTCGATTATCTCATCCCAATTCAGTGGTCTAATGGCCAGGAAATCGCCTGGCTTGTACTGCCGGCAGCTTGCCGGCTCAATGTTTGCCCTGAGATCATCGCAACCGTACCAAGCGGAACGCTCACCGGTGCGTTAAACCTTTCCCAAGCTGGTTGTCTGCGGATTGGAGCGATCTACTTGATCCCCGAAGGCATGGGGGTTGTCCCACCTCCAATTGTTCATTGGGTCACAGGTTTTGTCAAACATTTGCCCCATATATGAGCGGAAGGCTGCCCATCACTCCCGAAAAGGTGAACTCCTGCTCCTGCGGTGGGGCCACATCCGCTGAAATTGTGAAAAGTGGCGAGTCATAACTGGATCAAGAAAGATTATATCATAAAAGAGGTCCCAGGCTCTCTCATCCTTGACGTCGCAAACATTGTATATCCGTATGAGTCCACAGATGTGTTCCGAGATGAATCCCTTTATATGGTCCCGATCCAACCACAGGCGTCAATTTATAACCGATGTCGGCATTTTTGCCCTAGCAGTTGCCTTCCCCTTTCCTTGACGGCTGCCCATTGGTGCCATCGCTGCGAGTTGACAATGAATCTACATCCGAGGCGTTAGCATTATGATACAGTTGAACGTAGCGCAAGGAAGCCCAGAGTGGACGCACAAAGTTGTGTAGGTTATCGGGTGTGTTTTGGAACGAGAGGCGTTGTTTTGGGCAAGTCACTTGATGTCGAGATAGTTCAGGATGCTGCCAGTGTATTTAATACGGGAGGAAAAGATAATGGAGGTGTAGGTGGGAAGAAGGGATATATATACTCGAGTTCCGGCGATTTCTTGATTCAAGGTTCAACTTGTGAGTCTTGTTGGTTAACGAACACAAAACGGTGCAGCCTTCATCTTGCCGCACCACCAGACACCTCATGAATGACAAGCCTCGAGACGAGATTTAGTACTCGCGGTGAGAACAATTTGCAACGCTGGGCATTGAGTTTGGTATCTCATACCACTTTTACCGCTCAGACCTCGTGCATCTCGGAGCAAACTGAGTAGTTCTCAAGTTGTCCCAAATGTGCAACCATCCAACACGGCTACAAACGCCTAGCGGTGGAAAAAGCAGACGCAACTGATGTCATAGGATAGAGAATACGTCATTGTTCACTTTGCGATGCTTTTAGCTCTGCCAAATGGGGATTTCCACTGGGAAGCTGAAGATATACACAATCGATGGTTCGAAGTATTGTGCCAAGAACTAGTGCAATACGATGATAATCACGCCATAAAGGCATAAATACCCTTCAAGCGGTGCAAATAGACCTTCAGATGTTGCTGTAACAGTGAATATCAATGCTGAGTTTAATCTGAGTTTAATCTGATGGCAGTTAACCCCATAATTGAATGCTTTTGAAGTGATCTCGTCCCCGAGTATTGTCACGGTTTAGAGTCTAGCGCGGTCAACACTGCGCCTCCCTTTTTTGTCGAATCCCTCCAGGGTCACTCAAATAGGAGTCTACCTCGCCTGCCGTCGCATATGCATGCAGAGGATATTATTCCTACAGTCTCAATGTCGAACATCCATATCGGATGATGCCTTCCCAAAGCCCTCACCCTGTCACGTCTCCGATTGTACCAAATGTTCGAAGTCTTGCTAATCGTCAGAATCAACAAAAGCGTGGGCCTTTGGGGAATTCTCAACTTCCCCCTGCTAAGAGACGCGTTTCCGTACCGGCTGGCGAGAGGGATTCCTCTCAAGGAGCGAGTTCCGTAGCCTCTACAATCGAAGGTCAGAACTCCACCCCCTCATCTTCGCTGAACAGTTCTTGTGTTGCAGATATCACTCAACGCGTGACTTCCACCCCGTCAGCTACACAGCGACGGTCAATAATTACTCCAACCGCCACGCCGGGTACAAGCAGTCGTAACACACAAGCACCCAGCGGAATCACACAGACAGACTCAACGCGTCGCGTTATATCCAGCCCTGCATCCGGCATTGCTAGCACTCCCACTCCTCTCAGCGGTCTTGAAAACCTGCCTACCCCCATCCCTAATCCAGAAGCCCGCGCGATCATTACAAATCCACTGCAAACGCGAGCTACTGAAAGGAATCAGAGACAGAGGCAGTGGCAATTGCAACCGCACGCGGTGTCTACACCTCAATCCATGGTCTCCAGCAGTCGCAGCATCCATCGATTTGGTCACTCAGACATGATGCGTCTTGTGTTTGCAACGGGCAGACTCCTGGAGCTCTACATGTGGAACAGACGGCCATTTATGAGTGCAAGCGACTTGGAGACCGTAAGTTATGCAATGCGACGCGTTTCGAAAGCATTAGCTGAAGCCCCACACTGGCAGATAATAGTGACGTACTGGAACACCGCAATGCAGCAAAACAACATTTGGTCCATAGCATTTGAGGCGCGCACAAAGGAGATCTTGAAAGAGGTATGCTGAAGCAACGGCCCACGTTGAATATTACACGCTCAAACCGGTTCCAGGTTCGCGCACAAGTCGCTAAGGTTAAATCCCATTTTATTCAATCAGCAAGGGACAACATAGCAGAGCTTTATGATCTCCACCGCTTTGAATCAGCCGCAGAGCGTTTGGAATTCATTGATTCCCTTCTGGCAGACAGTAAGTATCTTTTTCCTGTAGCAGAGCGTGTGGAAGGTGGTGTACGCGGTCCAAATCCAACGCAGAGAGAGTCGAAAGCTGCTAACGAATGGCCAGCGTCCACTTTACTTCCTGTCGGAAGCAATCCCGCGGTGTATCTACATCAAATTTTATCATCGGGCGAATAACCATGGTAAGTATGCTGATGGATTACATAATTCCATGATTAACACCAAGGACGGTCATATACCCTCGCCACTGATCATGTTTACCTGCACTGCGTTGCACCATGCTCTCCTGGAGTGGCAAAAGAACAAAGGTGTTCATCTAAAAGCTTCCAAGTCAAAGCTGAAAGCGGACAGACCTGATCGCTCGAACTACTTCAATCATAATAATGATGGTGGTAAGAACGCATCCTCCTGCGCTACAACGGGTCCCAAGTTGTTAACCTCCCCTGGCATTGCAGACATGTACACATTCTTGATGAATACCTGGAACACACTACCGGAGAGCTACCAACAGAGGGTGTATAACAACACTCTTCCTACAGTCAAGCGTCAGATCCAGCAGGCGGAGAACCCAATGCCTACCGTGGTCATCAGCACGGAAGCAGCGAGTGTTGACAATGCTATTCTTCTTGACTATTTGACCTCCGAAGTGGCTCTTGAGGAGCCTGAGATCGGAAGCACTGACCCATACATCCCAATAGACAACAATTGCGCGGATGACGAACTGCATTTTGGGATGCCAGGGGGCAGCGGGGATTTCGAAGATGAAGGTGACGAAAGGGACGAGCGCGATGCCATCCCCACAGCCAGCCGGCGGCGACGGCCCGCGACTGAACTCAAGAGGTTTGACTTGGGAACCAGTGATGTCGACGGGTATGAGGGTGAGGATGGCGACGATGCGGATGTGGATGCGGATGAGGAGGAACAAGCATCGCAAGCTGATGATGTATCAACACAGAATGTGGAGGACTGAGGGCATAGTAGGTGATGTTGACGGGTATGAGTGCGACAATGCGGATGCGGATGAAGAGGAAGAAGCATTGCAAGCCGATGATGGATCAACGCAGAATATGGAGGACTGAGGGCATAGTACTAGAGAGTGTGAAGATTGAACAGTATATTTCAGACATGTAAAATACCATAATGGCGAAGCAAATGCAACAGCAAGCGATGTATCCGAAGCGAAGACTGTATTGCAATAAGTGACACAATCTCAAAGCTAAACATAAATGAGAGTGCGGCATGTGGCTACGGCCGAAGAAAGGCATAAACATCGCCAGGCGTTGTGTAAACGGCTACTGCATAACAGCAACCCCTGCGCAGAGTGTTACATAGGTGTCGTTCTGATGGTGCGTATACGTCACCACATTCCGGACCCAAAGTGAAGGAAGCCTGACGCCGGAGCGGCGAGCGTAATATATAACGCGACGCGTCGCAAGAATAAGAGGTATGGTATAATAGCCGCCGCAAGGGAGGTATGCAACGCGACCCGTCGCGTCTCATTCTCTGTCTGACAGTACGAGGTTCCGTCTGAGCCATCAGAGCCATCCGGAACACCCGGGTGTTTCAGACGGAAACAAGAGTTGTTGCTGATGTCTTGCAAGAGCTTCCAAATCATAACTCCTCCACCAAGTATCTCCTATGCTTAGGAAGACTAGGCCTCTCCGTCGAATGACCACTCCTCAAACAATTCCATGAACGGTAATGCGCCGGTGTTCAGATATCTGAGCACCAGATATCTCATATTCTCGTACTCACAAAAAAGAAAACCCACCCGGTAGATGTGAGTTAAACACGCCTCTTCCAATTGAAAAAAAAGATTGCCGAAAGACTTGACTTTCTGTTGCAGTGCGTACATGGCAGGTGTGTAGTGATGTCCAGGCATACAAGGCCCAGTCAGGAGTGTTTATGAGGGAAGTAATTTTTAAGTAAAGTATAGATAGAATTCTTAATAATATTTTAAGATCGTCTTCGGTGTTCTGACTGTTTACTGCGGATTGCTGCTGATACTTCTCTTCTCATCTCCGGAGAGATGCCAGCTTCTTATAGTCATCTTCGAGGGTTTGTACGCCCATACTTCAACCCTATGACTACAATACTCATGATAGCGTTATCGCCGTCATGTTATGCGCCCGGTGATTACATGCCACACATCCCAGTTGGTTATCGTGTCCATGCAGCTGAAGTATTGAAGCGTTATGCTCCTGATAAGAATCAGGCCATCCAGTGCATGATATCATGTCAGACAATGTGTCAGATGAAACTTGAACTTAGACATCTCACAATCCCCTGAGCCAGTAGTTGGAACATCTGCCAATCTTGGTCAATAGTGCTTATCGCAAATTAGTGCCTCACCCCGAGGGATATTTGGCTTGCGTCATAGATTTAATCGGCGACCAACCGATACTATGCCAACTTAGAATTCGATGCGTCAACTCATATAGAATACGAGTCCGACATTGCAATGCATACTCACTCAAACCAATGAGCAGGGTTGCTTCCGGCCTCTTATCATCAGCCGACATTATAATTCCCTCAGTCATGTCCTGCTTAGGCCGAGACTATTCTCTTTGGCCGGGGAGTGCCCCGGTGAGTTGGGGATCCCACGTACTCGCATATTGACTATTGACTGCTGTGTCTTTTCGGACAAGTTTCGCTAGTTCCAGGAATCGTGAATGTGCTTGAAAACTATGCACACGGCTGATATGAAGTATCCCCGCTATGGCATCATAGTTGCATCGTCTTAAGTGACTCCGCAAAGCAGTGGCTTATCCAATCGACACCCGACTCATATGTATCCACTCTAAAGGACATATGACTGGCCTACTTGGGATGTCATTAATAGGTGTTATGCATATCACGTGACTAGACCTAGAGTAACTCCGTGACATGCATTCATATCACTATCCCAAGTACCATTATCGCTGTTAATGGAGAACCCCTAACACCAGGGGTCTCCCAAATATGTACTCTGCGTCACTCATTCCACCTCCGTTACCCCTGTATCTCCTTACACCCACAGTCGCTCCTTAACAATGAACTTGGAGGCCATGATCGAGCGAGTTTGGAGATGCACTTCGAGGCCGAGATCAAGTGACCTGAGAGATGCACTTGGAGGCCGTGATTGAGCGAGTTTGGAGATGCACTTGGAGACCAGGATCGAGTGAACACAGACCTACACTCTGAGGCCGTGATCGAGCAAGTTTGTAGATGCAATTCGAGACCGGGATTGAGTGAACTCAGCGATACACTCTGAGGCCATGATTGAGCCAGTTTGGAGATGCAATTGGAGGCTGTGTTCGAGCGAGGTTGCAGATATCCACTTGGTGGCCACGAGAGTGACAACATGGAGGCTGTGATAAATCAAGTTTGGAGATGCACTTGCCGGCCATGATCGAGTGAGATTGGAGGAGTAATCGAAGGAGGTCAATCTGGAGGCTGTAGTCTGAGAGGGAGGCGTGATGGGAGCTGAGACTGTATTCATTGGTTAACTCATAATTATGGGAATGTAGAGAATTGTGTACAACATGGTCTGCCGAGAGACTGGCTGGGAGCGGGAGACAGTTGATCCTGGGATGATGTAGTACGCGGTGTATGCAGTACGTGGTGTATGCAGTACTCAGTGTATGCTGTACTCGGTGTATGCTGTACTCAGTGTATGCTGTACTTGGTGTATGCTGTACTCAGTGTTAACTCTTGATCATTGCATGGAGAGATAGAGAGGGATGAGTTAACTTCGTGTTCTTAAGTGATGGTAGACTTGAGGACGACGAAGAGAGAGATGAGAGGAGATGGAGGAAATCAACATGAGAAACTGGGACTTACAAGAATTTGGTGTGCAACTCAATTGACCATCCCCGATACGGCAGGCATGAGTCCCAATCTGGCCTGTAAATACACCGACACGAGGACTTCCCAACCCAATCAGGCAAGTCATACCCCTGATTTCTCATCTCCTCTCGTATCGTCCACATCATTCTTATTTTATCCCCCATCTCTCTCTTTCTCCTTCACAACTCAACTATCATCGCAGAACACAAAGTTGAGTCATCCCTCTCTATCTCTCCATGCCATGATCAAGAGTTAACACCGAGTACAGCATACACCAAGTACAGTATACACTGAGAGTACAGCATACACCGAGTACAGCATCCACCCAATATTGTTTGTCTTCCCTTCATTCTCGTGATTAGGAGTTGACCCCTGAATGTAACTTTAGCTTCCAGCGTACCTCCCTACATGATCGACCACCATCAGCCAGCTATCCATGAGAGCCCAAAGGTAAAGTCACATTGTCACATTCCCACGGTTGCAAGTTCATTGACTGATAAATAGAGTCTTATCACCCGGCGCACCCTGCGTCGACCGCCACCAAGTACTGGTCCAAACTCGCTCGATCATGGCCTCGAAGTGCATCTCAAAACTCGCTCAATAATGGCCTCCAAGTTCGCATGAGCATGGCCTCCAATTGCATCTCCAAACTCGCTCGACCATGATCTCGGAGTGCATCTCTATGTTCACTCGATCAGGGCCTCCAAGTGTATCTACAAATATGCCCGATTACCACCTCGAAGTACATCTCCAAACTCGCTCGATCATTGCCTCGGACTGTATCTCTGAGTTCACTCGATCGTCATTTTCTGGCACACCTCGAATTGCTCTTAAGCTCCGCCTGCAGCCAGTCCTGATATACCGTTTGTAGATGGGTAGCTATATAGATACATAGATACATAGATACATTGATACATAGATTCATAGATGAGAATACTAACTGAATACATGAGTTTTAACAATAGTTGTAGCTATGATTTCCAGGTGCACCAGCAGCGTTCCCAAAGAAGATGTTGTTCCCAGACTGCTCTACTGTGATTTGAGGTGCTCCCTGACATGTCGCCGGCGCTCCCAGATTGGTTGCCGGCATGCCCAGGTACTTCCAGGCTTCTCACCAGCGCTCCCTGTTACTGTGAAGGCCGGCAGGAATGCCCTCCTAGGGTCTGATACTCTTCTGAAATTGACGCATCTAAGTTTACACTCCACATCTTCTCAGACCCTCCCGGAGGCTTCCAGTGACCAAAATACATTTTGTGGATGTATTACACGATGCTCAATGGCTTTCCGGAGCACCTAAATGTCAATTGTCTCCCACCAAGCTTCAAACTCTATCAAGCGGAGGGAGAATTTGTTCTTAAACCGCATCTGCTCATTTGAGGTGATGCTATAAATCTCTCTCTCAAGCTGTTTACTCACGTGCTCTGAATCAGCCAAGCTCCGGGTCGTGGCTTCCGTCTCAGCATCACATTGGCGGTTCTGAAACTGCAGTCGCTTGTCGGCGGTCATGTTTCCCACCCTGTTAGCCTCGTCTTCGGCGGCAGCATTCCTTAGGGCAAGTTCTTATGCGAATATTCTTCTGGGACCGGTTGCCTTAGTCCCGACTTCCTGCAATATTTGTCGTTCCTGATTTTGGAATAATGTTTTGAAAAGCTTGCATTTAGCAGGTGTAACTTGATGGATTTCACCCTCCAATCGCTCTATTGCCTTCTGATGATCAGCATCTGACCATTTGGTTGCCGCTTGTCGGGCTCTATTCATGTTAGGGGTCCTCCCCAAGCAGCAATAATGATACTTGATTATGAATATAAGATGCATACATATCCACGATATGCATAACACCTATGCATGTATTATTCAAGTGGTCAGTAATATGCTCTTTAGCGCGAGTTCATATTAGTCGCACGAAGTGTGGGTACTTCTTTCACACCTGGATACTTTGCAGGACAGGCATGGTTATCATGCATGGCAGTTGATAGTCAAATGCAATTAAGAGGACTCTTCTCCCGTACCTGTAATGGGGTAGGATTCGGAGAGGTACGTTCCGGTGTAGAGAATTGTCTCGACCTTAGCTTAATATACCTGACAGATTAATGATGTAGGCGTTGACCTAGAGTGAGCACTACTCATTGACCCAAGTAGTCTGGATCGCAATGTAACCTCATATCGGATACGAGCTTACTCATCAATAATCTATATTGGCATAGTATCAGTTGGTCTCTGATTAAAGCTATAACCCAATTAATTAACTCATTTGCATGAGGGATTGTAAGAGGCCATAAGCATCATCAACTTGGTTGGTGGATGTTCCAACTACCAACTCATATGATTGCAAGATGTCTGAGAAGGGGTAAGCTGATATCGTGCGCTGGATGGCCTGATTCTTGTCAGGAGAGTAACGCTTTCAAACTACATTGCAGGGACACGATAACTTCGTGGAATCGTGGCAAGTTTTCACCGGGCGCTAAGGGGCATGGCCGAGATAACGCTATCACTACTGAGGAACGGCGTGGGCTATAAAGAGCCAGCGAAGTTCGAAGGAATAAGGGGACATCATTCACAAGATTAGCTTTCAGAGACACCGAAGACGATCTGAAAATATTATTAAAAATTCTCTCTACAAACATTTCTACCCTTATACATCACCGCGATCAGGCTACATATGACTGGTCGATGCTTGACACCATCAGAATACGGACTGCAGAGAACTGTTGAGTTGTTCAGCAATCTTTTCATTCAGTTGGAAGAGCAACATTTAACCCTCACCTACCGAAGGGTTTTTCGTTTTTGCGAACAAGATATTATCGGATACCTGGTGCTGAGGTGTCAGAACACCAGCGCATTACCATTGGAGGAGTGGGCTGAGGAGTGGTTGCATGAAGGGGAAGTTTAGTGAGTCCTATACGAAGGAGACGGATAGTGGAGGAGATTCGATTTCAGGCGCTCTTGTAGCATGGTACCAGAGGTTGAGTCTTAGGATAAGACAAGGAGAGAAAGAGGTTTTTAAATAGGCGGCTGTACTTAGATGCAATAAATATTTTATTGATTATTGGGATCTAAACACCCCCGTAACAATTCAGGCGCACCTGAAATTTCCTGCGTTTTGTGGTGGAAACCATTTCACCCCCATACACAAGGGCCTCCACTGCAGCACAAATCTTATGAATCATTTGTTCACGTAACAGATGGAATTCCCTTGCCACCAGGCCATCCACTTTGGCCTTCGCAGTCTTCGACAGTTTCTGTTCTCGAAAAATGCCCTTATTCTGGTAAAATTGTTTGAGTGCATTGTCTAGTACGTTGAGGGATAGATCCGAGTAATTTGGTTGACTAACAAGTAGAGATAATTCACATAATGCCCGGACTGCTCCCATCACCATTTCATCAGAGGCTGTTTCCGCCACAGTTTTCCCATCATCCTTGGAGTTTAGAAATGGTGTCAGTTATCAGATTTAGAATTTCCTTACAGTGCTATTTTATTCTAAGTTTCGTCGAGATATAATAATAGTAGTAAATCTACTAGAACAGATGGTTTACAGAAGGCTGATCTCAAATATATTAAATCATAATCACAACAATGTATAACCTTCCCCTGACAGTTGAACAACTACAAGGTACTGAAATGTATTCAATCAAACAATTAAATATTGTGAACCACTTCTGCATGGTGACTATCATTAGTCAAATTAAGTTATGAGAGTCTTTAAAAACAGGAATTACACACTTCATTAAATGAATCAAGCAAGTACTATTATTATTGCAATGACAAATCGAGTTGGGCAACATAGGAGTATGCTGAGAAATGATTTGTGATATTGCCAACAGAAGTGTGAACTGTTTATCAAGCGCTTGTTGTTACATTCACAAAAGTGGGTACACAGGTCATGACACTTGAAAATCCCTTCACAACTCAAAGAACACTCTGGAATGTTTATGTAATGTCATTTTTCTGGAAAAATTCAATTTTATTTTTTTGAGTTTGTGGGTACAATAAACTAAATACATTTAATGAAGGAAATTTAGTTTTTGCTGATGTAGACAATTTCATAATAGTAAGTATCTTTTCTGTACAGAATCAGACTATTAATAGCCTTTCTCATACTTGCCTCTTACTTGATATTTAAATTTTCTAACTCTAAATTATTCCACTAGCTCTGTTCCATAACTGTGGTTGAAAACTCTGATATACTGCTAACTTGCATCTTGGCTCAGCCAATTACATTGCATTACCAAGTCATTAATTAGTTATCATATATTATCCACATTTGTCTTATTGTACAATCAACAGATTATTTTAAGTTTATTTCCACTAAAGCACCTTGATGGACATGTTTACCAGTAGTATGAATATGTGTTATGTACTTAACCAGTTCAGAAGCCGCATCACTAATATGTATTCATCATGCTATACTGATTTTATTAAGAATTATTCTTAATGATATGGTAGAAAAGTACCTCTAACAAGTTTATAATACACCTCTTAGTTAGATACGATATTCTATACATATAATCATGAAAAATATGGCCATATCGATGTGCTAATATAGTTTGACAATTATGGACTTCCATAAGTGACAGAATTTTCATTTTGCTCATACAATAGAATGCCGGAAAGTTGCCCAGTAATTATCCGCTAAAAACTAGAAATATTCTAGCAGTGGAAGGTTAAGAGTTGAGAGCGCAGTCAATCGCCGCTGGGAGATCAGAATCAATCAATCGCAGCACACAGCCGTAATGCTAAAAAGTAGCGTTTAGATGATAAAAATTACTGAGAGGAATGATTGTACAAGCGCAGCTCAGCAAAATCTGTGATTTAGTCCACATTTCCACCCCGGCACAAACCGATCCATAAGTTATTTATTTAAATGAACCCATATTAGCATTTGGCGACTACAATATTGCAACCGATAATAGAGACCAACCAATGCTGCTTAATGTGAGTCAATGACAAATCTGCGCCTGAACACAGCAACCACTGCAAAGCAATTCGCTTGTCTAGGTACTTAGTTAGTTAGGAATTATAGAATTGCCGTCTTGTTACTCCAGGTGGCTGTAAAATATGGTATAAGCCGGAAGTTTTCACCAAGTTCCCAGGTAACGTACCAAGGGACCACTACTCTTGATAGCGAGTGATGTGGCGAGCATGGACTTACTGCCATTGAGGGTGAATCCTGTAGTACACCTAACCTGCCATCACTTATCTATAACCTTCAATCAACTTCACACACTCATTGCCGTAGTCGAGAGTTGGAAGGCGTGTAGTTCAGTAACCGACTCGTTTCTATGGTGCAACATACATCTGCGCAGCCTAGTTTTCTGGCGTTCCACAACTTGTGCCAAAATATTGCATAACCCATCTTGTTGTAGCAGCACAAACCGGCGCGGCACATCCTCGTGATGACTAGTATGCTGATCGCTCGTTTTGGCTTCCAACTAAAACCATTTACTGCCATGACTCTTGAACATTTCGCATCCCGAATGAGCTCGATACCTCCCGTTCTAGATAGAACTAGAATACTGGATTAGACTTCGAAAGTAACAGCACAAAATCTCCATTAAGCACCGTGCTGAAATCCGATTGGGAAACTCTCTTTGTAACTGGAGAGGCTGAGTAGCATGGAACCACGACTAAAAGCCCTCAAAATGTTATTTATCACTCGGGTGTTTGACAACGCGAATTATAGAACCAACAGCCAATAAACCAAGAAAGCAGACAGACTGGCATTCTTGCAGAGAACTTTATACCTAGTTGAGTAAAGGCATTTGATCGACCTAGCACGCGTCCGAATTGTTTACCGCATCACCAGCTTTAAACTCCTAGTCCGAAATAGTGAGGCTGAGTGACCATTGGTGATTTGATCACGAACTTCTTAGAAGCTCTGCCCGCCTTCCACCACGGTATCTAACCAGGCTTAGTTCACAACTACCGTCTTACCCTCCCCCGATATGTCGCCGAGGTGGCTTAGTGGGAACCTGTGCGGAGTTTGCCACAGGGAACACACTTTGTTGCCTTACCCTCGTCGTTGAAATGTGGGCCGATCGCTCACCTTAGTTTATCCATGCTGTGATCTGCTACACAACTACACAGCCGGTTCGACCGACCACTTACAATCAAGATAAGCCCATCACAACAACGCTGCACGTGCAGCAGCTATCCTCGTAGGGCTGCAGAATCACACATCAGAATTGGACATACCTTATATGGCTGTGTCCGGTGAGCAGGCTTAGGAATTTGAACCGCAATGAAAGTGACTGAATTGTCCGCGCTGCTGGTAGCATGACCTGGATCGTTAGATCCAGTCATTACGAATTTTTGTACAAGGCTTCATTGAGCTGTGCAACCACCACTTCCATCTTCCATCAGCGCCGCAGGCCATGGCTGCCAAGAAACTTCAAACTGACCGGTATCGCCCCCAACAAACGATACGCGCGTATCGTAAACACCGTGTTTCCATGCCCATTCCAACACCCTCCCCTTCTCTTCCAGGTGGCGTGGATGCGGTGCTTCGCCAGCGGCATACACCGAGGCTTGCGATCGCGTTCTTTATGGTAAACATGACATCTTCTTTACTTGAATACCAAATGTAAATGGCAAAGTTAGGCGGGCACTTTACACCTAGCCAAGTCTGCAGATACGTGTACGGCCGATAGATAAACCGACCATCTATTCGTGAGCTTGGATACCTCAGGACCCACTTGGCCGCGTTCGACTAATCGTCACTAGCATGACAAAGAGCGATCAGCAATGTAAACCCGAGCTGTGCATCGATTCCCCCCTTCCACTGAAAGCGCAGATACGGCACTCATAATATTAATTTATCCAGGTGAGGCCTGCAGTCGCGTACATTTTCTTAAAGTTATGTATCACCGACATCGAATTATGCTTATTTATCATCTTCCCCACCACGCTGTGCGGGCGGCAATCACACAAGCCCCTGTTCACACCCTGCATTAGATACACAAAATAAGCAAGTTAGCAGCTCGGCTGAAAAAAAAGCGGTGGCCTGAGCTTATCTTACGTATCAGGCAGCAAGGGAACAATCCACCTTCTTATTCATACCATGAAACTTCTCAAACACGAGATATCAACCAGAGAAGGTTTCAGAAGCCATCCAAGCGATATTGCACTTATTTCAGACTTCAAAGGCAAACGTAAAGTAAATTGCAATTCCAGCACAACGCCATAGAATGAGCAACTTCCATGCCGCCCACTGCGAACCCCTAAGATACATACAAATAAGGTAAAAGTGGATTAACAGGACCTCCAAACCCTTCCTCCATAACCCAACCTCCTCTTACTTCAAAGCCAACAAAACGCCTTATGTAGCCCATCCTTCGAGAGATAGGAGAAACGAAATCGAAACGAAACAGACAACCGCAGCTCCCATGATAAAGGAAAAGAACACCTCCCAGATGATAATTGTAACAAAGGAGCAGTAGAGTAATGCGGACAGGAGTATATATGTAAATAAAAAGCCCAATAGAGACTTCCGTAACTTTTGAACAGCAGTAGAAGTCTCCACCTCACCAATCGCTCCAAACGAAACCCAATCTATCCTACCCCTAAAGCATTAACAGAACAAACCTAGTTCAAGAATACCGCCGGGGACTTAATTCGCAATCTAATCCCCCGATGAAAAACCAGAACGTCGCAACCAAACCAATCACTAGAATCCTCTGCCCAAGCCGTCAAACCAACATTTATTATCAGCGGCCTTTCATGAACCCATATTATCGTAAAACAGCCGTGAACCATGTGTTATGCGGCAAATGCTCGGTCCAACACCCTCAACGCCCGCATATCTTCTCCAAATCCCAACTTTTCACTCGGGATGTCCTGAACATCCAAACCCAAGCGCGCAGCATCTGCGTCCATTCCAGTTGGACTGCTTCTTAATGGGTTGATGTCCCATTTGGTAGCATCGTCTCCTGTGTTTGAATTTGTGCTATTGGCTGGTGATGAATATCTCTCGTCATATTGTTGGGATGGATTTGATTGCACGTTGGGGGTGGGCAATGCCAGAGGAGGTGTGGAGCGTTGGACCTGAGCCTGTGTACTTCTTGGCGACCTGTGCTGTAGTGGCATCAACGGAGATCCAACAGACCCACGTTGCGAGGGTGGTTGGGATGTCAACCCTTCAAGTTGGGGCAACGAAGGCCGGTCATACATCCTCGGAGAACCCCCATTAGACTGACTTAGCGGAGCTGATGGGAACGGAGGAGCATTGTATGACATCGGAGAGGCTGTGGTACTGTTGGGGGGCGGAGGAAGTGCATGTAGGGCATATTGCGGCATCTGAACACCCGTCGGGGGTGTCGCAACGGGGCTGGGAGGCCAACCGTATGAACTCGGTACTTGATAACTGGCAGGATGTGTAGCACCTTGCCGGGCGAATGCGGGTATGGGCGAGTGATGTGGCATAGACGAAATCATTGGAGCGCGAGTAACGACTGGAACATTCTGCTGCTCATGAACGGTAGACTCTGGATACATCCCCTTCACCGGCCGAATGTGCTTCAAAGCCTGATCGTGTGTCGGCTGTATCAAATTCTGTGACGAAGGATGCGACCGTGCATAATAGCTGATAAGGTGTAACTTTTGGTGGGTAGCGGTGGTGATGGAAAAAGACTGTTTCATTAGACCGTCTGGTTTGTAACGGTATCCATCCGGCCCCTCAACATCCATCCCATCCGAATCGCTTCCATCGGGATTTGGCGATTTCCCTCCACGACCGACAGACATCGTAGTAACTGGTGGTGCGAAAGCATTTGACCCACCTCTCTTGCCCTCCATTTCTCTGTACGTCAAAAAGCTACCCGACACTCGACTTGCGCTCCATGATTTCCCGTCGGTCCATCGTCGCATACCCGCTTCCCGTTCATCCCATACAAACACACTACCAGACTTGATATTCTGCCGTTCCTTCTCCGATAACCTTCGTTGTACGCGTGGTAATAAGCCTAAGCGACAGGCTTCGAACAGTACTATCGCATCGGCGGGCGTTCGGACATGGCCGTGATACGTTTCCATGGCTGAGGACGTGCGGCGACTTGTGAAAGGGACTGCAGAGTTGAAAAAAGAGGAGGGTATTATCGACCGAGGATGGTTGGCGTAGAGGTCAAAAGCATGCAGCAAAATGGTAATCGCTGGTTGGGATACCGTGGCCAGTGTAGAGTGGTGGTGGTGGTGGTGGTGGTGGTGGTGGTGGTGGTGGTGGTGGTGGTGGTGCGGTTCAGGTGGTGGCGTAGCTGAAGGCGCTGTCAGTGGTTGAAAGATGACACAGGGTCAAGAATAGGTTGGGTGAGTACAGGTGGCTATCGAGTCGCCGGAGAGTGTGACACCGAACACGAAGACGATGATGAGGCCCAAGACTTCTTTATTTCGGATGCGAGTCGGATGAGAACTGGGCCGGGGAGTTTTGAGACTATTCCTCAAACAGAACGGATGACGGGGGTTCAACGAGTTCACGAAGGTGACCTGATGTAACGGCCGCAAAAGTCGCAAACCCGGCGGAGAGGAAGAAGGACGAAAGGAGAGAAGGGAGGAAGGAGGAAGGGAGGAAGGAGGAAGGGAGGAAGGGAAGAAGGGCGATCAAAAGAAAACAAAAAGTCTTGGATGTTGTTTGGGAGGAGGGGGTCGGTTTGAGGAGCTTAAGTAACAGCAGCTACTGGGAGGAACTGTTTTCACCGGTGTTCGTATGTCTCTTCAAGACTCGAGAGTTTGCGTTGAAGGATCGCGGGGAGGTCGAAGGTCGAGGGAAGCCTGTGAATGGGCACTGAGAGATCAAGTGAAGAAGGAAGGGGAGGAGCAGTTTATCGGAGGATTAGAATGAATGCATTAATGGGATTTGTCCTGCCGGCACCACTAATCTGGAGGTAAGACCTCTGGATTTCTACTCACAAGCCCTTAGCACTCTAAACAAGTGCATCCATTTAATGTAACGTAGAGTACTTGAGTGACGCAGCACATTAATTATTCGGAGGCGGCGTTGTATCGTTTCAGGCAAAAAAAGGCAAAGAAAGGCTACAAACCGAGTAGTCTCTCTTCTTTCTTGGTTGCTTGCCTGCTGAGCCAAACAATGCGTTCCCTGGGGGCTTGGTTCTACCTAGTGGGGTTTTGGATATCAATCGTACCGGCTCCTCGGCGGGCGTGCTTGCAGTCTCAGTTTCCCGCCGGTTGAAGTGGTCAGTAGTAGTATACTAATCCGAGAGCGGCAGCGGCACAGGAACATGCGGACAGATATCCCAAGAACGGACGGATGGACGGACACAAACTTGGACGGCGATGTGCTGATGCCATACCAAAGGGGAGTGGAAGAATGGAAATCTGGAAATCATTTTAACCTTATCAAATCAAAATCGAAATTCATTCACTCTCAGCTCAGACTGCATGGCACCATCACCAACCTTCAGGAAAATAATAATTGTTAATCCCACAAACGGAGGGCCTAGATGAATCAAAATGCGAATATACAGATTTAATCTTCGACAGAACGCGCATTCATGATGGCCTCGATTACATATAAACAACTCTGAATTCCACCTCAAAGTTAAATTTTGTTCACACTTCGGGTGTGTTTTGATGATCCACGGTGGCACGCCGGGGAGGTAGATTCGCACACAATGTCAAAATAAGCTCAAAATTTACGATTCAATCTGTTACAATTGTCTTGTCTCACACACCATAACAAGAATCAACCAACCAAAGATTACGAATCAATATCAAACATCGCCATTCAATTCCAATCATCTATAAAGGTCAACTGAAGTTTGAGAAATGTTAAAATAATTCAGAAGACGACCACCTCAGTCTCACCATTACTTCGAATACAGCAGACCGCGTCAGCACGGCGAGGCTGACAAAGTTTCCTCGACTGAGATGACGTCTATAGAAATCGTGTTGCCCTCAGCTTTTCCTATCGTACAAATACACAAATTGCGTCGCTATATGTGGAAGCTTATGAATGGTAGTCTGTAAGTGGAGATCTTTCGAAGCGTCTAGCCAGGCAGCCCATGGAATTCTGATATAACTCAAAAAAAGCTCGGACATAGTGCCGCGCTTGGGCGCTTAGAAACTTTGCTAGCTAGCTACCTCTAAGAAGTACTCATAGCAATACGCGGAACTCACGCGGAACTCCCGGTATACTATGGACACCCTCGTCGGTGTAAGAACCCTGAGCATTACAAAAGCTTATATCAGACAGATGAATCAAAGGGAACGTAATTACACCCCAAGACTGTTGATGCACTAGAGTAATATACAATTATCTTTAACAAACGGCTCGGCAGAGCCGTCAATTCATCCATGGTTTTCATAGCAGCAACATGCCACCGCCACCGTTCGCATAAGACAAATAGACTTTATACGAAGGGTCGTAGTTAAATTTGCGCAGATTTCCTTGTCCCTACATGTCAAAAGGCGTTGTACTCTACTCCATAGTCTATTCTATCCAGCCCGCGTGTCTTGGTAATGGAAAAAGTAGAGAATGATTACGCGTCGCTGTCCAGATATCTTCAGAAAGACCGTCTCTGCAGCATAGCCCCACCTCTTGGCTTAGCAGTGTTCGAGCTTCAGTACTTATGCAACCTGTAGAAGGCGGAAACCGCTATTTAGGCATTTAAATACCCCTGAAAAGCTTCGCCATATGTACTTGGGAATGTCGGGCGCGGTGACGCAGGGCAAAAGAACGCCCGACTTTTTTCTCCCATACAATGAGAAATGCCAAGATCCTCATCATTTGCTACACAACAAATATTTTTCTAAGAAAACTTCATAGATGCATCTCTGGTAGCCTATTATCACTCATTTCTCTTTCAGAATCTCTCTCAATTGTTATGGTGGAGGTGTAGAATTTCCGCACTTTATGGGGTGCGCCCGACTTTTGGTATCTTCCTTGTATACCATACATACGACCACGCCCCACACCATCTACCAGCATTTAAGGTACAGTATGTTGAATGTCCGTACCAACCCCGCGTAGGTGCCCACATCATAAACAGGGAGAGTCAGCACGCATAAGCGATCCACATAACCTGAGAAGTGGGCGGTACCAGGCAACAGTGAGAACTATTGTTACAATCAGATGCTTGGTGGGTATTCGAGTCATATCTACTTCAGCTATGGCTGATGTGCTTCTAGCTTTGGCTCACAATCCTTAGACAGCCAAGATTCTTGTGCTACATTAGTAGGTACCATGGCAACAGCAAAATTGCCAGTTAGAGCTCTTCCAATCATATCTATGGCCATTTTGGAAGATGCGTCATGTTTCTAATACATCATTAATCCAGACACCACCAGTAAATGGCTTCGGCCTTGGGTTGATACATCTTTAACCAAAGGAAGGTTTAGGGTTGTCGGTACGGAGTTAACGGAAACTCGCTATCCACTTCCAGTTGCGGAAGCAGTGTCGCGCATGGAGTGCAAACTTCATTTTAAGCTTGAATTCACGGCAGCCCACATCGCGAAAAGGGAAAGAAATTTTAAGTGGGGGAGGGAGGGGTTATTAAAAGGAGTGGGTGTGGTGGAGTAATTAAATACTCGATTTGGTATGTGCCTGCTGTTCTCCGGATGGGATTGAAGCTTAGCTGATGGATGGCTGTGGTTGTTGTCTTTCAATATGAACAGACTGGCTAGTGTTGAGACATCTACTCTAGTTTCGGCACCGGATAGCAATGAGCTATATTTCCAACGTGCCAAAATCGAAGCGTCAAATGCCGCTCGCTCCGAGAACCTGATGCTTGGGCGCACCCCCGACTACTGACCGGTTAGAAAATATCCAGCTCCGATCCATATATTTTGTGCAAAGTGTCTCAAGCGATCAAAGTACAAATTCTGGTCCCGACAAAAAGAAAGGGTAGCTAATTTCCGGTTTTACCCACGATCACAAATCTTCCTATACATCATCTAGCGTAGGGCCGCCGAGCTGCGTCTTTCTTTTTCCAGCCGCTTCTCCATGCCGAGTGTTCCGAGAATTGCAGGATCCTCTTGAGGGACGTCGGAATAAACTCATCCGTCTGATTATCAGGGATACATTGATAGCTGACCAATCTAAATGCTCAGGTCCGTACGATAGATGGTAGCATTTTTAACATGGCATGAGCTTTTGAAAGCATGGAAAGCCTGGACCATACCCAATCTCTATAGGACCACGACGGACGTTTAATCAAATGTCCAACAACACTCATGATCGAAGCGAAAGACGAAAGCTTAGCGTCCTTATTTTTACTTAACAGACCACTTTATTTCTAGGTATAACCGCCAGGTGTGGTTTTGTACAAGGCATGTTTCAGTCGTTCGGTGTGAGAGCACAAGGCGAAGTTCTGGTGATTTATCAAGGCAAGCGTTCCCCCGTGTGTGGGGTGGCCCGGAGGACTTGGCTAATATAGCTGGGTTGTGTGGCGATAGCTAACCTGTTACCTTCGCTATGCCTTTGGTAATTTGTGGGACACGGAACTGGCACCGCACTGGAGCCAACCCAGCCAGCACAGAGTGCCGGCCTATGGCTCGTATTGTGAGCTGAAAAACCCGCATTCCCGTTCCACCGCCGTCGTTTCCAGCGTCCATGCGCATTGGAAGCGGAGCAACACTGTGATATGTACAACTCACGTATCACACGTATCTACGTATGTAGTTACCAGGATTTACCGTTCCGTGGACAAAACAGACAGTACGTTGTTCTTACTTTAGAGTACTCTATCGTGTCCGCCAAAGTAATAAAAAAACCTTATTTCCTACTAGCTGCATAGACCATACATGGGTCTAGAGAGCCGCAGCTCAATTTCAACTGCACTCATAGCCGACAGCTCTGCCGGTAGTAAGGTATCCACAGCCCTGTAGCCCTCACCGGTGCAGTGAGAAAGGCATCAAAGTACCGGTAAATGAGTATATACCACCTAGGGTCTTCCTCCTACCAAAATTAGAGCAGAATGTCAGGTTCATGTCATGTTGACCGATCAAACTCAGGTTTTAAGCTTTCATGCATGATTATGAAACGGTGGAATGTATCACCATCCATTGGCATCCAACGCTCGTACGCGTCGTCCGGTTTCTCCGGCACTTGCAACGCAGGTATTCGACGCCCAGTCCAGGCGTATCGCTCGGGGCAAATTCCCAATTGTATATTAGGTCGAGTCCATTGTTCATTATCTGGTTACTTGGTGGCGGAATGCAGCGGGCTCTTGCAAAGTAACAGATCTCATTCATCCACGGTAACACACATACACGGAACAGGGTCGATACTCAACTTCTTGATATGTTTTCTAGTACTACATGTGGTGTTCCGAGTTCAGTATTGAGATGACCGCGATCGCATGGGTACTTGCAGATGTCAGTCAATGCATGCTTATTTCCTAATTCCAATGGTTGAAATCAATTAGGCTATGTGCAGCAGGAGGAGAAGGAGGCTGTTTACGTGTATTAGAAGAAATGGGGAGCTAGTGCATTTAGATTTCGGGAGCGAAGTACGAGTCGGTGGGTTTGCTGACCCGAATGTATATCCTTGAAAGCTGATCAGCCCTCAGCCCTGCCAACCGATTCGAAGTCTACAGGGTTTGATTGGTTTGCTTTTTGGCACTCGATTGGTTTACCCGTGTAATCGCCCTCGATTGATTGGGCTGATATGTAATGGCGGTAATTTTATCCGTCATTTCGTAGCGTACGATATGACCGGTGTGCGTTCGTGTCGGCGTTGTCAAACAAAGTTAGGATTGGATGTTGCACTACGATTTGAAATCTTAGTGCTCACGGTCAGACAGGGCAAGTTGCAGGTTGAAACAACCTTGACTCCAACGATCTCAGGCACCACCAGAGTAAATCATTTGACATCACTCGCTTTATCCACTCCGCCTGGAGTTTAAGCAGCAGCACACCCGATAACTATGAGCTTAGGCACATTAAACTCCATAACTACATACAAAATTCAGCGCCTTAGCACAAAATTCAGCATCATGCACCAGGAACATTTGCCTGACTGCGGTGTTAGTGCGGACAACTCAAATTCAAGCTTATAGTTTGCTTTCACATGTCTTTGGGAAACTGCAAGCGACAGTTGGGCTAACATAAACTCGCGGGGCTCCCAGGTCTAGATGACATATACTCAAGGTTAGACAGGCGAGACCGCACTCGGGAAGCCAAACGCAACACGGATGACAACCCTGCTCGGAAGGTTAAAATTCCTTGCACCGCGCTCTAGAATCGATGTCAACGAGCGGATTTGATCTGGTAGGGGAACTTTCCGCAGTTAGTATCTTGCGGCAGTCTACTTGAAGAAACCCAGGATCTTAGCAGGAACGAGCCTAAGCAAACTTTAATACTAACAATAGAAGACGTACATACTTCAACAAACAACATGTGAATTATCTCAACCACTGTTTGGACCAGCCCGCGCATATGCCGTGCTATAGTGTGATACAACTAGGCAACTCACAGCGGCCCTTCTCTCACACCAGCTAGGTACTGTGTCTACTGTAGTTTGAGTGGCACAGTCAAAACAGCACGGCTCTGGGAAGATGGTACTATATTGATGTACCTCTTTGGTCCATTGGACAACCTCAAACTCAAGTAACCTTAAGCTTAAGCACCGATAAAGGCATCCGAGAAATCATTGCGGGATTTGCACCGCAAAAGAGCTTCAGGAAAGTAATTTTAATAAATGAACTTTAATAAAGAACTGGCTCCCCCTGGCTCCTCCTCCTCCACTCCACTCCCTTCCCTACTCCTTCACAGTCAAAGCATGTCACCGTTGCTACTTCTCTAGATCCTCTAGCCTTGCTCTTGTCTCTTCGGCGGAGTCGGTCTCGGGATGATATGACTGCCGAATAGGCCTTCAATTGTAATACCAGCCTATGATAGCCCCTCGGCCAGCAATACCCATCCAAGTATGCGACTTCTCCAGCTCAACGGGCCTGACCAAAGTTAAATCTAAAGTAACAAGAAAAGTTTCGGTTTTTCAGGCTGCACTGCCTTGAAACACGTTGATTATGTTGCGCCCTTTGCTATGCACGACAATCAACTGCCAAGGTGACATCGTTGGGCACCAGAATTCAACAGCGCTGTCGAAGGCTGAGCACATTTATACCCTATCTAACCAATCAAATCAGCTCCGATTCAATTTGGACGTCGCTGCAACCCCTCCAGCCTGTATTTCGCTACCCCGCTGCCCCCACGCCATTCGCAGTGTCACCTGCCAGGAGTAAGTTTACCCCGGCCTGGGGACTCGGTTAGTATTCCTGGTACTGGGATTTGGACTCGGTTCCGGGGATTGGTGTGGCAACGCAAGCACCAGTCATGTACTTTTTGGTGGCTCAAAGCTGAAATATACTTCAAGAGTTCACTCTATATTGCTACTTCAAATCACGGTAGTACACTTTTTCTGCGACGTGAACCAGCAAAGACATTTGATCGATGGCCGAAAACGCCGCAATATAGATAGTTTCTAAAACTACCGTCGGGTGCAGTAGTTACTGCCTCGTCTCAACAATCGCGAGACCTCCACCCATCCACTTTTGCTCCACTATATATATATCAAGCCGATTCCACGATGTCATTTATGTAGGTGATTATGTATTTCTCGAATATGGTGAAAGTACTTCACTGCAGGTCCTCCATCTCGAATGCTTACCAACAAATCTCTGAGTGGGTTATTAAAGACTCCGTCCCCGATCCCGAGGCTCCGGACGGATGGGTACAAGACGGGTTATCTCGGGTTAGATTGTATATGGTCCTGGAGAGTTTGAGGGTGATATACCATGACCGAAATTTGCTGGAGAAGGCCCGACGCTGGAGTGTTTCCAGGGTATGCCCTCTATCTTAGTCTCAAACCTTTCGATGTTCATTGGTTTGTAGTTAGCTGCTTTCAAGTCTCAATCGAAGTTTACGGAATCGGTAAGCAGATCGTTAAATCTATTCATCGCCCCTGTCCATTGATTAGTTTTGAAAGTAACATACAGGAGGCGCAGTTTCTCAACACGACACCATTGCGAGTATATATGTCATAGTAGACTCGACTACCAGCACCCTCTCTATGAACGCCGATCAGCGCCCCAACTTGAATTGACTTGAGCAGTTCCTCAATCGGCTGAGATTTCGGCAGAATGTAGCCGACGATATACCGCTACATTGATCTAAGAGGCTTGCTGTCGCCGAAAGTCCTACCGAGAACCAGGTCGAACCTTAGGAACGGTGCTCAGTCATGACTATACGACAGGTGTCAGAATAAAGTAGACCTAGCCGACGAAGGAGGTGCTACATCATACGCTAGTTTTACCTCTATCGCCGTAGCTATTAATGTTTCGTACTTAAGTGCTCACATGGGAGTCCGAGACAACAGAGCGGCTGACAACTTTTCTGATCACCCAAATTAGGATAGCGAGCCAGAATTTCCTTCGGCCCTATCTTTTGCTCATTGTAGATGAATCCAAAAACATAACCGTACCACATATATGTCTTTTTAGCCAGAAGCATCCCATTATTGAGGGAATTGGGACAGAAGGGTATGCATGGTTCCTATCACTGCGATGGGCCCTCAGCCTTGTAACTTGACTTACTTCCAAAAGTCACTGCTGTACGCAGTTCTCTGGGGGAATTACGAACACTATTTCATGGAAAGGCTACCAATAACTCTCTCTGAGGTATCAAGTTCTCGTACTGCTGACATGATTAATCACTCGTAAACTGTGTTTCGCCGGTCGCCGATGCTATTTCTGGATCAGCCAGAATAGTATTATCATCCCTTCCTGCGCATGCATGTCAACCGAGGACGCACCACATAATACTGCCCGTCCATTATGTAACTTCTACTGCGTGCATTACCCACACCAAGTCTGGATGAGGCACGATGTGCTCCGCTCACTAAAATGCCTCGCATATGTATCCGTTATTCAGCAGCCTGCCTATTCAACTGCCTAGATTGCAGCACCCTGTCCAGCTCGAACCGGGAATCGGAGGGAAATACTGCTTTATCGCCGGCCGGAGCCGCAGAGTCCGTGAATCCTACCGCGGCCCGGGCGGACAAGGGTCTGGGCCGATCAGATTGTACGGGATTAGGAGACAAAGCGACCGAGGGGCCGGTTCGTTGAGTTTCCGGTTTCCGATTCTTCCGTTAGTTGCGCCGCATTTGCACCGAGAGTCCCCCGCCTCTGGATCATCAATAAACGGAGAAGTTAGACTCGAACCTGCGTGGGCAACCCAGAATTTCAAATCCACTTGAAGACAATGCGCGTACAGGAGAAAATTGTGTAGCAGTCTCTTACGCAGAGCCGTATGCTGGAACATTAGGAGCTAATCGCGCATTATTGGAGATGAAGGGATATGGAATGGAGGTTTTGGATACATTCGTATCAATCAATCCAGCAGGAAACAGGGCTTTGCATGCATTCATGATCACCCTATTTATATGTTGCCATTATTTCAAGTACCGGTGCTGTTTTACTAGCCTAGGGCAATCGTCTCAGCGTGGTAGTTTCGAAGCACAGGTAAACACACAATCGCTTGGCCCATTCACGTCTATTTTAGTCACTGAAGATCACTCGTAGCCCGAATCTTGTTTCCGGAGAGCGCCATATATCGCGAGAGGAAACACAGCACAACGCATACGACTGTGCTGCTCAACTACCATACACCCTAGTTGACAGAATCACCGCCCCAGCGAACCGGCAGCACCTACCATAATAGCAACCTCAAAATCCACACCCTTCTGACCTACCGGCCCAAGTCCTCTTTCAACACAAGCCCTGAGCGAATTTCTCACCCTCTCTTTCGCACCTTTTAGTATTCTGGCATTCGCACCACCCCTAGCCACCACCTGGCTAACCCTCGGCTCTAACCCTGCTGCAACAGTCCGGAAAAACATACTTTGCAGGTTCGTCGTATCCAACTGTTCCAGAAGAGGATCCAACAGACTCCTCCGAGCTGCCGTCTCCTCCGTATCCTCCAGAATAGCAGCAGCTTCGTCTGAAGGTAACGGTATGCCCGCCAGTAACGTTTGCAGTGCAACCAGATTTTGACACCTGGCCGCAACTTCTGCCACGCTCCGATCCAGTGTTGTTATCGCCGTGAGACTCCGTGTCAGTGCCCCAAGACTGGCATTGACGGCTGTATTGAGGAGAGATTGCATAACCGTCGTCAAGAGTCCGCCTTCATCCTGTGATAACAAGAACAGAGCTAGCGCTCCGGCTCCAGCCTTCGCTTTCATAATCTCAACACTGCGCCCACCAACATTCGCGCCAAACGCGGCACTTCCATTTCCGGTGCCATTAGCGGCGGTCTGAGTCGTAGGGTTTGGTTCGAACCCCAACACTGCCTCTCGGGCCCTTGCCAGTACCAATGTTTCTGCAGGGGTGAAGACATGTTTCTTCAGATCCCTAACCAGTACCACCCCCTCATCGACATCGGCCAACACCTTCCCCTCTCGTAGCTCACGGATATTCTGACTGGCCCTCACTACCGCCGCAAAATCCCCATCATCGCGGTCCTTGGTAAGCTCCGATATTTGTACCTCGATTTGCCGCGCAATAACTAGAGCTCTTCCAATCTCCCTCAGTTGCGCGGTAACCGTGTGGAGGCGTTCTACTACCATCAATACCTCCTCTGCCGTCCTGCTCCGTTGCGCAACGTCTTTCTGTAGGCGATCATAGGCACGTTTCAGCGCTTGGACCTGCGTTTCGACGGCGCCGAGGACGGCAGTGGAAGCGGAATATGATTTCTCGGTAAAATCTAGAAGTGGGAGGGCGGATGCAGTTGTGAGACTGTGGATGTGAGTATCGATTTCCTGGAGATCGAAGAGGACGCGTGACAGAGGTGTTGTGAGGTCTAGGCTGGGGTCCGAGAGGTCGTTGGTGCTCGTTATTAGCGTGTTCGCGAATGAATAGGGAGAGAATGTGGAAGTTAGGAAGGCTTCGTAGTCGATATAGGAGTCTTCATCTTCAGCAGTAGCAGCAGCAGTTATTGCTGTAGTTGCTGTGGTTGTTGTGGTTGTGATTGTTGTAGTGGTGGCCATAGTCGTTGTGGTGCTGGTTAGGTACGGAGATCTCTGTTGTGTGCGGCTCCGTGCCGATGAGGGTCGGCGTCATAGCATTACACTCGAGTCACCTGAGGAAGTTAGTTACCGTACCGACTGGGTTAGGTTTCTGGGTCCTATAATACTTGACGATCGTCAACGTTATCACGATAGCACATTCAGTCAATCGGCACTTCACCTCAATTCCCCTCGTGGCGATGGGTAGTTTTGCGTTCGAGACTAGATAAGTCCATCTGTCCTGCTTGCATTATCACCCCACTGCCTTCACTCAGTGTATCAACGGCGTCGTGCAATCATATCTAGGAGTCATCAAATCAAGTCAAGCACCTTACTTGACGGTCTTCAACACGGCCAGAAGCTCGCCACTCACCCCGCTCATTCACTAATGCCACGAAAAGCACAAAGAAATATATATCCCTCATTACCAACGAGGATGAAACACGAACGACAAACGAAATAATCGGCAGCTACACTTACACCCACTCAACTCGTAATGCTGCGCTGCACATCTATCCACGTCCGGCGAACTTCTTCCGTCAGCCCTATCTGTGCCGTGCTTCACTGACGAATAAGTAATATACGTATTGGTATGCCACAATCCTTTATGCAACATCCCACGTCTTCGAAAAGAAACCAAGCAAAAGCACAGCACAGGCGGTGTGCGTCTGTGGAAGCAAAGAAGCAAAAAAATACCGCTTCGCGCGAAAAATCACACCTGGCGGATACCACTCCCGCAAAAGCACTCGACGTTACATATTTGGCCCAAGTTAACATCAGTAGGATTTTTCCGCAAGCCAGTTTCCCCACACATACTTAGTTGCTTTTATCTGTACCCCGCTAGTGGCTACTGCATAGCACCAAAACATGCAGAAAAAAGTAACAATGCCACCCCTTACGCCATCGCAAACAACGAAATGGCATGAAAATGAAAAGTAGACTCCAACCACAACCCCACATGCTCAACAGTACTCTATTCCTGCTTGCCGTTCCCCATGCGGATATGCCAAAGCCAAATAACCACCCCAAGAGACTAGAGAGACGCAACCAATAGAACAGTAAAAGGTCCTAGGTCGTCAGGAACGAACGATACTAACCAATGTACTAAAACGAGAGCCCACCAAAGTGGACGGAGATTGAACACAGGAACAAACTTTAAAGTATAAAGAACATACAATCAAGGGATATATATAAAATGCCAAAGAACAAACCAAAACTCCAGCTCCCAAGAAGTAGATTCAAAAGAAATGCATGTTGAAAGACAAGCAAACGCCCCCAATGGTAAAAGCACCTGTGACATGATCCCGAATATTAGGTGACCAGGAAATCAAAGCCCATCTGGACCATGAGCCTTTCCCAATCCCAAGTTGCCTCCTCGTCTCCAGCATCCATCAAACTCCATATCTCCTGAACCACCTTATGAGCGGGGAGGATATTGCCCAAACTCGACCACTCATGCAGGCCGCGGAACCTTTGACTTATTTCTGGCCGTTGGTCCTTATCGAATGCCGCACAGCCAAGCAAGAACAATGGCATTAGCAGAATGCTTTGCGTGCCAGATTGCTCTGGAAGCAACCGCATGAATTCTAAGCCCGACTCTACAGCGTTCAAGATTTTTGGCGAAGCCTCCGAGGGCATGATGGTTCGGTATAAATACACCCAGGTGCACTGACGGTAGAGCTGAGCAGCCACGTATCTTGCTGTGTTTGGAGGTTGAGCAGGCTGCCATTCGTGAATTTCGTTATCGATTGCGACAGCCTGCCCTAGAGTTTTGTAATCAACGGAAGGCTCGACTCCTTTAGCCCTCCGCTCCCGTATCTGGTTCCTCAGCACCGTAATCTTCGACATGTGCCTGAAGAGACCGTCGAGAACGCCAAGCATTGCACCAGCTTCCGGCTGCATGATGAATGCTGGTACTGGATATTCATCTAAGAATGAACCTGGCCGGTTGCTGCCGACGATGGTGATTGAGCTCGCCACGTCGTGATACGCGAAGAACTCATAGAGAAACCGGCGGAGACGAATATCATCCTGGCTTTCGTCGACACCAAGCATGTGCCGGGCCGCATCCAGATGTGGTCGGTATTCACCAGAAGTATCTCCCTTTGCAATGGAATCTAGACACAAAATAAGGGCTGTAGCTGCGTTATTACTATCCGCTCCATCTTCATTTAACCCAACCCGCAACGACGAAATGGCCTCGTTAAAGTGATGACCCTGGGCATGCTCGTAATCCGGATGATGCCCATTTGTATTCGCCAGATGGGAGCTTGATAAGGCCAACAACGAATGCATCAGAGCGCGATGACGCATTGCGAGTGGAAGCAAATAATCGTGAAAAGGGTTACTCTCATCATCAAACAATGTTAAGATGCGAGAGACCCGGTGGGTGAAATGGTCTAGCAAATACTGATCCATTCGAGTTTCCAGACCGTCCACCAGCGTTGGAAGTGCCCTGCTGATCACGGTCGCTGCTTGACGAACTGCGAAATTTAGAATGTCTCGTAAAGAGAAATGTAAAGAGTTGTTTATACCTTCATTTTTCTGACGGCCGGGCTGCCAAACAGTCTTTTCCGGATACCCTTGGCAGACAACCGAGTTTTTGACACAATTGTTGCCTACAAGATAACGATATTAGCCCGGCCAAAGCCATCGAGACAAGTACAACATACATTCAGGCTTCGTTTCATCGCACTTCTTCTTGCGCCTTCTACATGTAATGCAGCCAGTCTTTGACCTCCCCTTAGTGACCTTCTGCGCAGTTTTCAACGGCGGTACAGGGTGCTTCCGTGGCCTGCCTCTCCCACGTTTTGCCGGAACTTCACCATTCTCAATCGGCAACGGCGGAGCATTCATTAACTGGTCCGCATCGTCGTCGAGCTCCTCAATCTTGGTGACTGGGTACTCTGTTGTTGGTGTTGGCAATGGCGTATACACGAATGGTGGTGAAGAGTCGTTGCAAGACTCTGGTGAAGAGCACGACATAGCTCGGCTCACCATCGATGAGGCTCCAGAGGATGTAGTAGACGCTGACGAAATTGAGAGACGAGCAAAGTTCCGATCTGGATTTCCGTGCTGAGGCGCATCTACCATATCGCAAAGCCCGTTAATTGTCTCCCCAACAATGCAGCTTGTGTCGCTGGCTGGGCTCCAATAGCCGCCTCGGAATACTACGTTGGGCTCGGGACGATGCCGGGTCGGTGAGGACGCTGTGTTCTGGGGCGAAAAGTTGTCGTCTTGCGTTGGCGGAGTACCCCTTCCTTGTGTCAAGGTTGATAGCCGGCCGGGCCAGAGCTGACCGACCAGCACGGGACTTGTATCTCCCGCTATCTTGACGGTTTGTGGCGACTCGCAGGGTATACCCGCGGTAATTATTCTGCTACGTTCGTCTTTGCCGAGTTCACGAGTATCTCTGACGCCGTATCCCTTTCAGCCCTCAAGAAAAAAGAAAGACGCGGAAAACAATCGGCCAGTAATCGTGATCAGCGTCGGATGGCTCTTAACCGAACAAACGGGGGAGCGAGTTGAGGTGAGGAAGGCGAGCTTGGTCGGGTCGGGTAGCAATCAATGAAACGCGTGATAGCCGATCGATAGGCGACGAACGAGCGACACAAAAGATCAGACGAAAGGAAATCGAAGTTGTTCAGACTTCGTTTCCACGATTGGGATGGCGGGGGGGACAGGGAAACAGGAGAGGGAACGGCTGGATAATGTAGGGACGAATGGGTAAGCTGAGAGTTGGTCGGTCGTTCTTGCTCGACCCGATGGTCAGGAGGGCGCGGGGGCAGGGAGGTAGGCGATAAGAGGCGGATATGTGTGGAAGATGGAGGTGAGGCAGGTGGACTGACTGTTACTCATTCACGGAGTTGGCTCGAGTGAATGCGCAGATCTGGTTGGGCGGAGCAAGTTCTTGAAGTACACCCTCTTTTCGCTTTTTTATTTTTTTAATTCTTGGTCGGGGTGTCGACTGGGGTTGGGTTGAGCAGTCGAGGTTGGTTGAGGGCGGATGTGTAAAATGGGGATGTGCGAACGGATGAGGATGGCGAAGCTGGTTGTAAGTAATGGGACCGTGCATTCAACACTCTGCTGCTGTTGTTATGAAGATGCCCTGAAATACTCAACACCAACTGTCGCCGCTCAGTGTGCTCTGCTTGGTTAAATATGAAGCCCCGGAATACATGGGAGGAAAAAGATGGGACACCGAGAGATATCCATTACATTGCAGTGCGCAGAAAACACATCTCATGCACAACCTCAAGGTATCTTCCCATCTATCATCTCTCTCTCGCCTTGTGTCGCTCACCAACAGCACAGATCCACTCACTCACATCAACTTCCATCGCCACTAACCACCACACCATCTTCTGCACCAGTCCTGACTACAATGTATCAATATCGAAGACGTTGTATACACTGCCGTCATCAACGGCGAGACACAAGCAGCCGTCCGCTCCAACTTCTGTCTAATGCACATGTAGCTACGCCGACCTAAAAGTCAAGATATGCACATGGCCTAATTGTGTTGATTTGGGTTGAATTCGTCCCTGCGCTACATTCCTGCATATCAACGGCCCCCCGGCGCAAGCAAATGCGGATCGGATGATCACTAGAACTGCGTGCTTTTTCATCAATAAAGGTACCGCGATTCAGACGCACCCCCCCCTCCCCCTTCCCTTTCACCCCAGAACCAAAAGGAAAGAAAATGACGAAAATTCATTCTCACTTGTCATTCGTCAACTGAACGACCGGGTACCGCCAATGCCTTGTAAGCGAGTGGCCGTGCCGAAAAATAAAGATTGGTTCCGGGTTCCAAAGCCAACGCAAGCGGGCGAAAACGCAGCAAGGGTGCAGTGTATTGACGAACGAAATTTAAACTTTGACGTCCAAAGAAGTTGATGGGGGGACGGACGGGCATCTCAATTTCAAGCCAGCGTTCTGTACTGTGCCAAACGCACTACCACTTCAGTACTTAGTATCTACCGGCTACCTATCACAACTACGTCTGCGGAGGAGGAGGGCGGATAAGGAAGGACGCCATTGAATCCTCAGGATCGCCAATGACCAAAGCATTTCTAGTGTCAGACTATTGGGGTTGTGTTAGAAGCTTTTTCTTTGTGTCCTCGACCATTCCCCCACAGGATTCAGAGATCGGCCGTCTCTCCTCGGGCCGCAAACGTTTGGTTGCGAACCATGTTTAACTTGTGGGGTAAAAAGCAAGTATCCCCGCGAGCTGTTTCTTTAACTTCAGCTGTCGTGCTCATCATCACAGCCCTGTTGATATCATTGAACTTGAGGTAATCTGCAACCGCGCTTTGAGCTCATTTAGGCCGGGGTACTTATGACCAACTCCAGAAACAGAAGCTTGCATAATATGTATCAAACTCCATCACATTGGTTAGCCCGTAAGAATTCTCTTCTGGAGCTTACTTCCATTCCCTGCTTTTCCAAATCTTTCCATCTATCTACTCAAATATCACATTTTGATCTCTCACGCACGTATTATTTTCGTCGGTGTGCAAGGACCAGGGTGGTTGCGCGCAGCAGCCAAGCGTCTAGCCGAGTCGGTAACTGACGGTGGTTCGTCCAACTCCACACCTCAGAGATTTCTACCCGCATCCGCAGTTACAAAGTTTCAAACTCAACCAGAACGCGAAACTTGGTACAGACGTGGGGAGAAAGATGGATAGCCTGCAGACGTTCAAGTCCGTTTACGAGACGTGGGATGGAGTTTGAGCGATATTCTGCGACGTTGCGTCTGAGAGGTAGGCGGTTTCCCCCGCATTTTCTTGCTGGCGGCAGCGCGGCCAAGATGCACGGACCAGAGTTCGTCCCATTCGTTCTCCTTGCAGAGCGCAATGTTCTGTGGGGTTGGGCTGGCTGGGCGACGAAAAAAAACAAACGAACAACATTGAGCACATCGTTCTCGGCAATCTCTTGTCTGGTGCACATTGCACAACGCTCATCCTGTCAGGTACTCTATCTAGGTAAGTATCGCGCAAGTCACAAACTGCAATATACTCCAACGGATGTGGGGTTGTTGATCGCGTGACTTGCCGTTGATTGCCTGGATCTTTGGTACCTTAAATCTCATTTACCAGTAGTTTGGATGGAGTACTTATGCGGAATATTACTCAAGCGTACCGGAGAAGTGTTTGACCACAATACCAACGGTGCAATCCGACGAGATTCAGGACTTTCCCAGTCGCTGTCATGAAAGATCATCCATTCTGTGGGTAGATGACCACACGCGTATACCCGGCAATTGCTCAAGGTATAATAGGTATAAACCGGCGATATACCGATATACTGTTCTCTATCTACAAGTAGACTACATGTACTTACCTCTTACGTACCCCTCGTTGGTGGTGAAGCAAAAGCAAGCGACATGCTGCAGTAGTGCAATTGGCCACCAGCCACCCGTACGGCAACTACATAAGCATGAGAGCCCATAAAAAACTAAGATCAACTACTGAGGCCGTGAGGCCATGAGCAAATATTCAGGGTCCGAGATGTCTCGATATGCTTATCATTGCCAACCCACGACGCGGATTTACACTCCATCCACTCATGCCTCGAATCCCTAACATTCAATTCAACTGAACTGATTCGACAATTTTCGTCATCGTAATTGGAATCCAAGGCACGGCCTAATATGATTAACACAATTATATTATATCGGTAACAAGGCAAGTGACCTAGCCGAAGTAGCGAGTGCATAGCTCTAGTCTACCGTCCCGCACAGTTGAGTGTCTGAATGGTTAGGTCGGTACTGTACGGCCCGAGAGACTTGAGGTTGAGGCTGTGAATCCATAGTGTGAAACAGCGTGCATTACAGTTGCAAAACTGACCAGTCGTTCCTACATTCCTCTTAGTACAACATACCTCTGCCTATTCAACCACGAATGAACTCGTTATCCCGGGGATCTTTCATAGCCTGTATGTATGGTAGACCGTATTTAACCTAATGACCTGCAAAAGTATACACAGTTGCTGCACCCGCCATAACCACAATGAAACACTATTCATGTAATCCGACGTCCTTCCATTTGAGGTCTCACTCACAGCCGCTGGGAATCCCGTGTGCTATGTCCGCTTTTGCTCCGTATGGTTTCCTCGGTACGTTTCATCTGAGCCGCAACAACAATAACAACAACAAGGCTGTCACAATCATGGTCTCCTTAGTTAGAACTGCAATATACATTGTTGTCTTTTTCTGCTGGTGTGCTCCATTCTTGGTACCGGTATTCTGGTTTTAGTTGTTTGAACCGCGCGGGGAAGGTAGATGCGTAAGGTATGTGTAGCATGACAGGTACTCTTGTCCTCCCGGAAACATGTGGAGTGGGTATACATATGGTCACGATAACGCTCATTTGGCCGGGGCATTGACAATCATGGAAGGTGACCTCGTATTCTGCCCCCTCAGTAGCAGCTCATTTACACCAGAAACCTCCCACGTTCACGAGCCTTCGATGGTACGCTACCCGAAGATCTGGTTTTGCTGGTGTATAGTACGTAGGAGGTGACAGGCAGGGCCCTGTCCCGACATAAATAGCTCTTCGGCGAAGGTTGTCTCGTCGAGGTCTTCGCTGTTTAGAATCTGCCCGTTTGTACATATAACTATGTCTGTGCCACTCAACTGTCCACCGCAACCCCACAATGCCATGCCGCTATGCAACGGACTCCGTATATGCCCAGCTTACTTGAGTATTATTTAACGACTTCTCGCTGCACAGGATGAATTTTGAATATCTCGTGCAGCATGACAAATATTGGAGAACGGTAAGGTTCGACGCTGCTTGATCCAGAATCGGCAATATCAGAGGAACAAATAAGATAGATAGAACACAATCCAAAGAATTTGGATCTCACCCGCCGGCCCCTTGTTGATGGATTAGCGATATCATGCGAGGAAGGTAATATGAGTGATATCTTCGCTTGAGATTTTGACCGCAGCATCGGGTTGAGCGTGGGAAAGCAGTTTAAGTGTAGTCAACAGTTGACAAATGCTCCATATACAGGAAATTTTTGCGTCTTATTTGTCTGGTCATAATAGGTTGGGTGCCTCGAGAGCCTGAGATGACCATCAAAGTATTCATTGCTAGGCCCGTTCTACATTCCAAATCACGAAACCGTATCATATCTCAGTCTTGAACGCATACGCGTACTATCGATCGACCCCATATTGAGTAGGTAGGGTCTGCAGACCTGATGGCAGAAGAGTAATCACCACGGTGGATAAATCCATTGACCTGGACAGCTTCTTTGACCCGAGGTCCGGAAACTCGGTACAATTGAGAGGTGTGGCTCCGCTTGTTGGTAAAGAGACAGATTATTTAGCTACTAATGAGTAATATATACATCAAGTTATAATTAATGAGGATATTCATGTTATGATCTAGATATTAGATATATGCACATACGAAGCACTGACACAAACCACGGAAACAAACCGACGGTCACTACTAGAAATAATTGAGTCAAGAAATTAAGCTCGAGATTTCACATAACACAGTGCCCAGTTGGTAGGGCGGCTTCGTGAAGTAGTAATAGAGCCATTTTTGGTCGTTAAGGCTCGAACTAGCTCTTACAATAACAGGTTGTTAACTTAAAATAATTACACTGAAACTTTTAGAGAGCCGACCATCGACGTCTCAACGCTACACTGCACTACTTAGCTGGGCTATTTAAGCAAAGTTTTGCACCCACTATACCCTATTTCGTGGACAAAGGCTACCGTTCAGTCATAAACAACGGGATATGAGGTATGGATATCGAGGCTTCAAAATCCTAGTTTCTCCCACAGCTTAGTTCTGTCCTAGGAAACCCACCCCCAGCATAAATGCCGTCATACTCGATGTCTCCTTAAGAAGCTATTTCGTAAAACAGAAGCCTATACCCACATTAGAGGTAGTTACGTAGCTTAGTGGGGGGCCGGATGACAACATCCACTAATCGTTGATACTAGCTTCGTTTTGATAGTGGAGCTTGCCGTGGATACCAAGGGCTGATACCATACTTATCTGCCCTCGTGGTGCCTCTTCGAGCTCCTTAACGCCACCCGAGAATGTTGAGGTATGCATGTTCTGGTGTCGGTGTGTTACTGTGATACATGTATTGTACTATACAGATAAGATGAGATTGATACGGCGGAGGCGCTATAGTAATTTGACTAACCAATTGAGGCTAGCTAAGCCGCATGACACGAGAGGTTCATTCAAAACTTTGAAACCTAATGACCTCAAAGTCGTAGAATGACAACTCAACCATAATACCAACTGCTACCACCGGAGATTGATCGCAACATGACAGAAGTGCTCCCACCTCAGGATGAGGAAAATTTAACTCAGCCGTCCAAACAACACGTAACATCCTCACAAACATTGCCACCCACCAAGAAAGGTGTGATTCTCGGTCCGGACGGTAAACCGTACATCCTCCACTTCCGGGTTTACCACAAGCCTTCACTAACTCCCCACAGATGTCGCTCATGCAATTCGTTCCGCGACTTTTTCGGTGCAACTACTGGTATTACAGCGTCTACTATTCCTAAGAATGCACCTTCCAAATGTCCGCCCGACGTAGAGCAGCTTGGACGCGCCGGCTGGACGTTATTACACACTATCGCCGCTTCATATCCTTCTAAAGCAACCCCGACACAGCAGAATGAGATGAAGACCTTTATGACGATATTTGCAAAGATATACCCCTGTTGGTCTTGCGCAGAAGACTTCCAGCAGTGGATGTCCAGGCCAGAAAATAATGTGGATAATGTGGTACAGGGACGGAAGACGTTTGGGAAATGGCTGTGTGAGGCGCACAACGACGTCAATACGAAGCTTGGGAAGAAGATGTTTGACTGTGGAAAATGGGAGGAAAGGTGGAGGACTGGTGGTGAGGGATGCTAGAGGCGAGGGAACGCGCCGGGCACTCGGATAGCTGCGCGGGGATGTCGGGCGTAGGACACTATGTGGTTCCTCAGTCGAGGAAGATCCTTACAGAACGCGTTAGCCACGAGTCAAGGACTTTCGGAACCTAAAGCTCTACTCATTTGTTTTTGTCTGATTGTACGGCGCTTCTATTGGAGTATACTCGGGGCTGATGTTTGGAGTATAAACAGCATGTGCACTTTTGAAGTACATTACCAGCCGAAAATACATGGCGGTGGCTTATGCTGTTTATACACCAAACTCCAGCACCGGAGACTTAATATGTACATACGTATGCTCGGCACTGGGCTTGAAGAGATTATTCTAGAGTATAGACGCTTGTAACACATCAAATGACTCGACGGAAGTTTGTTCCGGTCCAAATTATCACCCCCGAGATTCTCACCGCGCTATATATATGCAATGCCACGCTTCAACCGAAGTTCCTAGGAGAAGTCAACGCACATGTCCTTACCATTTCCATCAATACCCAGATCTCATTTACCAAAACTGGTTGTGGCGTTGTCACTTCTGAGTGGTTCAATGACAGAAATGGGGCGTTCGATCCTTTCACTACTGCGTCTGAGGAACAGCGTAAGCTACCATGGATGTTTCCTACTCTACAGAGAGGAACTTCAAAAGTGCACATGCTGTTTATTCGCAGTACCGAGTCGTTACATGCCCGATTACTTGCTGATATACTCGCACGGAGATCGGAGCGGCAAATTCCTTGACAACGGCGGTTGCTAGTGCATAATGAACTAGAGAGATGCGTAACCGATTTTAAGTCGTGGCTGAGGTTGGGGATCGAGTTGAGAGTATTGATTGGGCTGGAGACAGTGCGCATGCATAATCGTAGCTCGAGTGACACTGCATGAAATCCACTTGGCCTTGTCCGTGACCAAGATGCGGCATCATGGTTGCTGGCATGTGGGAGTATCTGTCAGGGGGCAATGTGACACGTTTGTAGCGGCGGTATAAACTGCTAGAGTACATATGTAGCTTGCAGTTAACTGAATATACACGTTTAAAGAGGTTCGTGTACATATAACCGAGGAACGGCAGGTTTTTCACCGCAACAGAAGCCGTAAAGGATGTCAACGAACTACATTCCAGACTTTTTGGCAGAAGATCGGTTCCGGAAACTAAAGTCGATCATACTGCATCACTCTGACAAGTAGAATACCTGCTGGGTATACTCCCTCTTGGCCGTGCTGTGCTCAAAATTATATGTCTAATTTGTAGACACTTTTGCAACCTGCCAGGCGTGGTAGGAAGACATGAGAGTAGAGTAACCATGGACGGTCTTTCGGACGGATGTCCATCTGGCCAAAATGAACTCAATGCAAATCGTACCCGTCAGGTTTAGTTAGAGATTGCCAATTGCACTACAACCGAGGCCAGAAGCAAGCTGACTGAAGTTCATGTGTGCAATTCAAACAGCGGGACGGAAGCGAGGCAGTAAGTTGCGGACCAACCTTGTCGGTCTTCACGCATGAGAAAAATAGGGCAAACCTTGTAACTGTTTGAGATTAATCTTTGCCGCTTCTCGGCCGCCCAGAGTGAGCGTGGTATCTTAAATCTGGAACATCGTCATCTTGTGTTCGGGAATATTTGACGATCTCTCTGCTGTGTAGGTAGACTTATTGGTATTTGCTTCTTTGACCGGCTGTAGCGGCTCAAACAAGATGATTCGCGGAACGCCTCTGCATTTTTCATGTGAATCTACGCCCAGGCCAAAGTCTAGAGTGTCCCACCCAACATTGTCGTGAAACCTATAATAGTAAGTATCATGTAGTATCACTCGGAAATTCACCAACTGATACAAACCACTAAATCCCTTATCCTAGCACCATTATGATAGCTTATAGACAGGCCTGTAGGTAAGAGCAAAGCGATAGTCCTTCTGATTAGCCTTGTAGCTGCTGTTGGAAGAAACTGTGGGCTGATGAGTGTGAACTGTATCAATGTTCCCACCTACGCGTATACGTCTCGTTTTGACTTTTAACTTATGATTCTTACTACGCTGTTGGCATGCAGCTGAGGCATACCCATTATGACTACAGAGATCGAATGAAGCGGTATATTCAGGCAGATAGCTACTTAAGTAGTACATTATAAGATTGTTTTTGACTCTAGTCGTGTCTTGGTGGCTTCAATATTGAGGATCCGAATGAGCTCGAGAAATACACTATGGCCCCGACTCTTAAACCAGGGCTCAGTATCCTGCAACCCACTGGCACGGCCAGAGAGTGGCTACGGAACCCATCCCACTGCCGAAACGCCGTGGGGTCGACGATATTTATCATACTGGTACTGTCATTTAATTTTCTATATAAAGCGGCCGATAACAGTTACAACGATCTATTGATAAGTGTGCCTTGTTCCATTGTGTATCTTGGTACTTCTACTACCGAGTGACTATAAGCATTGTTGTTACAGTTGCAACAGGTATGATCTTGCATTTTGTCCATTTCCTATGCTTCTGTCCATGATTAGGCGCATCAGGTCCTTTGATAGTCCTTTTGGACAATTTTTAGCATGGTGCCAAAGTGAACCAATGGACTACAGAAGCTGCTCTAGAGCTGCAATGGCGGATTTTTTGTGATTCTATCAAAGTCAAATTCAAGTTTGCGCGGATTTTTTGCAAAAGGTCTGCCAAAAGGACCTCCCTAATGTCTCTGGGAAAACGAACGTCCAACATTCGCAATACGCCGAGTAGTCCAGCCCATCCCAAACCATACACTAGGGGCCGGGCTTGGTGAAGGCTTACATCTGCATCTGCCGGCTTAGGAGACTGGGGCCAATAGAATCTATGAGTGACTGCAGCTGGTGAAGCCACATAGTTATTGATATCTATGATGGAGTGGGGACCGAAGACCGCAACAGGCGCATGGACTCGGGGAAATAGTTAGAAGATGGGGTTCCACCACAGGATAATCTAGCAGTGAATGGCTAGCTAGTGCCCTCCCCGGGGGGGAGGTGGCACAGCACAGCTGTACATTTTCTGTTTATTTATTAGTGGTTATTTACTCAGTAAAGCCTCCGGCCTAAATCACAGTTTGATTTGGCCTGCTCTGCTGCCTGCAGTTCGGCCAGTCCTGTTGCGAATATTGATACGACCCTCGAGTTTATCCCTTTGCCGGTAACCGGGTTTGGGCCACAGATGGGCCAGCTTTTAAAATACACATCACACAACCACAATCCAGCCAAATGCCCCCAGAATAAATAGAAATACTCTACATATGGTGAAATTCATGAAAACAATTTCGTTTGGGTGTGAAACATAAAGCCTCATTGCAGTCCTCACACTTTATGCTGGTTTTCATGCCTTCTCCACTACCACCCTGACTTCTTCTCCACCTGCAAAGGAAACAATCTACTCTACTCTCCATCCAAAGCAGGGAATGCATTCCTGGTACCTTTCAGCAGAGGGGCAGGGGGGTGTGCTTGGTAACTTGCCTGGTAGGCAGTGGGGGCAGGGCAGATTGTGTGGGGGGAGCTGACCGAGTGCTTTTCTGTGAAGCCGGAATGCGGGAGGAACTTTTCATTGTTGATGGACTTCCAGCTTGCAGAAGGTCACGCACAATGGAGAGACGGAAGTCAAAGTGATCCACAGTGTACTCTTTGTTTGCTGGCAGATCTCGATAGATTATAAGGCTGTTGATAAGGGCTGTCTCCAGAATCCAATAGAAAAGTGGATACCAATTGTGTCTGGATATAAGCTGGGTATCAAAATAGGTTCGATACTGGTCACATCGGGAAAAGTGCAAATCGACTATAGGCTGCGCTATGCGCACACGCGCACACGAGCAGCTCCTAGCAAGCTTCCTGTGGATCCCTACGCGACGCGCAGCCTATAGTCATCGATAGTTGATTCATAGAGATGTGTGCGTGGGCCTATGGAACTATATACGGCTGCTGGCCAGCAATCGACCTATACATGTGATTAGTGCCTGCTGTTATACCGGTACTGTACACACTATCGCTGTGAGTCTGCGTGAGAGCCCGCTGGCGATTGAAAGCCGGCTCTCAAGCCTACTTGAGAGCCTACTTGAGAGCTTGCTTGAGAACCTGCTTGAGAGAGCCGCGCTTCGGGAGGAGTAGAGTTTTCCTCCACTGGAAGCCTTTGGCCGATGGCAAACTCTGAGTTTGTAGAAGCTTTGGCTAATAGAAGGCTCTAAGTCTGGAAGCTTTGGCTAATGGAAGGCTCTAAGTCTGGAAGCTTTGGCTAATAGAAGGCTCTAAGTCTGTAGAAGCTTCGATGCTAACGTTGACATAGCCAACCTACTTGTCAAAGTGCTTCTGGTACTATGATCACCATCACTGACACCATCACCATCGTGGTCATCACCATCGCCATCATCACCATCGCCATCATCACCATCGCCATCATCACCATCGCCATCATCACCATCGCCATCATCACCATCGCCATCATCACCATCGCCATCATCACCATCGCCATCATCACCATCACCATCATCACCATCGCCATCATCACCATCAGCCCCGGCCCAAATGCGCACACATATGCCCACACTCCGTGGGAAGCAAGCACCAGATTGCACTGCAAAATCTGAGTCGGAGATCTGCTCTCCCCAAGATCGAATTGTCTACTATTCCTACAAAATCTAACCCTGCAATTGTCAACACCATGGTCGTGAGGCATTGTAAGATTTCGTTTCGGTGGGCACACTAAAGATAAGATTCAGACTATGATATAGACAGACGTCATGATTTTGGCCGCCTGCCACCCGCCACCCACCAAACACTGCTCGCCACATGCAACATGCCTCACGTCTCCTGGTGATTGGCATCTGCAACTCAACAAGTATCTGGATCCAGCATGTAGGAGCATTTTCGGGAGGAATAGAGTTTTCCATGGGAAGCTTTTGGCCAATGGAAAACTCTGGGTTTGTGCAAGCTTTGGCTAATAGAAGGCTCTAGGTCTGTGGAAGCTTTGGCTAGTAGAAGGCTCTAAGTCTGTGGAAGCTTTGATGCTGACGTTGACATAGCCCACCTACTTGTATAAGTACTTCTGGTACAATGATCACAATTGCCAACACCATCACCATTGCCATTGCCATCGTCCCCATCAGCCCCGGACCGAATGCACACATACGCCCACAATCGATGGGAAGCGGGTACTAGATTCCGCTGGAAAATCTGAGTCGGAGATCTGCTCTCCCCAAGATCCAATTGTCTACCTTTCCTGCGGAATCTAAGGCTACAATTGTCAACACCATGAGTATGAGGCATCTTGAGATCTTCTTGCGGTGGCCGCGCTAAAGTTAAGGTTCAGACTATGATATCGACCGACGTCATGATTTCAGCCACCATATGCCACCTGCCATCTGCCACACACCACACGCCACATGCCGCCCGCCAAACACTGCCCACCATACGCCACCTGCCTCACGTTTCCAGGTGCCTGGCTTCTGCAACTCAGGAGGTCGCTGGATCGATCATGCAGGAGCGTACATGGGAGCATATTGTCAAGTGAGATTGCGAGTGTCTTCCTTCTTGAGAGTGTACTTGCGAGCGACTCGGGAGGTGTACTTGGGTGCGTACTCGGAGGTGTTCTTGGGAGTGTCTTGAGAGCTTACTTGGGAGCGTATAGTCAAGCAGGCTGGGAGTGTCATTGAGTGCAATTGGGAGTGTACTTGAGAGCGTGCTCGGGAGTGTGCTTGAGAGCTTCTTGAGAGCTGGTTTGGGAGCATACAGTCAAGCAGGCTGGGTGTGTGCCATCGAGTGCAATTAGAAGTATCCTTGGGAGCATGCCTGGGAGTGTACTTGAGAACATACTCGGAGATGTACTTGGGAGCGTACTTGGAGTGTACTTGGGAGCGTTGTGGTGGGAAAACGGCTACCACCACTACAAAGCCATGCACTTGAGTGGGTACGTGACTAGGTTAGGGTTATCGCGGCTCTGCATCACGCCATCGACAAGGTTGAAAAAACCTTCGCTGGACGGCATCCGACACCACGATTCAGAGAGACCTCGACAATCACGTACCAATCATTATCTCATCTCTTTCCTTCTTCTCTCTTTTGTTTCTTAGTTGTAGCCAATCAACTATCTCGCTGCGGCTACTCCCTCCCTACACTCCTCGAAACGAAATCTCCATTTTCGTAGCTTCCTACGGAAGCTGCAGTGCGCGATCTCTTGATCCGGGATTTCCGCCACAAATGGTGCTCTGACTTGGAGGTCGTTTCGGAAAGCAGAGCATGGGCAAGTAAGCTGGCAGCGAGAGACAGATGACAGCGCGACGACACGGACGTGGATGGAATAGACGCGACGGGACTGGAACGACGTGTCACGGAAAACTGGGCTGCGAGCAGAGACTACACCACAGCGACAATTGAACACGAATCAAGCACGGAGGACCACTAGGCAACGACAGATCGACGAATAGAAAGCGGGGGAATCGAACACGAGGATACTGGAATCGCAAGCAGAGACGCGTTGATTTGACTCCTACGGAGGTCGGAGCCACCATCACCACAACCCTACACCAACGTACACGACAAGCGGGCTTGGAAGCATGGAGATCTCACGACTACACGTTGAGGCCATCTTGGCTGCGACCAAACACTGGAATCAGATGCCACTTCCACTTTGTTCAGGCGCGCCTATCTTTCTTGGCTCTGACGTGACGATGTTTCTCCACAAGTATGTGAGCCTCGCCGCCTTCACCAGTACCGACCCCACCAGCTCCGATGCCGTTACGATGTTCCCGTACTACAGTGTGGAAGGCTCCGATGTTCGAGACACAGTTATCATGATGCGCGGATACGTGGAACCAGATTGGGCTGTACTCAGGACAGAGATGTTGGACGCGTTTCGGCTGGCCGACAGTCGATCCCGGGACGTTGTCTACACACCTCAATATTTGGAGAATCTTTGTGCAGAGTTCGGAGGTCGAGACGATACGGAAACCCTGAAGTCTTTCCTTCGCACATACGACCACATCAGTGGAGTAGTCACTGAGCGCGGCATGATGGTCAAGTATGAGAGGACAGAGATGTTGCTGCGTGCGCTTCCCAAGCGACTCTGGAGGAAAGCGATCTCTAAACTTGGTCTCAACCCGCTCAAACCGCGTACATTTGAATACAGCAAGCTCAAGGGCTGGATCGCTGCGAGAATCGCAGCTGCGGAGGCCTTGACAATGTTCGATTTTCTTGCTCCTGCTGCACCGCCTCTGACAACTTTCCCGGCTCTCGCAATATCTCCGGCTTCGACTGCATCTCCGACTTCGATAGCTTCTCCTGCGCCCCTGGCTCCAACGGCTTCGACCTCTCCCACGGCTCCCACAAGTACTTCGGCTTCCCCTGTTTCTTCGACTCCGGCAACTCCCAAGACTCACACAACTTCTCCGGCTTCCACAACTTCCCCTGCTTCTGCCCTAACTTCTCCGGCTCCCTTCGCTCCCGCAGCTGCCGAGACTACCACGACAATTCCCATGGCAGCTAAGGTTCCCTTGACCACACCGATAATTACTACACTCCCTTCGGCTCCTTCTCCCGCAGCTAGACAAGGTACCATCCGTGCTCGACCGACTGTACGACTGGGAATAATCCGTGTTGCGCCACCTCGAAGCCCGCCAGTCCATTGGCATCGTTTTGTGCGGCCCAAGCACTGTCAGGAGGTGGCTCTGCCGAACCGTCCAGTGCCCGACCAGCAGCACCGTCCACAGCCCAACTCGCAGTTCAATCAGAAGCCCGCCCCACCGCCATCTCAGCAAGATACAGTACAGCCTCCGCAGCAACAAGATTTTCTCCCATGCCATTACTGCAGTGGTCAGCATCAACTCCGGAATTGTGTCGATTTGCGTACCGACCTGGAGGATGGTATTGTAAATATCAATAACCGTGATAGACTTGTGCTTTGGCATGGGGGACAGGAGATACCATTGGTACCGGCTGCCCACGGTGACCGCACGATACGAGATTAGGCACATGCAGGGCGTCCAATACTGTCAACACTGCCGCCACCGCCATCAGCCCGCTCGTCCCCACCACCTCCAGCATGCCCAGTCTCTCCAGCCCGCCCAGTCTCTCCAGCCCGCCCAGTCTCACCAGCCCCGTCTCCTGCTCGACCGACACATACCTCCACACCGCTGCTATCACCGGAACAATTGACACAGCTGCTGCGGGAGGTCATGGAGCATTTCGCACGATCTCGGCAAGTCAAAGTCGACGTGCAACCCCTTCCGAAATACACTGCCCGCCCACCGCTCGCTGTACGACTGGCACGAATGCTGGCGCAGTCACGTTCTGAACGCCATCAACTTGGTAAAGCATAGGCTTGCTGACAGCGAGCGGAGACGGGAATGCAGAGTGTGCTTCACACAAAGGGCCAGGGAAGGGAAATTTCATTTTTTTGTCACCACCACTGGCAAGCAGCGCACTTAGAGGAGAGAGGCAGCACTCAGAACACGGAGGTGAACTTGGAGACGGGAGATGCACTTGGAGGAGCGAAGTGGACTCGGAGGAGACGTGGACTCAGGAGAGAGAAGCACACTTGGAGGGCACGAGAGCGATGTGCACATGACGAGGGTGCATTTGGAGGGTACAGGGAGCGCTCATGGAGGATAGGACTGCAACAAGCGCACCCGGAGGATACAGAGGTCAGGCGGACTTGACAGGCACGGAGGATACGGCTGGTAGTGAGCATCATTTCGTTGAACCGGGACGAGATGGCTGGAGCGGAGAATACGGGGTGGATGCCGCAGTGGAGGATTGTAAGCACCGTCTCGTTAAACCGGGAGAAGGATTTGGACACGGAGAACACAGGATCTTGAGCACCGTCTCATTAAACCGGGACAAAGGTGTAAGTGCGGAGAACGCGACTTGGGAGAATCAGCACCGACTGTAAACGGGACGATCAGCACCGACTGCAAACGGGACGGAATATGAGTGGAGGAGACTTCGGTGGAAGGTTGGATAGAGTGGGTTTTTGGGCCGGGGTTTCGTTTGTTTTCTCGTTTCTTTGTCGTTTCTCGTTCCTTTCTTGTTGCTTGTTTCGTTTGCTGGTTGGCATTTGCTTTCAGAGCTAATTCTGCATGTTACGGATAACGGGTGGGATCTTGGGGATACGAGATGACGGTAAGGAGGAGGTGGAGGATGGGGGAAGAGGAGGAGGATGGGGGTAGAGGAGAACCGCGTGCTTCGCACTAGGTGGCTGGGGAGGAGTTGTGGTGGGAAAACGGCTCCCACCACTATAAAGCCACGCATTTGAGTGGGTATGTGACTGGGTTAGGGTTATCGCGGCTCTGCATCACGCCATCGACAACGTTGAAAAAACCTTTGCTGGACGGCATCCGACACCATGATTCAGAGAGACGTCGCCAATCACGTACCAATCATTATCTCATCTCTTTCCTTCTTCTCTCATTTGTTTCGTAGTTCTAGCCAATCAACTATTTCGCTGCGGCTACTCCCTCCCTACGCTCCTCAAAACGAAACCTCCATTTTCGTAGCTTCCTATGGAAGCTGCAGTGCATGATCTCTTGATCTGGGATTTCCGCAACAGCATCTTGTGAGCTTACTTGGGAGCGTATAGTCAAGCAGGCTGGGAGTGTCATTGAGTGCAATTGGGAGTGTAGTTGAGAGCGTGCTCGGGAGTGTGCTTGAGAGCTTCTTGAGAGCTGGTTTGGGAGCGTACAGTCAAGCAGGCTGGGTGTGTGCCATCGAGTGCAATTGGGAGCATCCTTGAGAGCATGCCCGGGAGTGTACTTGAGAACGTACTCGGAGTGTACTTCGGAGTGTCTTGAGAGCTTACTTGAAAGCGTAAGTCAAGCAGGCTGGGAGTGTACAATTGATTGCAATCAGGAGTGTACTTCAGAGTATACTTAAGAGCATGCAATGAAGTGTATTTGGCAGTTTTATTGAATGCAGCATAATGTATAGTATCAAGCGCCCATCATTGCATGCATATCATAGTAATCTAGTCAACTCGCAGGTCCATAGGATGTCATAGTGTCATGCGTCAAATATGCTATGGATTACCGGCCCAGAAACAGCTTCTCTATGAGTTACGCATCGCGTAAGGTCATTTTTCCCGGTGCAGCTACATCCACTCCCACCTTGTGCTTGTTGTAGGCATCAACAATAACAGGTATATCAAGCTCTTTCTGGCGTTCTCCAGGAAGAAATGTGGAATTTGCTCCACTTGCATTGGTACTCTTGTTGCCTGGATGCTTTCTCATTCTCAGTACCAGTGAATCCTCACCACTTAGAGGGTGGATTGTAGACATCATGGTAACAGGCGAACTGTTTATCCATAGCAGAGTTGCAACCCCATCATTAACAGCTCTACTTCGAAAATGATATGGCAATTTGGCATTCTTCCCAACCTTTAGCTCCTTGGGAAATCCTCGAAACTGCTGCCTGCATGTGCCACATGCTTCTATCCCCATCCGATGAAGCTCTGCCAGCAGAGGTTGTGTTGTGAAGACGTTGTCCATGTATAAATTGAAGGAGAGCTTTCGATGCCTCTGGTGCAAACGTCTAATCAAGTGCTGAACCATCTTTCCAGTGTCTGTAAGCTGTAACAGATGGGATTCTACATCAACAGGATCCCCTCCAACTGCATTCGATGATGGGTGGAACTCCCAGACATAGCCCTTCTCTGCCATGCAGAAAAACTTATATCCTTGACTAATTGGCTTGTTTGGCATCTTTGTAATGTGAATTGACCTGCCA
>Ga0307514_10000838_pt1 | contig 49655 bp, 43 predicted proteins | sample 16_EM_MG_FD_203088 | JGI IMG/M metagenome (GOLD analysis project Ga0307514, IMG submission 203088) | Populus trichocarpa ectomycorrhiza microbial communities from riparian zone in the Pacific Northwest, United States - 16_EM | ecosystem: Host-associated > Plants > Roots > Unclassified | place... | reverse complement strand
CCCACCCGGTAGTAGCCGGGGGTGGCTTCCTCGTCGTCGTGCGTGAACGTGGAGCGGTACGTGTCCGGGTTCACGCTGTCGACCGCGCCGGTGGTCGGCATGAGGGGCAGCTCTCCGGAGACACCGCAGCCGACTCCGGACAGGTGGGTCTGGCTGAACCCGTGGATCTTGTCCTGCTGGTAGTCGTATCCGCCCTGGCCGCCGGTGTCCGGGCTGACCTGGACCATGCCGAACGGGGCGGCGGCCCCGGGGAAGGTGTTCCCGAAGTTCTGGGTGCCGATGAAGGGATTCACCAGTGCGGCAGGGTCGGAGACCGGCTCCGCGGCGGCCGCGACGGGCGGAAGTACACCCCCGAACAGCAGGCCCGGTAGGAGCAAGCCGACGCCCACAGCCATTGCGCGGGCCGTTCTCCGTCTGACGGAAAGCCGCATCGGGCAGACCTCCTTGACAACGTTGTCTCAGATGGGACAGACCGCGAACGTGCCATGTCGGCCGGATCGCTGTCAATGGAACCGACGCGGACACACCGTCCCCGCCGCGCAGTTGAAGCGGGACATGCTGGCCCACCGCGTGTTCGTCCGCGCCCCCGGTGGCCTGTGGACCGTCGGCCGCCCGAAGGGAGCGGCATCGGCAAAGGGCTTTCGATCACCAGGGCGATCTGAGGTGAGCGATGGATCAGGGGGCGACATGCGTTAGCGTGGCGAGCGTTGGCGGCGAGCCCCGTGCTGGTTCGTGCTGGTTTCAGAGGCGCAGTGGGGGTAGACGTGCGGGGCGGGGCCATTTCGTGAAATTGCTGCACACTTCCGACTGGCATCTGGGCCGGGCGTTCCACCGGGTGAACCTGCTCGACGCCCAGGCCGAGTTCATCGGCCACCTCGTCACCACCGTGCGGGAACACGGCGTTGAGGCGGTCGTCGTGTCGGGAGACGTGTACGACCGGGCGGTGCCGCCGCTCGCCGCGGTCGAGTTGTTCGACGACGCCCTGCACCGCCTCGCCGACCTCGGCGTGCCCACGGTCATGATCTCCGGCAACCACGACTCGGCCCGCCGTCTCGGTGTGGGCGCGGGACTCATCGACCGCGCGGGCATCCATCTGCGGACCGAGCCGTCGGCGTGCGGGGTCCCGGTGGTGCTGTCCGACGCCCACGGCGACGTGGCCTTCTACGGCCTGCCCTATCTGGAACCCGCCCTGGTGAAGGACGAGTTCGCCGTGGACAGGGCCGGACACGAGGCGGTGCTCGCCGCCGCCATGGACCGAGTCCGCGCCGACCTCGCCACCCGCGCGCGGGGCACGCGTTCCGTCGTCCTCGCGCACGCCTTCGTCACCGGCGGCGAGGCCAGCGACAGCGAACGGGACATCACCGTCGGAGGGGTGGCCGCCGTGCCCGCCGGCGTCTTCGAGGGCGTCGACTACACGGCGCTCGGGCATCTGCACGGCAGCCAGACCATCAGCGAGCGCGTGCGCTACTCCGGCTCCCCGCTGCCGTACTCCTTCTCCGAGTCCGACCACCGCAAGAGCATGTGGCTCGTCGACCTGGACGCCGAGGGCGCGGTGACCGCCGAACGCGTCGACTGCCCGGTACCCCGCGCCCTGGCCCGTATCCGGGGCGCCCTGGACGACCTGCTCGCCGATCCCGGACTCGTCCGGCACGAGGAGGCGTGGGTCGAGGCGACTCTCACCGACCCGGTCCGGCCCGCCGACCCCATGGCCCGGCTCACCGAGCGCTTCCCGCACACGCTCAGCCTCGTCTTCGACCCCGAGCGGGCGCCGGACGACCCGGCCGTGTCGTACGCCAGACGGCTGGCCGGGCGCAGCGACCAGCAGATCGCGGAGGACTTCGTGGCCCATGTGCGGGGCGCCGGACCCGACGCGCGCGAACAGGTGGTGCTGCGGGACGCGTTCGACACGGTCCGCGCGGACGCCACGGTGCGTGAGGTGGCGCGGTGAGGCTGCACCGACTGGAGATCACCGCGTTCGGCCCCTTCGGCGGCGCCCAGACCGTCGACTTCGACGCGCTGTCGGCGGCCGGACTCTTCCTCCTGCACGGACCGACGGGGGCCGGGAAGACCTCCGTCCTCGACGCGGTGTGCTACGCGCTGTACGGCTCGGTGCCGGGCGCCCGCCAGAGCGGTCAGGGCATGGCTCTGCGCAGCGACCATGCCGCGGTGGGCCTGCGCACGCAGGTCAGCCTCGAACTGACCGTCGCGGGGCGCCGGTTGGAGGTCACCCGGCAGCCGCCCTGGGAACGCCCGAAGAAGCAGGGCCGTCCGGGCACCACCGTCGACAAGGCCCAGAGCTGGCTTCGCGGGTACGACGCGACGGCCGGCGTCTGGAAGGACCTCAGCCGTTCCCACCAGGAGATCGGCGAGGAGATCACCCAGCTGCTCGGTATGAGCCGCGAGCAGTTCTGCCAGGTGGTGCTGCTGCCGCAGGGCGACTTCGCGCGTTTCCTGCGTGCCGACGCGGAGGCCCGCGGAAGGCTGCTCGGCCGGCTCTTCGACACCCAACGCTTCGCCGAGGTCGAGAAACGGCTCGCCGAACGCAGGCGGACGGCCGAGGCACAGGTGCGCGACGGGGACGCCGCGTTGCTGGCGGACGCGCACCGCATGCAGCAGGCGGCCGGCGATGTCATGGAACTGCCCGAGCTGACGCCCGGTGAACCGGGCCTGGCCGACGCCGTGCTGAGCGCGGCGGCCGTCGCCCGCAGCACCGCCCGCGAGCAGCTGACGATCGCGCACTGCCGGCTCACGGCCACCGAGTCCGCCCAGGCGGCGGCCGAACGCGACCTGGCCGACGTGCGTGAACTGGCCCGACTGCAACGCCGGTGCGCCGAGGCGCGGGAGAGGGCCACGCGTTTGGAGGAGCGCGCCGACGCGTACCGGGAGGCGCGGGCGCGGATGGAGCGGGCCCGCAAGGCGGAGGCGGTCGCGCCGGCCCTGGAGCTGCGGGAGGCGGTCGACAGCGAACACCGGCGGGCCGCCGAGGCGGAGGCACGCGCGCGTGCCCAGCTGCGTGACGCCCTCGGCGACGCCGTCGGCGGCACTCCCGACGACGCTGTCGGCGACACGGAGGCGGGCATGCGACGCGCCGCTGCCTTCGGTGAAGGACAGGTGGATGCCGGGACGGAGGGCGCCCGCGCCGACCATCACGCGCCGCCCGCGCCACAGGCCGCTTTCGCCGACGCCGGTGCCGTCGGACTCGCCGCCGCCGCCCGCCGGGCGGCGGAGGAACTGGGCGGCCTGGAGTCGGCTCGCCGTGCCGAGCGGCGGCTGGCCGACCTCGTCGCCGAACGTGCCGACCTGGACCGGCAGGAGCGGGCCGACGAGGATGTCCGGCAGGACGCGCAGGCCTGGCTCGCCGGGTGGGAGACGACCCGGACCGGACTGCGGAGCCGTGTCGAGTGCGCGCAGGAGGCGGCGACACGGGCCGAACAGCTCTCCGTTCGGCGTGAGCCCGCGCAGAAGCGGCTCAGCGCCGCACGGTTGCGTGACCGGCTGGTCGGCGACACGGAAACGGCCGCCGAGCAGGCCCGTCTCACGCGGGAGCGGGCGCTGACGGCCAAGGCGCACTGGCTCGACGTCAAGGAACAACGCCTCAACGGCATCGCCGCCGAACTCGCCGCGCGGCTTTCGGACGGCGAACCCTGTGCCGTCTGCGGTGCCACCGAGCACATCGCCCCGGCACGCAAGGACGCCGGGCACGTGGGCCGGGAGGCGGAGGAGCGGGCGCTGACCGCCTACCAGCGGGCGGAGGAGCTGCGCACGGACAAGGAACGGCGCCTGGGCGTCGTACGGGAAGCCCTGGCTGCCGCCAGCGCGGAGGCCGGCGACACATCCACCGACCAACTCGCCGAAGAAGAAGGTGAGTTGGAGCGTCTCTACGCGCAGGCGCGCAGGGACGCCTCCGCGCTGCACCCCGCGCTCGAGGAACTGCGGCGGGCCGAGGGCGAGCACGAACAGCGGACCGCCGCCCAGCAGGAGGCGGCCGTGCGGGCCGCCGCCCGGGTCGGCCGTCGTGAGCGGCTGGACCGCGAGAAGAGCGCCCTGGACGGCGAGTTGGCCAAGGCGCGCGGGGACGCCGACAGCGTGGCCGCGCGGGCCGCGCAGTTGGAGCGCCGGGTCGCGCTGCTCGGCGACGCCGCCGACTGCGCGCGGGTCGCCGAGGACACCGCCCAGCGCCTCAAGGACGCCGACGCCCGCCTCGCCGACGCCGCCTTCCGGTATGGCTTCGACACTCCGCAGGACGCGGCCGCCGCCCTGCTGGACGGGGCGGCCCACCGTGAACTCCAACGACGGCTGGACGCCTGGCAGTCGGAGGAGGCCGCGGTACGTTCCGTCCTCGCCGAAGCCGACACCGCGGCCGCCGCCCTGCGTCCGCCCGCGGACCTCACCACGGCGGAGCGGGCCGCGGCCACCGCGGGCCGGCGACTGCGGGACGCCGCCTCCGGCGCCGACGCGGCGGCCCGGCGCCGCACCGAACTGGACCGGCTCTCCGCACGTGCGGTCGCCGGTGTGCGACGACTGGCGCCGCTGCGTGAGGAGTACGAACGGGTGGCCCGCCTCGCCGGCCTCGCCGCGGGCACCTCGGCGGACAACGACCGCAAGATGCGCCTGGAGTCGTATGTGCTGGCGGCCCGGCTGGAACAGGTGGCCGCCGCCGCGACCGTACGGCTGCAGCGCATGTCCTCGGGCCGCTACACCCTGGTCCACTCCGACGACCGCACCGGCCGCGGCCGCAGCGGGCTCGGACTGCACGTCGTCGACGCCTGGACCGGGCGGGAGCGGGACACGGCCACGCTGTCCGGCGGGGAGACCTTCTTCGCCTCCCTCGCCCTCGCCCTGGGCCTCGCGGACGTGGTCACCGACGAGGCCGGCGGGGTGCGGCTGGACACCCTCTTCATCGACGAGGGCTTCGGCAGCCTCGACGACCAGACCCTCGACGAGGTCCTCGACGTCCTCGACTCACTGCGCGAACGTGACCGCAGCGTCGGCATCGTCAGCCATGTCCCGGATCTGCGGCGGCGCGTCCACACACAGTTGGAGGTCGTGAAGGAACGATCAGGGTCGACGCTGCGCCAGCGGGGCGTCTGAGCTCATCGCCCCAGAGGGCGGCGCGGCAGCGGGGAGGAGTACACGACACTTGTCGTCACCGAGCCGAGCGCGCCGATCCTGCCCGACACCTCTTCGAGATGGCGCATGGAGCGGGCCACGACCTTGATGACGAAGCAGTCGTCGCCCGTGACATGGTGCGCCTCCAGGATCTCGGGGGTGGCGTCCACCAGGTCGTGAAACGGCTTGTAGTTGCCGTTCGGGTAGCGAAGACGTACGAAAGCGAGGATCGGCAGGCCCAGCCGCTCCGGGTCCACCACGGCCGCGTACCCCTGGATGACACCCGCCTCCTCCAGCCGCCGCACCCGCTCGGTGACCGCGCTCGCGGACATGGACACGGCACGGGCGAGCTCGGCGAAACCGGCCCGGCCGTTCCGCTGGAGGACGTCGAGGATGCGCCAGTCGGTGGCGTCCGGGGAATAGACGGTCATGTCCGAGAGATAGCAGGGGAATCCCCGGCCGCTCAAGAGAACTGCCGTGGATCGTTCCTTCAGCGGCCGGCTCGGCCACCGTAGATTCCTGGTTGTCGAGCCCCGCCAGGAAAGGCCGGATCATGACCAGCCCCCGCACCAGCACCGCCCCTGCCAGCCCCGTCCCGCGCGTCGCCCCCGCCGCCCCGGCGGAGGCCGCCGCCCACTTCCGTGCGAGCCTCGCCTTCCACGCGGATGTGTCGGACGTCGCGACCGCGCTCGCGGCCGACGAGGACCCCGGCTTCGTCGTCCTCGACTCCCGCTCCACCGAGTCCTGGGACCAGGGCCACATCCCGGGTGCGATTCACTTGCCCACCGCTCTCATTCCCGAGCAGGCCGAGCGGCTCCTCGACAGGAACGTGCCCGTGGTGACGTACTGCTGGGGCCCCGGCTGCAACGGCGCCACCCGGGCCGCCCTCGCCCTCGCCGAACTCGGCTACCAGGTCAAGGAGATGCTCGGCGGCTTCGAGTACTGGGCGCGCGAGGGTTTCGAGTTCGAGACCTGGGAAGGCCGTGAGCGCCGGGCCGCCGACCCTCTGACCGCTCCGGTGGACGCGCGGAACTGCGGTTGCTGAGGTCGGGGTTCGACGAACTTTGCGGCCGTGTAGGTTCTGGCGCATGGTGCGATACGCGGAGCCGGGCGCGGTGGAGTGGGTCGAGTCGGGCGGTGGCCCGCTCATAGCGGTGCCGGAGACGGTCCTGCCGTTCTGGGCGGGCGCCGACGGAGACGAGACGGCCTCGGACTACGACCGGGCGTGCGAGGTCGACGGGTTCGTCGGGCTGCTGCCGGTGGGCGACTCCGCGGCGCTGGTCCTCGGGGACGAACCGGCCTCGACCGCCTTCCTGCCCGAACACGCCGTCTTCGTCCGCTGGGGCGCCGCGGACTCCGAGGACGAACTGCTCGCCGAAGTGCCGGCCGCCCTCGCCACGGCGGCCTGGGAGGACGAGGTGCGCTGGACGGTGCCCGGACCCGTCGTGCTGTTCGACGCGGCCTGGCCGGGTCACGACTCCGCCCGGACCGACTACCTGCGGGTCGTACTGGAGCAGGGCAGCTACGCCGTCCGCGCGGCCCAGGTCAGACCCGGCCCCGAGACCTGGCTCGGCCTCGTGCAGCTACGTCGGCTGTGACCCCGTCCGTCTCCCCGCGCGGCCGACCGTGCGAGGAGACGGACGGGGTGCGCCGTGCGAGGAGGCGGACGAGGGGCGCCCGGCAAGGAGACGGGCAGGGACGCCGGGCAGCTGATCGGCCTCTCGGCCGGCTACAGCTGGGACAGCTCGTCCACCAGGTCGTCCAGGCCCAGTGAGCCCTGCGACAGGGCCGCCATGTGCCAGGTCTTGAGATCGAAGGCGTCGCCGCGTCGCTCGCGCGCCTTCTCCCGGCCCAGCAGCCAGGCCCGTTCGCCGAGCTTGTAGCCGATCGCCTGACCCGGAATCGTCAGATAGCGGGTCAGCTCGCTCTCCACGAAGTCCGCCGGGCGGCTGCTGTGCGCGCCGAAGAACTCCTGCGCCAGCTCCGGCGTCCACCGCTCACCGGGGTGGAAGGGCGAGTCCGCGGGGATCTCCAGCTCCAGGTGCATGCCGATGTCGACGATGACCCGGGCGGCCCGCATCATCTGCGCGTCGAGGTAGCCGAGCCGCTGTTCCGCGTCCGTGAGGAAGCCAAGCTCGTCCATCAGCCGCTCCGCGTACAGCGCCCAGCCCTCCGCGTTGGCGCTGACCATGCCGATCGAGGCCTGGTAGCGGGAGAGGCTCCCGGCGACATGCGCCCACTGGGCGAGTTGCAGGTGATGGCCCGGGACACCCTCGTGGTACCAGGTCGAGACGAGGTCGTAGACCGGGAAGCGGGTCTGGCCCATCGTCGGCAGCCAGGTGCGGCCCGGGCGCGAGAAGTCCTCCGACGGGGGCGTGTAGTACGGGGCCGCCGCTCCGCCGGGCGGGGCGATGCGGGACTCCACCTTCCGTACCCGCTCGGCGAGTTCGAAGTGGGTGCCGTCGAGCGCGTCGATCGCCTGGTCCATCAGACCCTGCAGCCAGTCGCGGACCTCGTCGACGCCCTCGATGTGCCTGCCGTGCTCGTCGAGGTGGGCCAGCGCCACCCACGGGGTCTCGGCGCCGGGCAGGATCTTCTCGGCCTCCTGCTTCATCTCGGCCAGCAGACGGTGGTACTCGGCCCAGCCGTAGGCGTACGCCTCGTCGAGGTCGAGGTCGGTGCCGTTGAAGTAGCGCGACCAGCGGGCGTAGCGCTCCCGGCCCACCGTGTTCGGGGCGCCCTCGATCGCCGGCTCGTACACGTCGCGCATCCAGTCCCGCAGTTCGGCCACGGCCGCGGTCGCCGCACGGGCGGCCTCGTCGAGCTGCGGGCGCAGTGCCTCGGGGCCCGCCGCCGCGAAGTCCTCGAACCAGCCGGTGCCCTTGCCGTCCGTGTCCGCCCACTCGGTGAGCTGGCCGACGAAGGTGGCGGTCGGACGCGGACCGGCGTACAGCTTGCGTTCCAGGCCCAGCGCGAGGGACTCGCGGTAGCCCGCCAACGCGGTCGGCACCGCGCGCAACCGCTCCACGATCGCCGTCCAGTCCTCGTCGGTCTGCGCCGGCGTGACGGCGAAGATGTCGCGCACCGAGTGCGCCGGCGTCCCCAGGTTGCCGACCGCGCGCAGGCCCTCGTCGGCCTCGTGCACCCGGAGCTCGGCGGTCAGCCGCTCGCGCAGCAGACGGGCGCACCGGCGCTCGATGTCGCTGTCCGCGCCGGGCTGCCGTTCGGCATCGTCGAGCCGCGCGAGCGTCTCGCGCGCCAGGCCGACGAGCGCCTGCTGGCCCGCGGGCGAGAGATCGGGCAGCCGACGCGAACTCTCCGGCACACCGAGATACGTACCGGTGACCGGGTCGAGGGCGATGAGCTCGTCGACATAGGCGTCGGCGACCTCGCGGGGGAGCGGGCTCTTGGTCTCTGACATGCGGCCCATCCTCGTACGAGGGGCCGCCGCGCGTCACTCCGATTGAGCCGAGGGCGTAGTCAGTCGCGCACGGTCAGTCCCTGACGGTTCGGTCCCGCACGGTCAGTCCCGCACGATCTCCTCGGAGAGCTCCCGCTCCCCTTCGTACGACGGCATCGCGGTGACCGGGGCCGTGTCCAGGCGGGTCGTGATCACCAGGATGCCCTCCTCGATCTGGTAGTCGAGGGGGAGCCCGAGCCCGCGCATCGCGGCGACCATGCCGGTGTTGGACGACTGTGTCACCGCGTACACGCTCGCGCAGCCGGCCTCGAGGGCCATCGCCACCAGCCGGCGGAGGAGTTCGGCGCCGATACCGCGCCGCTGCCAGGCGTCCTCGACGAGCAGCGCGACCTCCGTCTCGTCCCCGTCCCACAGCAGATGCCCGAGTCCGACGATGCGTCCGGAGGCGGTCTGCACGGCGAGGGTCCGGCCGAAGCGCGGGCTGAGCAGGTGCTTGAGATAGCGGTCGGCGTCACCGACCGGCCCGTGATAGCGCATCCCGAGCGTGCGCGCCGAGCACCGCTCGTGCATCGCCCTCGCGGCCTCCAGATCGCCGGCGTCGGCCCGGCGTACGGTGATCGCGCTGCCCTCGGGCAGTGTCAGCACGTCCTGGCTGCGCGGCACCCGCGGACCGAGGCGGGCGTCCAGTTCCACCAGGGCCCGCGCCCGCGCGAACTCGGTCGGGGTGAACGGCAGATACGGCCGCTCCACGGTGATCACTTCGCCTTCCGGCGCCCGCAGCCGCATCACGGTGTCCTCCAGTACCCCTTCCACCGGCAGGGCTCCCGGCCCTCGGCCGGCTCCGGACACGGGCTTGGCGGGCTCCTGCCGGATGGTGCAGCGGCCCAGCAACTGCCGTAGCGCCAGCGGCAGTTCCGCCGCGTCCAGCGCCGTACGAGCGGCCAGGCCGAGGACCCGGGTCGGCGCGTCCACCAGGTCGTGGGCGTCCGCCCGCTCGATCCAGGTGTCGGCACCGCCGGCCACCGCGACGGCCCGGGTGATGTCGGAGCCGGTGAGCTCGGCGGGGGCGCGCAGCAGGAACTCGTCCACCGTGCCCTCGGCCAGCGGGTGCGCCTGCAGGCTCAGGATGTCGACCCGCCGCTCGGCGAGTGCCGCGCACAGGGCGGCCAGCGAGCCCGGTTCGTCCTGCACCGTCGTCCGCATCCGCCACAGCGTGCTCTCCCCGGCCTGCCGCTCCCCGGTCCGCTGTTCCTCGGGCAGCGGGCCGGTCTCGGTATCACTCGTCGGTGGGGCGTGACCGTGGCGGCGTGACAACCAACTGCGGAAGGCCGCCGAGGCGATCTGCCAGGGGTATACGGGACGAGTGTCTTCGGTGTGCGTCACAACAGAAATTTTTCGGGTCATGCAACCAGTGTGGAGGAATGGTGTTGCGTGATCACGAACGACTTGTGACCGCTGGGTAAAGTGTGCTTTCCGTGCGGTTCGTTGCTCTTTGTACCGTGTACCGCACACCGGGAGATGACGCCGGTGCGCGGCGCGGCTTCGGGGGTACGGGGGCCGAGGGTACGGGAGTTGAGGGTACGGGAGTTACTGGCCGACCCGGCCCGGCTGCAGCACCTGTGTGAACAGCACGGTGCCGTCCTGCTCGCGCAGCCGCACGGTCAGCTCTCCGCTGTCGCCGTCGATATCGACCTCGCCGAAGAACTGGTAGCCGCCCGCGGGCGACACGTTCGACGCGGTCGGCGCCTTCACGAACACCCGCTCAGGGCCGAAGGTGTTGTCCAGCGCGCTGGCCGGGAAGGCGCCCGCGTTGAGCGGCCCGGACACGAACTCCCAGAACGGCTCGAAGTCCGTGAAGGCCGCCCGTGAGGGCTGGTAGTGCTGTGCCGAGGTGTGGTGCACGTCGGCCGTCAGCCACACCGTGCCGGTGATCCGGTGGTGCTTGACGTACCGCAGCAGCTCGGCGATCTGCAGCTCACGCCCGAGCGGCGCACCCGGGTCGCCCTGCGCCACCGCCTCGATGTTCTGCTTGCCCTCGGTGGCGTCCGGGACGACCAGTCCGAGCGGCATGTCGGAGGCGATCACCTTCCACACCGCACGCGACCGCGACAGCTCCCGCTTGAGCCATTCGAGCTGCTCCCGGCCGAGGATGCCCTGCGGATCCACGGTCTGGTCGTCGGCCGAGTTGGCGTCGCGGTACGTCCGCATGTCCAGCACGAACACGTCCAGCAGCGGACCCTGCCGCAGTACCCGGTACACCCGGCCGTCACGCGCGCCCGGTGTCAGCGTGGAGATCGGGAAGTACTCGCTGAACGCCCGTCGGGCCCGCGTGGCGAGCGCGTCCACGCTCTTCTCGGTGTAGCGGGTGTCGGTGTCCGCGATCGTCTGGCCCGGGTACCAGTTGTTGCGGACCTCGTGGTCGTCCCACTGGATGACGGACGGCACCTGGGAGTTGAACCTCTTCAGGTTCTCGTCCAGCAGGTTGTAGCGGAAGTTGCCGCGGAACTCGGCCAGGGTCTCGGCGACCTTGGACTTCTCCTCGGTGGTGATGTTCCGCCAGGTGCTGCCGTCGGGCAGGGCCGCGGTCGCCGTGATCGGGCCGTCCGCGTAGATGTTGTCGCCGCTGCACAGGAAGAAGTCGGGATCGAGCCCGGCCATCGCCCGGTAGATCGTGTAGCCGCCGAAGTCGGGGTTGATGCCCCAGCCCTGCCCGGCCAGGTCACCGGACCACAGGAAGCGCACGCCGCTCTGCCTGCGCGGCGACACGGTACGGAAGGTGCCGGTGACCGGCTCGCCGGTGCGGCGCGGATCGTCGGGGTCGGCGAGCAGGACGCGGTAGTTGATCTGCTCGCCCGACGGCAGCCCCCGCAGGCGGGTCGTGCCCGTGAAGTCCGTGTCCGCGCCGAGCAGCGGACCGTGCCATCTGCGGGGGTTGCGGAACGACTCGGTCGCGGACGTCTCGACGATCATCCGGGCCGGGCGGTCGGACCGCACCCACACCAGTCCGGAGTCGGCGCTCACATCTCCAGTCTGCACGCCCCAACCCGCCTTCGGACGCCCGGACAGGGCGAAGGCCGGCGCCGCGCCGAGGGCGGTGGGCAGGGTCAGGGCCGCCGAAGCGGCAAGGGAGCCGCGCAGGACGCTGCGACGACCGGGGAGCGGACGGTGTGACATGGATACGCCTCCAGCGAGGGGAACCGGCCAGTGTGCACTGCCACAACTACTGGGGCGCCGCAGCGCGCACGGAAACCACAGGTGAACAGCCGGCCGCGGTAGGGGGACCCGTGTGCGCGACGCGACCCTGGACCCGGGGTGCCTGACCCGCTTTCGCATGTGCGAGGGGTCGCACCCGCTCGCGCGTAACCAGGGGTGAAAGGAGCGCCCGTGGACGCCAAGAACAGATTCGAGACGAAAACTACCTTCGCGCTCTGCCGACTTGAATGGCTGGCCATTCTTGTCGTTTCCCTGGTGCTTGCCTTCCAGCACCTTTCGGAGATTCGCTGGGGCGTGTTCATCGCCTTGTTCTCGGTGATCGACGTCATCGGCTATATCCCTGGGGCGCTCGCCGTCCGGCGCGGCGGCGGCCGACGGATCGCGCGCGGCTACTACGTCGCCTACAACGTGATGCACAGCCTGGTCACGGCCGGGGTGCTGGCCGGAGCGTGGGCGTTGTCGGTCGGGCCGGAATGGGCTCTGCTCGCTCTTCCCATCCACCTCATGGGCGACCGTGCGCTCTTCGGTAATTCAATGAAACCGTTCAGTGTGCCTTTCGAGCCGAAGAATTCCCTGGAGGGCCCACATGCCGTCCGTGCTTGACGCCGTTCTTGACACGCTCGCCGAGCACAGCGACAACCCCAGCGCGTTCCTCGCCCTCAACAGCGGGAACACATACTTCCGTGACGACCGTTTCGAAGGTGCCTGCGCCTATCGCAGGTCAGGGCGTCACGTTCTTCAGTTCGGCGGCCCGTTCGCGGCGCCGGAACACCGCGAGCGGCTGCTCGACTCCTTCGTGGCCGAGACCGGGCCCCGGTTGGTCGCCGTGCAACTCCAGCGTGCGGACGCCGAGTTGTATGCCCGGCGGGGCTTCACGGTCAACCAGCTCGGAGCCTCCTACGCCGTCGACCTGTCCCGTTTCACCCTGCGGGGCTCCCGGTTCGTGCGGCTGCGGAACAAGATCTCGCGGGCCCGGCGGGCGGGCCTGGAGGTGGCCGAGGTCCAGCACGACGACCGCCGGGAGCTGGACCTGCTCGACGACCGCTGGCTGCGGGACAAGGGCCGGCACGTCAAGGAGCTGCGCTTCCTCGTCGGCCAGCGGACCGGGCCGCTGCAGGGCCACCGCCGGCTGTTCGTGGGCCGGATCGCGGGCGAGGCCGTCGGATACGTCAACTACTCGCCCGTCTACGGCAGTCGGCCCGGCTGGCTGCACGACCTCAGCAGACGCCGGCCCGACGCGCCTCCCGGCGTGATGGAGGCGCTCAACGCCACCGTCATGGAGCGTTTCGTCGCCGACGGCGCCGGGTGGCTCCACTTCGGGTTCACCCCGTTCACCGGGCTCGGCCAGGAGCACGAAGTCCCCGGCTCCAGCCGGGTGTTCGCCCGGTTCGCCCATCTGCTGGCGGAGCGCGGGAAGGCGATCTACCCCGCGGCCTCCCAGCTCGAGTACAAGGAGAAGTGGGCCCCGCACGCGGTCCTCCCGGAGTACATCGCCTTCCTCGGCAAGCCCCGCGTCGGCGCCGTATGGCAGCTGTTGCGCGCCACCAACGCCGTATGACGAATCCGGGCGTTCCCGCCCGTCCCATCCGGGCGGGCCTGCCCTGTCCCATCCGGGCATCGCCCACCCCGTCCTGTCCGCGCGTATCCGCCCAGTCCTGGAGGTCCGTACGTCCATGAGATTCCTCGAACGCGAACGCGCCACGCTGGCCAAGCTGCTGCCGGACCTGGACCCCGCCCTGCGCGAGATCCCGCTCATGGAGCTGGAGCGGCCGAGCAGTCCCGGTGTCCGGCTCTTCCGGGACAGCGGTGGACCGGGCCTTCTGGTGCCCGAGTCCCACCAGGGCCGGGGCGCCACAGCGCTGGACGCGCTGCGGGTGCAGCGGGCCATCGGCAGCCGCTCGCCCTCGCTGGCCGTGGGAACGACCATGCACCACTTCTCGATGGCCACACTGGTCGGCCTCGGCCACCTCGGCGGACAGTCCGACGGCCTGGAATGGATGCTGATCGAGGGCGTGGCGTCCACCAACCGGATCATCGCCTCCGGCTTCGCCGAGGGGCGAGGCGGCGCCGGCATCCTGGAACCGTCGATGACCGCCACGGTCACCGAGGACGGGGTACGGATCAACGGCGTCAAACGCCCGTGCAGCCTGGCCCGTTCCATGGACGTGCTGACCGCGAGTGTCATGGTCCCCCGCGAGGACGGACAGGGCGAGGAACTCGCGGTGGCGCTGGTGCCCGTGGAAAGCGAGGGGCTGAGCGTCAGCGGCTTCTGGTCCAGCGCCTTCCTCGCCGGAGCGGAGAGCGAACAGGTCACGCTCGCCGACGTCCTCGTCCCGCCGGAACTCCTGCTGCGCACCGCCACGCCCGCCGGGCAGCGACTCGACGAGCTCCAGACAGCCGGACTGATCTGGTTCCAGGCACTGATGACGGGCAGCTACCTCGGTGTCGCGAGCGCCCTGGTGGAACGCGTCCTGCTCAACGACCGGATCCCCGAACACGAGCGTGTACGCCTGTTCGTGGAGACCGAGGCCGCGATGGCCGCCGCCGAGGGCATCGCCCGCCGGGTGGACGCCGGTGACCTCGGCGAGTCCGCGCTCGCCCAGGCCCTCTGCGTCCGCTACGGCGTCCAGGACGCCCTCGCCCGCATCGTGCCCCGCGCCGTCGAACTCCTCGGTGGCCTCAACTTCATGACGTCCGACGAGGTCGGCCACTTGGCCGCCTGCGCCAACGGACTGTCCCTGCACCCGCCGTCCCGGCCCCGCATGACCGAACCGTTCGCCGGCTATCTGGCCGACCGGCCGCTCACCATCGCCTGACACCCGGGCCGTCGTCCGGCGGTCCGGATCCCAGCCTTCCATGGCAGCCGAGTCCCTTTGGGGGAGTATGCCCATGCCGCCACCCGTGCCGAAACACCCTCCGAGTCCGACCGACCGGCCCACGCTGCTGCTGACCGGCGGCTCCGGAGTACTCGGGCGGGCCCTGATCGAGGAACTGTCCGCCGACTTCGACCTGATCTGCCTGCGCCGGAACAGGCCCCTGCACGACCCACGGGTACGCGAGCTCCAGGGCGACCTGCTCGCACCCCGCCTGGGCCTGTCCGAGCAGGCCTGGAACCGGCTCGCCGACGAGGTGGACGTCGTCCTGCACTCCGCCGCCGAGACCAACTGGCGCACCGCGCCCGAGAACATCGTGCGCACCAACACCTCGGGCACCCGGGCCGTCCTCGATCTGGCCTCTCGCGCCGACGCGCCCCTCCACCTGGTGAGCACCGCGTTCGTGGCGAGCACGCCGACCGCCGAGGACCGGCGGCGCTTCCCGGGCGCCGCCGCCTACCTGGTCTCCAAGACGGCGGCCGAGCAGATGGTGCGGGACGCCGGCCTGCCCGGCGTGATCGTGCGGCCCTCGGTCGTGATGGGCGACTCCGTCACCGGGCGGATCGCGGGACAGCAGGGCCTGACCAAGACGCTCGGTTCGATGGTCCTGGGACAGGTGCCGGTGTTGCCCGGAGAACCCGAGGCCCGGATCGACATGGTCCCGCAGGACTTCGTCACCCGGGCCGTGGGCGACCTGATCCGGGGCGAGGTGCGCCATGGCGAGTACTGGCTGACGGCCGGCCCGCAGGCCCCGCTGATGCGGGAGATCTCCGAGGTCTGCGCGGAGTTCGCCGTACGCCATGGGCTGCCCGAGCCCCAGCGCCCCAGGCTCATCCCGGTCGACGCGGTGCACCGACTGCTGCTGCCCATGCTGCAGGGCACCGCTATACCCGCGTCGCTGCGCCGGCGCCTCCAGCACTACGCCGAACTCCTGCTGGTCTTCCAGCGTGAGCTGCCGTTCGCCTCCTCCCTCGGAGACCCCGACTGCGGAACCCGGCTGACCCACACCGACATCCGCACCGCCCTCGTACGCAACCTGGAGAGCTGGGCCGAAGGCAGGGCCGGGCTGCTCAGGCGACACCGCGCCCGTCCGGCCGTCGCAACGACCCCGCGGGAGCTGGCCTCATGACGATCTCGCCCCCCGCGACGCCCCTGTCCACACCGCCCGCGTCCCCTTCCGCGGCACCGCCCGTCGACCCCGTCGAGGCAGCCGCCGAGGCACCGCCTGCCGTCTCCTTCGAGGCGCCGGCCGTGTCACCGCCCGCCGTCTCCGTCAAGGCACCCGCCGAGGCACCGCCCGCCGACCCCGTCGAGGCATCGGCCGTGTCACCGCCCGCCGTCTCCGTCGAGGCGCCGGCCGTGTCACCCCCCGACGCCGCGGCCGCGCCCGTCAACCTGGCCGCGCCCCTGCCCGGCGGTACCGAACTCGTGGAGCTGTACCTCCGGCACATCGGCTCCGGGCGGGCGGTCATGGGCCGGGTGATGGGAGGGATGGCCGAGGTCCGTTCCGAGGGCCCGTGGATCCACACCGACGACGGCCGCCGCTTCCTGGACTTCGGCGGCTACGGCGTCTTCATCCTGGGCCACCGGCACCCGGCCGTCGTCGAGGCCGTGCACCGGCAGATCGACACCCACCCGCTGGCCAGCAGGGTCTTCCTCGAACCGGTCGCCGCGCGGGCCGCCCAGGCGCTGGCCGCGCACACCCCGCCGGGCCTCGACTACGTCCACTTCGTCAACTCCGGCGCCGAGGCGACGGAAGCCGCCCTGAAACTGGCCCGCGCCCATGGACGCGACGCGGTGATCACCACACGCGGAGGCTTCCACGGCAAGACCCTCGGAGCCCTCAGCGTCACCGCCAACGCCACCTACCAGACACCGTTCCAACCCCTCCTCCCCGACATCACACAGGTGTACTACGGGGACCCGGCCCAGCTTCGGCACGCGCTGGCCGCCCGCCGGGACCGGGCCTGCGTCATTCTCGAACCGGTGCAGGGCGAGGGCGGGGTGCGTATCCCGGAACACGGATATCTCCGTGAAGTGGCCGCGCTGTGCAAGGAGTTCGGCGCGCTGCTGATCGTGGACGAGATCCAGACCGGGATGGGACGACTCGGCACCTGGTGGGGAGTGAACGCCGAGGACGTTCGCCCCGACGTACTCCTGGTGGGCAAGGGGCTCAGCGGGGGAGTGGTACCGATCGCCGCGATGGTCGCCACCGCGCAGGCGTACGCCCCCTTCAGCCGTGACCCCTACCTGCACACCTCCACCTTCGGTGCCTCCCCGATCGCCTGCGCGGCCGCGCTCGCCACCGTCGAGACGATGGAACGGGAGGACACCGTCGCCCGGGCGGCGACCCTCGGCGCGCGCATCCTGGCCGGAGTGCGGGGGGTGTGCGCGCCGTACCAGGAGGTCCTGGTCCACGAGGTGCGCGGCCGCGGCCTGCTGATCGGGATCGAGTTCGGCGAGGAGTGGGCGGTCGGCGAGCTGCTGCTGGAGCTCATCGCGCGGGACGTGCTGGTCAACCACTCCCTCAACGCCACCCGGGTGCTGCGGGTGACACCGCCCGCGGTGGTCTCGGACGAGGCGCTCGACCTGTTCTTCACCACGCTCGCCGAGGCCCTGCACACCACTGCTCTCCGTATGACCGCAGGGCCTCAGGGCCGGTGGACGGCGGACAGGGGCTGACCCCTGCGACCACCGCTGACCCGCTCGGCCCCGGAAGCCCGCCTTCGGCCCATCGAAAGGAAACGACAACCATGCGCCACGTGGCTGTGCACGCTGTCGCCGACGACCTCGCACCGGCCGACGTCTACCGACGCATCACCGACTTCCGCCGCTATCCCGAACTCACCGACACCGTCCGCGAGGTCCGCGTGGACGCCCCACTGCCCGACGGCTCGCTCGTGTCGGACTGGACGGTCACGTTCCGCGGCGGGTTGATGCGGTGGCAGGAACGCGACACGTTCTCGCCGGAGACGTTGTCCCTCACGTTCGAGCAACTCAGCGGCGACTTCGAGACGTTCGAGGGGAGCTGGCGCTGCGAACCGCGCGACGACGGCACGCTCGTCGTCTTCACCGCCTCCTTCGACCTCGGCATCCCGACCCTCGCGGAGATCCTCGATCCGGTGGCCGAGTCCACCCTGCGGACCAACATCGCCCGTATCCTCTTCGGCCTGGTGGGCGCGGAGGTGATCGATGAGTGCGCCACCGCGGCTCGCGGCTGAGCGGGCGAGCGGAGAGACCGGGATCTCCTCGTACGGGGACCGGCTGCGCGAGGAGCCGGGCCCTGGGGCCGCCCGCTGTCTGGGGCTGTACGCCAAGCTGGCCGCCGGGGTGACCGTGGTGACGGCGCGTGGCGAGGAGGGTCCGCTCGGAATGACCGTCTCCGCGGTGACCTCCCTGTCAGCCCGGCCACCGCTGCTCCTCGGCTGTCTGCGCGAGGGTTCCCGCACGCTCGCCGCGGTCCGGGCCCGTGGGGTCTTCGCGGTGCACCTGCTGAGAGAGGATCAGCACGACCTGGCCGGCCGGTTCGCCCACCCGACGATCACCGCGGCCCAGCGGTTCGCCGGCACGGTCACCCGCCAGGTCCTCGGCGTCCCGGTGATCGACGGAGCACTGGCCTGGTCCGTGTGCCTCGTCGAGGACCTACGCCGCTACGGCGACCACCATCTCGTCGTCGGCCGGGTCGCGGCGGTCCACGTCGGCGGCGGGCGCCCCCTGCTCTGGCACGACCGCCGCTTCGGGAGGCTCACCGCCGCCGCGTCTGATCCCGGGCCGATGATTGGCCCGGCGCCCGCTCCTCTGTCGGGGGTGGGGCCGTCGCCCGGGCCTGGCTCTGCTCCCGCGCCGGTTGTCGAACTCGCCCCTCTCTCTGCCTCCGTTCGCCCTCCCGTCCCCGTCCCGGCTCCCGTGCCGGTGGCCGAACTCGACCCCGCCCCCGTCCATGCGTCCGCCCCCGCCCCCGCCCCCGCCACCGCGCCGGACGGACCCGGATGACCCGGCCGCCCGCCGGAGCGCCCGCCTGGGAGCCGGCCGAAGTGCCGGCCCAGCCGCCGCTGCACGGCGTGGTCAGCGCGGATGTGGCCGTGGTGGGAGCGGGTCTCGCCGGTCTCGCCTGCGCCTACCATCTCGCGGAGCGCGCCCCCGGGCTCGACATCGCCGTCGTCGACGCGGAGCGTCCCGCCGCCGGGGCCAGCGGCCGGGGCACCGGGCTGCTCGGGCCCCGGGCCGGACCGGCGATCGACCGCGCGGTACGCCGCTTCGGGGCGGAGACCGCCCGCCGGATGCACCTGTCCAGCGTGCGCGCGGTGGACCAGGTCCTCGACCTGTGCGCCCGGCTCGACGCGCGCTGCGGACTGCGGACCGGCGCGCAGATCGTGGGGACGCGCTCGCCCGCGCACCTGGCGGCCCTCGCCCGGCAGGCCAAGGCCTACCGGGCGCTCGACCTGGACGTGCCGGTCCTGTCCGGGGCCGCGATCCGCACCAGGATCGGCGTGCCGTACACCGCCGGGCTCCTCCACCGCGTCGCGGCGACTCTGGACCCCGCGGCCCTGACCTGCGCCCTCGCCCGCGCCTGCGCGGCCAAGGGCGTGCGTTTCTACGGGAACAGCCCCCTGCGGGCCGTACGCCCCGGAGACCTGGTCGGACCCGAACTGGTCTTCCCGCACGGCAGGCTCTACGCCGGGCAGGCGGTCCTGGCCGTCAACTCCGGTGCGCGGGAGATGAGTCTCCCGGTCGGCACGGTCCTGCCGCTGGAGGTGTACGCCGTGGCGACCGCGCCCATCGGTCCCACGGCGTACGCCGCCCTGGGCGGGCGCGCGGGGGACGCGTTCGTGGACGCGGCACCGACGGCGCCGTACTTCAGACTGCTCCCGGACGGGGGGCTGCTGGCCGGTGGCGGTACGGTCACCGCGCCGGCCGGACTGGACGCATCCCGGCTGCAGGCGGTCCGCGAGCGGGCCTGGAGCTGGCTGGGGCGCTGGTTGCGTCGCCTGCACCCGGACCTGTCCGACGTACGGGTCGTCCACCGCTGGTCGGGCCGTGTGGGCATGACCTTCGACGACCTGCCGGTGGTGGGCCCGGTCCACGGCTTCCCCGACGTCTGGTACATCGGAGGCTGCTGCGGCCACGGCCTCGCGATGTCCGTGGCCCACGGTGCCCACGTGGCCGGCGCCCTGCTCGGCGAGCCGGAACCCGGCGACCCACTGCCCTGGCATCGGTCACAGGCCCCACGGCTGCCCGTCGACGGATTGGGACGCCTTCTCCTGCGGGGATACGTGAACACGCTGGGCCGGGCGACACGGCGCACGTGCTGAGCGGCCCGGCGCCCAGCCTCCGTCGCGGGCCGGAGCGGCTTCCACGAGCTCACCGGCCCTCGCCACACCCCCGACTCAAGACAGGAAGGTCCCGCTGATGCGCCTCCACCCCGTCGCCGACGGCAGCCTGCCGGCGACCCTGCCCATGGGAACCCCGGACGCCGCCTACCACCTGGCGATGCGCGGCAGGCCGCTGCCGGTCGGACTGCTCTTCCGGTACGACGGCCCGGCCCCGTCCCTGGACGCCGTACGCGCGCGCGTGGCCGAACGCGCCCACCGGATCCCGGCGTTGCGCTACCGCGTCGCGCGGGACGGCAAGGTCTTCCGGCGCGTCGACCGGATCGAGGTGGAGCAGCACGTACGCGAGACCCGGCTGCCCGAGGACGACCCCGACGGTTCGGGATCCGGCCGGCTGATCCTGACGCGACCCATGGGTACGGCCGAGCGGCCGCCCTGGGAGGTGTGGCTGGTGCACGGGGCGGAGGGCGGTCACACCCTGTGCTACCGCACCGACCACACCCTCCAGGACGGCGTCGGAGCCGCCCACACCGCCCGGGCACTCCTCGACGACCGTCCGGAGGGCGGCCCGGCACCGCACCTCCGTTCCCGGCCCACCGTGCGGGGCCTGGCCGGCGCCCTCGGTGACGTGGCGGCCTCCTTCGGCGCGCCGACCGCCAAGCCGGCGTTCGACGTGCCGGCCGGCGGACGGACGAACGTGTGCCACGCGGACGCCCCGCTGGCGAGACTGCGCGGTATCGGCCGCGCCCACGGCGGCACGGTGAACGACGTCTATCTCGCCGCCCTCTCCCACGCCATCCGCACCTGGCACCTGAAGGCCACCGGGTCCCCGCATCCCCCCGTGCCCGTGGCCGTGCCGATGTCGGTACGGGCACCGGGCGAGGAGTGCGCGCCCGGCAACCGTATGGTCGTCGCCCGGCTGCTGCTGCCCTGTGACGAACCGTCACCGCGGCGGGCCCTCGCCCGTGTCGCGGCCCGCACCGCCCGGATGCGCGCGAGCCGTCAGCGCGACGCGCTCAGCCTGCTGCTGGCCGCCACGCCGCGGGCGGTCGGCGCCCGGGTGGGAACGCGGATGGTGAACGGGGCGGCCGTCGCCGCGCCGGCGAGCAGTGTGAACTTCGGCCCGGCTCTCGTCCACCAGGGCGCCCAGGCACGCCGTGCCGTCCTGCTGACCGGCCTGGCGTCCGGTATCCGGTGCATGACGACGCTGACGAGTCAGCACGACGTGGCCTGCCTGACGGTCGTCCACGACCAGGCCCTGGCGACCGCCGGCCAACTGCCCGACCTGTGGTTGGCGGCACTGCTGGAACTGGAGCGGGCGTAGTCGTACACACGAGACACACGAGACACACGAGAAGGGAGCCCGGGGGCGACTCGCCCCCGGGCTCCCTTCTCGCATGCACGGTTCTCGCGCGTGCGGTTCTCGCGCGGCGGTCAGCTCCGCAGCGTTCCGGTGGTCAGGAACACGTACTTCGCGGCGGCCTCGGTGAGCAGCGGCAGATAGGGGGAGAGACGCTGGACCACGTACGGCAGGGTGAGCAGGTCGGCCGCACGTGCCTCCCAGCCCCGCTCGGCCCACCAGTCCCGCGGCTCGGCGAGCTGCCATTGCCAGGCGATGCCGGTGGCCGCAAGGGCCTCGAGGAAGGGGGCGACGAACGAGGAGGAGACCGACTCGGCGTTCACGCACTCGGCGCCGAAGGTGCTGCCGGGCGCGGAGAGTTCCGTCATGGTGGCGACGACCGTCTCCACCACGCGGGGCGGGAGATGGTAGAGAAGGGTCTCGCCGAGCCAGGCGGTGGGCCGTCGGGGATCGAACCCCGCGGCGAGCAGTCCGTCAGCCCAGGCACCGGACGTCGGGTCGGCGCCGACGAGGCTACGGCGTCCGCAGGTGGGCGGGCTCCAGTTCAGCACGTGCTCCTTGAAGGCGAGGACCGTGCGGTCCTCGACCTCGAAGACGTGCACTCCGGTGGGCCAGTTCAGTCGCAGGGCGCGGGTGTCGAGCCCGGCCCCCAGCAGCACGACCTGGCGGCAGCCCGAGCGGGCCGCGTCGACCAGGTGCTCGTCGAAGAAGCGGGTGCGCACCACCGCCCAGTCGGGCAGCAGCCGTTGCAGGGGTCCGTCGCCCGGGGGGCCTCCGGTGAAGCCGGCCGTGCGGAGGAAGTCGGCGGCCCAGGGATCGAGGACGTACGGCACGTCCCGACGGGACTCCGCGGCATGCGCGGCCGCCGTCCAGAGCGCCACCCGCGAGAGTCTGTCCGTCAGGGTGCCGTCCGGCAGAGCGCGGTCCGTCGGTGTCGAGTCCGGCAGGCTGTTGTCCGGCGCGGACGACGACTGCGGGCGTGTGGTGTCGGGCATGGTGAACCTCCCTGTGTGCGTGGTGAGTCGACCGAGGGGTGTGGTGGTTCGGCGGGGTCAGCGCGGGCGGCGACGGCCGAGCAGGAACGCCAGCGCTCCGAGGGCCAGCAGCCCGCCGGACGGCCGGGTGGAGCGCTGACCGCCCATCGCCGCGGAGGTCCGCGGTTCATGGATGTTGACGGCGAACTGCCGGTTGGCCACGTCGGCGAGAACTCCGCGCAGCTGCTCGGGGCTGGTGACGGCGGAGAGCAGCAACTCCATGGAGTTCCGGGCGAACTGGTGGCGGCCGAGGAACTCGCGGCCCAGGGCGAAGAGGATCTTCGGCACCTCTCCCTGGAACACTTCGGGGAGTGTGATCTCGGGCGCGAGGCAGCGCACCGACCCGTCGAGGTTCGCGAACGACTTGCCCAGCAGGGACACCGCGGGCGGTGAACCGATGCCCCGCTTGGTCGCTTTCGCCAGCACGGTGGTCAGCGAGACGCCGAAGTTCATGTCGTCCAGGGAGAGATGGGAGACCTTGGGTACAAAGGCTGCCATGTCCGCCACGAACGCGGGCATGTCGGACCACGCCGTCATCCGGCCCATCTCCGCCCAGTGATGCGCGAGACCCGCCCCGTCGTTCTGCGCCAACGTCATGAACAACGGCAGCAGTTGGAGACTGGTCCGGCGGTCCAGCCGGCCGACCATGCCCCAGTCGATCAGCGTCGCCGGGCCGCCGGGCACCGCGAAGACGTTGCCCGCGTGCGGGTCGGCGTGGAACACCCGGTGCACGAAGTAGCCGTGGTACATGAAGCGCAGCAGGTCCTTGCCGATCTCGATGCGCTCGTCGTCGGTGAAGTGGGCGCGGTCGACGTGCCGTACCGATGTCCCGGGGGCCAGCGACTGGACCAGGACCCGGGGCCCGGCGTGCAGGACCCGGGGCACCTCCAGCGTGCGGAAGGGGCGGATGTGCTCCCGGGCCTCGTCCATGGCGCGGGCCTCGCCGGTGAAGTCCAGCTCCGGCTCCATCGCGTCGAAGACCGAGCCGAGCATCGCCTCGATGTCGATGACCTCGTTGAACCGGGGCGCCACCCGGGCCACGATGCGGGAGGCCCGGCGCATCAGGGCCATGTCCGCGAGCACGCCCTCGCGGATGCCGGGCCGCTGGATCTTGACGACGGCCGTCCGCCCGCCGGGCAGGGTCACCCGGTAGACCTGGGCGAGGGAGGCCGCACCGAGCGGGGCGACGGTGTCGATGTCGTCGAAGCGCAGTTTCCAGTCCGGCCCGAGGTCGCCCGCCAGCACCGGCTCGAAGACCGAGAAGGGTTGGACGTCGACCTGGTCGTGCAGGTTCTGCAGCTCGTTCCGGATGGACTCGGGCACCATGTCGGGCCGTGTGGACAGGATCTGACCGAGCTTCACATAGAAGGGGCCGAGACTCTCCAGCGCGTGGCGCACCGCCTTGGCGCGCCGCTGCTCGGCCCCGGCGGAGACCTCCGCCGCCTCCGCCGGAGCCCATGCGCCCCGTTTCGCGTGTCTGCGCAGCCGGGTGGCCTGCCCGACCTCGTCGGCGACGAGGCTCCCCAGGACCTTGACCACGAGACGCAACCGATCGCCGACGACAGACGCCATCGTGTGTGACCTCCTCAGGCCCGGGGACCACTCCGGGGACGGCAGTCGGTGTGCTCGGCACGGCCGGCCGAGCGGGACGCGGACACGGTCGAGCGGGACACCGGCCCGCGCTTGCTCAGCCCTTGGCGGTCTTTCCGCCGCCGGCCTGTCCTTGCAGCGCCTGGATGAGTTTCGGGAGCAGGTCAAGCAGTTGGGCGAGCTGCGCCGGCAGGGAGAGCAGATCGCCGACGCCCTCGGCGGCATGGCCGACCCCGCCTGCCAGTTGCCCCACACCTCCGGCCAACTGCCCGACCCCGCCCAGGGCGTTGGCCGCGCCGCCGAGCGCGGCGAGCGGGCTGACGGCCCCGCCGAGGGCGGCCAGCGGGTTGGCCGCTCCGGTGAGCGCCGCCAGGGGATTTCCCGCGGCGCCCGCGGCCCCCGTGAGCGCGGCGAGCGGATTGCCCCCGCCCCCCGCGGCAGCCGCCAGCGGGTTGGCGGCCTGGGCGAGGGCCGCGAGCGGGACGCCCGCTTGGGCGGCGCCGATGAGCGCGGCGAGCGGGTTGCCCCCGCCGGTGAGGCCGGCCAGCGGATTGCCCCCGCCACTCGCGAGTGCGGCCAACGGATTCGCCGCGCCCGCCAGCGCCGCGGCCGGATTGACGACACCGGCGAGGGCACCCAGGGCGTTCGCGGGCAGCCCGGCCAGCGTCTCGACCGCGTTGCCGGACGACGACTTCTCCGGCCGGTTGAGAATGTCGTCGAAGGCCTCCTTGCTGCTGTCGGCCATATTGCCCATCAGATCCTTGAGGATGTCCTGCATGTTCTTGCTGTTGGACATGGGATTTCCTTTCGGTGTGTGATGCGTGGCGCCCTTTGTCGGCGTTGTCACATACGGTCTTCCATGGCCTTGGCGCATACCGTTTTCAGGCGTGCTCGGCCCCGGGTGAAAGCGGCTTCGGCCGCCTTGACGGAGATGTTTTTCATGCGGGCGAATTCCGCGGTGGAAATTCCCGCGGCGCGGGCGAGTATTACTTCCTGTTCGCGGCCGCGCAGATACCGGACCTGGTCCATGAGCCATCTGCCGAAGTCCTCGTCACAGACGTCCTCCTCGGTGGTCCCGGGATCGTTCAGGAGGGCCGCACGCTGTAACAGGCGGCTGCGGCGCTCCAGTTCGCGGTAGTAGTCGATGCAGAGCCGAAGTGCGACGGAGGTCAGAAAGGGACCCAGCCGGCTCCGGTCCAACGCGGCATGCGCGGCCGCTCGGGCCATTGTCTCCTGGACGCAGTCCTCGGCGTCCTGATAGCTCGGGAGTCTTCGGCGAACCAGTCGCATGAGGCGGTCCTGGTGCTGGGAAATCTCTTCCCAGGAGCAGGATGCGGGCGATGGGCAGGTGGAATTGTGCGCCATTTTAGATTGCAGCCCGTTGTCTCTCGATCAAGCAGGGGGAACCGGGCCGGATTTTAATTTTCGGCCGTGTGGTTTTTCTACCCGAGATAATCTTGTGGCAAACCGGGTCTTTACTTTTCCGGATAGCGCAGGAATGATTTTTCTGTCCGTGGGCCTACTGCTGGACCTACTGCTGGATCTGCCGCTGGCTCCCGCGACCCGGCTTCTCTGTGCCCGGCTTCTCCGTGCTCGGCTTCTCCGTGCTCGGCTTCTCCGTGCGCGGAGTCGGCCGCCGCGTCCAGTCCCGGTTCCAGTTGACCCACATGTCCCGTGCCGTCTGGTGCACCAGCAAGGCACCACGCCGCAGTTCGGTGCCGTAGACCTGGACCGCCTCGCTCCCCACGAGCCGCGCCCCGCCGGTGAAGTAGGTCCCCCGGACGTGCCGCGGCGAGCGGTACCTGCCCCACAGGAGGATCTTCATCAGCGGCCAGAGGGTGAACACGCCCGCGGGGCAGCGGTCGTCGGGGTCGAGCGTGCCCCACACCGCCGGGCACAGTTCACTCTCACGCAGCAGTTCGTAGATGCGTGCGATCGTCTGATCCTTCGTCAGATTTCCGGAGCCATAAGCCAGTACGGTGTCGCGTGCCTGGTTGAAGAGGCGCTCGACCCAGGGATTGTCGACCCCTTGGAGGCCGCGATAGGGCGGCGTCTCCAACACGTCGAAACAGGCCGGGTCGTGTGTCTTCTCGAATGCCACGGCGGCCTGGTTCTGGGAGTTGGTGCCGTAGAGCGTGGTGATGGTCCACACCCGGTTCCAGGCGTTCCACAGGTCGAAGTCGTCGAAGGACAGGTAACTGCAGGACACCAGGTCGTCGTAGAAACGGAACATCCGCTTGATCCAGTGCTCCAGATAGGAGAACCGGGTGGTGTCGAAGTCGTCCTGGCGCACGGCTTCGATGAGCCGGTGGCTCAGCGCGTTCAGCGTCATCACGGTGACCGCGAGTCCACTGGAGAACAGTGGGTCGATGAAGTCGCTGGCGTGCGGCAGCAGGCACCACCGGTCGCCGACCACCGTCCGTGACGCGAACTGGGTGCGGTCGGTCGACACATACGGCCGCACCGACCTCGCGTGCTCGAACTGCCGGGCCACGCTGGGAAACCGCCGTACGTGGCTCCAGAACTCGTCCTCCGCGGACACCCCTTCGGGGCGCGGATGGCGGTCCAGGTCGAGATTGACGCCGACGCTGCACAGTTCGCTGGTGCTCGACGTGTGGTTGTCGAACGGGATGACCCAGAACCAGCCTCCCTGGAACAGGTGGTGGAGGGTGCCCTGGCTGAACGGGCTGGGCATCTTGTGCTGTTCCCGCGGCGGCGCCACGGCGTCAAAGGGCCGCACGTCGACCATGTGCGTGAAGATCGTGCGCGACCGGGTGCGATAGGGCGGCTCCTGCCTGAGCCCCAGCCGTTCCGGGAGCAGTGCCCGCATACCACCGGCGTCGACCACGTACGACGCGTGGAATGTGCCCCGTTCCCGGGTGACCAGGGTGACCCCGTCCTCGTCGAACTTCACGTCGTCGACGACGGTGTGGGTGTGGGCGGTCGCGCCGTAGGAGACCGCCACATGGAACATGTAGGCGTCCACGTCCTGCCGGAAGTAGTGCGAGTCGGGGCCGAGCGGTGGCCCCCAGGTCGGGTACTGGGTGCACTCCGCGGCGCGGGTGGGCTCTCCTTCGCGGTGGTAGACGAAGCTGAAGTTGCGCTTGACCCCACAGTTCGAGGACACGTGACGGCGCAGTGACCCGTTGGTCGCGAGATGCTCGATCTCCGGGACGTCGTAGCGGCGGGCCAGTACCCGCAGTCCGAAGGTGGTCTCGGGGACGGTGGACTCTCCGATGGCGAACCGGGGATGACCGCTTCCTTCCAGAAGCAGCACACGCACGCCGTGGCGCGCGAGGATCGCCGCCAGCATGGTCCCGCCGATGCCGCCTCCGACAATGGCGACATCGTAAACACGCTGGTCCTCTTGCATGTCTGCGGTCCTTTCACGACGGGAAGAACGAGTGACCGGGCCAGGGTTCAGCGGGCCGCCGAGGACGCCGGCAGTACCCGGCGCACTCCGTGGCCGGCCACGCGCGCGGAGAACGAGACGGCGAACCAGGGTGTGCCGACCAGTGCGGCCAACCGCCGCCGCTCGCCCGGCACTTGACGGCCGCCCCGACCGGTGACGTCCAGCCAGGCGCCGAAGTGCAGTAGTCGCTCCTCGGCGCCGGCGTCGCGGGCGGGGAACGGCCGCATGTGCTCGCGGACCGCACGGGTCAGGACCCCGCGCCGCGTCTCGCCCACCCCGTGCCCGGCCAGGAAGCGGTCGAGCAACTCGGCGGAACGGGACGGGAATCCGCCGCGCGGCGCCGGTGTGCTCCCGCTCAGCCCGGTGTCGTGGAACACCGCCGCGGCCAGCAGTCCGGGCCGGTCGTAGTCGACGCCCCGGGCCCGGGCGCGGGCGTCGGCCAGCAGGAACGCCCGCAATGAGTGCACCGCGACGGAGGGCGGCACAAGCCGGGGCAGCTCCGACAGGGCCGCGTCCGCAAGCGGGTCGCCGCGCAGCTCCGCCAACGGCGGTTGAATGAGCAGCGGTTGCCACTGCTCTGACGGCGACTCGGGTGGAACACCGCGTGCTGCGGCCATATGTGCTGCCCCCTCGCGTATGCGCTTCACTGACCCGCCTGGCTTGTGGCGCCTATCTCATCTCTCTTTACGCCCTGACTCCGCTTCCCCCTCCGCGTGTTCGCGGGTCGCATTGAGCTTGGCCGATCTTCGCCCCCCGCACCGTCGAACGGGGATGCGGGAGAGCAAGGGGCGTCTGTGGAGCATCAGTTGGGGGAGGTGTCCGCCCGCCGCGTCGCATCGACGTTTATCGGTCAGCCCGAGCGCGAAGTCAGGCGCACGGCACGAACGAGTGCTCCGGGCGTACTCTGCGGTGCCCCTTTCGAGGGAGTTCCCCGGAGGGCCGGGCGGGGCAGTCGGTCCACTGTGATCGCTGTGTTGAACGTCCACGAACGCACACTCCCCGCCGCGCCCGGGGCCGTCGGCGCGTTGATCGACTCCCTGGGCACAGAACAGGACCGCCTCTGGCCGTCCAACTGGCCTCCCGTCCGCTTCGAACGACCGCTGGCCGTCGGCGTGTCCGGCGGCCATGGTCCGGTGCGGTACGTGGTCAGCCAGTACGTACCGGGCCAGTGGGTGCGTTTCCGGTTCACCGGCCCGAGAGGGTTCCACGGCTTTCACGAGTTCAGCGTCGAGCCCCTCGGCCCTCGGCATGCCGTCCTGCGCCACACCCTGGTGCTGCGTCCGCGAGGGGTGCGCTGGCTGGGCTGGCTCCTGTTCTTGCGCCCGCTGCACAACGCGGCGTTCCGCCACAGCCTCGACTGCGCCGAGCGCGCCCTGACCGGCCAGGTCGCCCAGCCGGTCCGGTGCGGTCGCCACGTACGCCTGCTGCGGGCGGCAGCGGTCCGCCTGACGCGGCGGCGGGCCGCGTGACCGTGCCCTCGGCCCCTCGCGTCGCGCAGGCCCTCAGCGGCTGCCGTCGAGGATGACGCGTGCGACCAGCGCGGGATCGTCGTTCATCGGGCAGTGACCGCAGCCGGGCAGCCGCACCAGCCGCGCCCGGGGAATGATCCGCTTGGCCCGCACACCCTGGCGCGGCACCAGCAGCCAGTCCCGCGTCCCCCAGGCCAGGGTGACCGGTACGTCCGGGACGTCGTCGGTGAACTGGACGGTGGCGCCGGACCGGAGCGTGTCGGCGAACCCCGTGGCCCGCGCCAGCGCCAGCGTCTCCGCGACCACGGCTTCGGGTGAACGGCGGCTCGGGCGGGCGTAGATGGTGCTGGTCAGGGCGGCCCGGCCGGCGGCCGTGCGGGACAGCCGCTCGACCAGCGGGAGCGGTATTCGTTCGGCTATCCGACGCATGGTGATGAGCACGCCGAAGGCGTAGCGCCGCTCGGCCCGCGTCCAGAACCCCGCCGGGGACAGGGCCGTGACCGACCGTGCGAGCTTCTCCCGGCCGAGTTCCAGGGCGAGCAGACCGCCGAGGGAGTTGCCCGCCACGTGCGGCCGGTCGAGCTCCAGCGCCTCGCAGAGGGCACCGAACACCGCCGTCGTCGTACCCAGGTCGTACGCCAGGCCGTCCGGCAGGCCGGGGGAGACACCGAACCCGGGCAGGTCCACGGTGATGACGTCGCGCTCGGCCGCGAGGATGTCCACCACCGGGTCCCAGGCCTGTCGGTGGTGCCCGATCCCGTGCAGCAGGAGCAGGGGGTCGCCGCTGCCCGCGCGCGTGTACGAGACAGTGACGGGCCGGGGGCCCTGAGGGGTGGGTACTTCGAAGGAAACGGTGCTGGCGGACATGCGGATGCTCCTCGGCGGGGAGTCACTGACGACCATGGGGTAGACAGCTTGTCAGCAATTATTACCGGCCGGTAGCCCCGGGTTCTCCGAATTCCCCTGACGCCTCTTGCGCCACTGACGCCACTGACGCCCCCGACATCCCTGGTGCTCCCTGGTGCTGCTGGTGCCGACGGGTGCCGTTGATGTTCATGAGGGACGCGCCCCGCGATCGCCTGGACACGACCGCGTGACTCGGCTGGGATGGGGAGGTGAGCGCCGACACCGTGACCGACGTCTTCGAAGCACACCGCCCCGTCCTCCTGGGTGTCGCCTACCGCATGCTCGGGCGGGTGGCCGACGCCGAGGACGTCGTGCAGGAGGCCTGGCTGCGCTGGTCGGCCGCCGACCGGAGCGAGGTGCGGGAACCGCGCGCGTACCTGGTGCGCATCACCACCCGCCTGGCCATCGACCGGCTGCGCCAGGTCAAGGCGCGGGGTGAGACGTACGTCGGCCCATGGCTGCCCGAGCCGTACGTCACCGACTTCGCGAACACCGTGCCCGACACCGCGGAACAGGCGGTGCTCGCCGACACCGTCTCCCTCGCCCTTCTCGTCGTCCTGGAGTCGCTGTCACCACTGGAACGCGCGGTGTTCGTCCTCAGGGAGGCGTTCGGCTACCCGTACGCGGAGATCGCGGCCATGCTCGACCGGGGCGAGCCCGCCGTACGTCAGCTCGCCGGTCGGGCCCGCCGGCATGTCGAGGAGCGACGACCCCGCTACGAGGTCGACCCGGCCGAGCGGCGCGACCTGACCGAACGGTTCCTGGCCGCCACCGCGGAGGGCGACCTGGAGGGGCTGATGTCCCTGCTCGCCCCGAATGTCCGGCTGGTCGGCGACAGTGGCGGCAAGTCCAAGGCGCCGCTGCGGGTCCTGGAGACGGCCGACAAGGTGGGCCGCTTCCTTCTCGGTGCCGCCCGGAAGGCGGCCCCCGACATGTCCTTCCGTTTCCTGGAGCTCAACGGTGGTCCCGCGGTCCTGGCCCTGTCCGGCGGCAGGCCCGACTCGGTCTTCCAGCTGGACGTCCTGGACGGACGCGTGCAGTCCGTCTACGTCATCCGCAACCCCGACAAGCTCCACCCTCTGGCCTCCTTCTGAGGCCCGGCTCTGACGTCGTGTCACGAAGGCACCGTCGTGCGAACGCTCCGTGAACGCTTGGCTGCGATCAGTCCGGATTCAGCCCCGGAGATCGAGGATTGGTCTTGACCAAGGGTGGGGGCCGCCATATGGTCGCAGAGAAGTGCAACAACCTTTAATAAACAAGGGCGTTAAAACGCCGGCGGACCATGGCGATTGCGGAGGACAGGGTGGGGACCACGCAGCTCGAAACGGTGCCGGAACCGAAGTACTGGCACCTCAAGACCGTGCTCAGTGAGGCACTGGACTCGGAATTCTCCGTGGGCGAGATCCTGCCCAACGAGCGTGACCTCGCCGCCCGCTACGGCGTCGCCCGCGCCACGCTCCGCCAGGCGCTGGAGCAACTCGAACTCGAAGGCAGGCTGCAGCGCCGCCGCGGTGTCGGTACGACCGTCGCCCCGCCCCGCGTGGGTGTGGCCGTCGGCACGGAACAGCACGACTGGCAGGGTGCGGCCGGGAATGTCTGGCAGCCGGTCGATTCCACCCTGGAGGTACCGCCCGCGGCCGTCGCCGCGGCACTGGAGACCGGCGACGACCAGTCCGTGCACACGGTGCGCCGCTCCCGTACGACCCACGGCCAGCCCGTCGCCGCCGAACTGCTCTACATCGCGCGGTCGGCGGTGCCCGAACTGTCCGCGATCGACGCGCCGTCGGGGGCCGCACGCGCGCGTGGCGTGCTGCGTGAGCTGCAGCGGCTGGAGCTGGAGGGCCAGGAGAGCGCCGTCGAGCTCGGGTCCGCCCGCGCGGACGACGCCAAGGAACTGGACCGGCTCCCCGGCGCGCCCGTCCTGGTCGTCACCACCCGCTACTTCGCCGGCGGCCGCACCGCCGCCGTCTCCGTCGCCACCTACCGCGCGGACACCTGCCGGCTGACCTTCGGGGACTCCGGCGGAGTGGAGATCGACCAGGCACCGGAACGCCGGGCGTCCTGACCGCACCGCCACAGCGTCGGCGCCCCGGGGAACTCCCCGGGGCGCGCGTATGTGAGGGCGCCGGGGGAGTCCTCAAGGCGGCTCACCGGCTCCGAAGCCTCAAGTCCTCTCGCCACAAGCCCTGACACGCCTGATCGGCATCGGCCCGGGCGTGTCCCGTTCCCGCCGGTGGCCACCGGCCGTGAGCCCTGCCGGCCTCCCCGCGTGCGCCCCATGAGCCCCATCAGCCTACGCACACCCGCCGCGGCCCGACGGCGGTCAGCGGCGGGCCGTCACCGTGCCCTCCACCGCGAACAGCTGCTCCTCCACATGGTCGAGGGCAAGCCGCAACGCACCGGTCGCCACGGCGGCCTCGCCCAGGAGCGACAGGGCGACCTTCGGGGGCCGCAGACAGTACCGGTCCAACTCCCGCCTCAGCGGCTCCAGGACGCCGTCCAGACCGGCCGCCCAGCCGCCGACCACGACCAGTTCCGGGTCGAGGGCCAGCACCAGCGCCGCCACGTCGTGCACCAGCCGCTGGATGAAGCGGTCCACCGCCGCGCGGGCCCGCTGATCGCCCTCCCGGGCCTGAGCGAAGACATCGGCGACCGCCTGCTCGTCGAGCGGGTGCAGGGGCTCGTCCGTGGTGGACAGGAGCGTCTCCGGGGTCGCCTCCCGGCCCAGCAGGTGCAGCGCGCCGATCTCCCCTGCGGCCCCGCCGTAGCCCCTGTGCAGCCGCCCGCCGATCAGCGCACCGGCGCCCGGGCTCAGCCCGGCCAGGACGAACACGACGTCGTCGGACTCGGTCGCGGCGCCCTTCCAGTGCTCGGCGACCGCGGCGGCGTTGGCGTCGTTCTCCACCAGGACCGGGCACTTGAAGGAGCGACTGAGCCGTTCGCCCAGGTGCAGCCCCGTCCACTCGGGCAGCGCGGTGCCCAGCCGTACCGTGCCGTCCGCCTCGACGATCCCCGGCGTGCCGACCCCGACGGCCCGCAGGGAGCCGCGCGCGACCCCGGCCCGGCGCAGCAGATCGGCCACCGCGGTCCGCAGCCGCTCCAGGCGCTCGTCCGCGGACGCCGTCTCGTCCACGTCCTTGGCCTGCGCGCCGATCACCCTGCCGTCCAGGTCGGACAGGAGCGCGGCGACGCGGTGCGCCCCGATCTCCAGTCCCAGCAGATGACCGGCCTCGGCCCGGAACCGGAAGCGCCGCGCCGGTCGCCCCTGGCGTCGGACCACGCTCTCGTCGGCCGCTTTCTCGACGACGTACCCGGCCTCGATGAGCCCCTCGACGACACCCTCGACCGTCGGCCGGGACAGCCCCGTCACCCGGGTGATCTCGGTCAGGGTCGCGCAGTCCGTGGCGCGCAGCGCGTGCAGCACCACCGCGGAGTTGATCCTCCGCAGCAGCGAGGGATCCCCGCCGGTCAGCCGCCCCAACGTCCGTCCTCCCAGCTCGTGCGCGTGTTCGCCGGATCGTACTCGGCGCGGCGGACCCCGGCGAGTGCCGGGAGGCAGGAGACGGCACACCGACCCCACCACACGGCGCCGGACGGCCCGGCAGCAGGAGCCACCGCGTAGAGCTGGGCGCCCGGCAGCCGGCCCGACCGCGCAGAGCCGGCAACCCCGACGCGGCTCCGACCGACGAAGCCGGTCGGCGTCATCGGTGGACCCGCCCGCACGGGGCTGGTCACCCTGGCGTCACGAAACCCGACTCGTACGCCGTGATCACGGCCTGTGTACGGTCCCGTGCCCCCAGCTTCGCCAGAACGGCGCTCACATGCGACTTCACCGTCTCGGTCCCTACGACCAGCCGGGCGGCGATCTCCGCGTTCGACAGCCCCCGGGCCATCAACCGCAGCACCTCCGCCTCCCGCTCGGTCAGCCGGGCCCGCTCCAGCACGTCCCGCGCCGCACGGTTCCCGCCGCTCTCCCCGTACTCGGCGGCCAGTCGCCGCACCGACGCCGGGAACAGCAGCGACTCGCCCGCGGCGACCAGCCGTACGGCGTGCACGATCTCGGCCGGTCGGGCCCGCTTCAACAGGAACCCGTCGGCGCCGGCCCGCAGCGCCTCGTACACGTACTCGTCGTTCTCGAACGTCGTCACGACGACGATCTTCGGCGGGTCGTCGACCGTCCGCAGCACCGCGCGCGTGGCCTCGATCCCGTCCAGCAGCGGCATTCGTACGTCCATGGCGACCACGTCCGGCCGCAGTCGCCGCACCAGCGGGATCACCGCCGCCCCGTCGGCCGCCTCCCCGACGACCTCGATGTCGGGCTGCGCCTCCAGAACGGCCCGCAGACCGGCGCGGACCAGGGGCTCGTCGTCGACGAGGAGAACGGTGACCGGCATGCGGCCAGCGTAGATCAGCGCAACGGCAGTTCTACATGTACCTGCCAGTCACCCTCGTCCGGGCCGGTCCGCGCCCGTCCCCCGAGCAGGGCCGCGCGCTCGCGTATGCCACGCAGCCCGCTGCCCCGCCCGGGCCCAGGTATCGCGGCGGTGAGCGGGTTGCGCACCGACAGGTCGAGCGTGCCGTCGCCGACCGCGACACGGACCCGGACGGGCACCGGCCCCGCGTGCCGCAGCACGTTCGTCAGGGACTCCTGGAGGATGCGGTAGCCCTCGCGGGAGACCCGCCCGGGCACCGTGTCCAACGGCCCGGCCAACTCGGCGTCGACCTTCGCACCGGAGACCCGGGCGGACTCCAAAAGCCGGTCGGCGTCGGTCAACGTGGGCCGGTTGCTCACCGGTCGCTGAGACTCCCGCAGGATGCCGAGCACCCGCTCCAGATCCTCCAGCGCGGTCCGGCCGGTCTCCTCGATGGCCTCCAACGCCCGGTCGGTGAACGCCGGATCACCGGCCGCCCGCGCCGCGCCCGCCTGCACGACCGCCACCGTCAGGGCGTGCCCGATGGAGTCGTGCAGTTCACGGGCGATGCGGGTGCGCTCCAGGAGTTGTTCCGTGCGTTCTTCGAGGGCGGCGAGCCGTTCCGCGGCGGACGGTCCGAGGAGCCGGCGCGCGAGCACGGTGATCAACTCGCCCAGGCCGACCACGAGTCCGTAGAACACCACCAGCGGGAGCGGCACCAGCAACGCGAACGCCCAGTGCGGCGCCGCCTCGTCGAGGACCGGGACGCCCTCGCGCACCTTCCCGGACGCCAGTTCCGCCAGCGCGTACGACAGAGCCGGCAGCCAGACGGTCCCCACCCCCGCCAAGCCCCCGAGAACCATGCGCACTTCCAGCCACACCACGGTCCGCAGCCGGTCGCCCCAGGTCGCCGACGGCTCCACGGAGATCTCCGTGCCCTGCTCGCCCGGAGTCAGCAACAACCGCGCCTGCACGCCCTCGCCCCGGCGGACCGCCGGGATCAGGCCGACCGGGATCAGCGCGAGCGCGGGCACCCACGGCATGGACATCTCGACCCACAGCCACACGCTGACGACCAGCATCGGCACCCACAGGTGCAGAAAGCGCGTGTACGTCGTCCCGCGTAGAAGCGGGCGCAGGAAGCGGGTCATTCCGTCATCGTGGCAGCCGGCACTGACAATCGGCCTCCCCCGCACGGGGGATCGGATCTCCACCCACGGGGGAGGCGCAGACCCCGCGGCGACGGCCAGGCTTGCCGCCATGACCAGCATCGACGTCCAAGCCCTCACCAAGGAGTACGGCACCCGGCGCGCCGTGGACGCCCTCACCTTCCGTGTCCTGCCCGGCCGGGTCACCGGTTTCCTCGGCCCCAACGGCGCCGGCAAGTCGACCACCATGCGGCTCGTCCTCGGCCTCGACCGGCCCACCTCGGGAACCGCCACGATCGGCGGCCGCCCCTACGCCACGCTCGACGAACCCCTGCGCCACGTGGGCGCGTTGCTCGACACCGAGGCCGCACACGGCTCCCGCACCGGCCGCGACCACCTCCGTGCCCTGGCGGCGAGCAACCGCATCGCGGTCACCCGGGTCGACGAGGTGCTGGCGGAGACGGGGCTCGCGTCGGTGGCCCACCGCCGGGTTCGCACGTACTCCCTGGGGATGCGGCAGCGCCTCGGTATCGCCGCCGCCCTGCTCGGCGACCCCGGGGTGGTCATGCTCGACGAGCCGTCCAACGGTCTCGACCCCGAGGGCATCATCTGGATCCGCGAGTTGCTGCGCCGGCTCGCGGCCGAGGGACGCACGGTCCTGGTCTCCAGCCACCTGATGAACGAGACCGCCTCGTTCGCCGACCATCTCGTCGTCCTGGGCAGGGGACGGCTGTTGGCCGACACCCCGATGCGGGAGTTCATCCACGCGCGCGTGCGGCCCCGGGTGCGGATCCGTACGGCCGACGGCGCCGCCCTCACCCGTGTTCTCACCGCCCACGGTCACGATGCCGTGCGGCACGAGGACGGGCACTGGACCGTGCCGGACGCGCACGTACACGACATCGGACGCCTCGCCTCGGCCGCCGGCGTCCCGATCCTCGAACTCGCTTCGGAGGAGGCCACGTTGGAGCAGGCCTACCTCGATCTGACGGCGACGGAGACCGAGTTCGCCGCATCGCACCAGGAGGTCTGACCATGACGTTCTCTCCCGTGCTCCACTCGGAGTGGATCAAGATCCGTACCCTGCGGTCGCTCGTCGCCACCCTGGGCACGGTCCTGCTCGTGACGACGTCCTTCTCCGCGCTCGGCGCGCTGGACGCCGGCGGCGAGGACTTCGACCCGCTGTTTTCCACGTTCTTCGGGTTCAACTTCGGACAGATGGCGGCGATCGCGTTCGGTACGACGGCCGTCTCGTCCGACTTCCAAGGGGGCGCCCTGCGGGCGGCGTTCACGGCGGTGCCCCGGCGGGGCCGGTGGTTCGCGGCCAAAGCGGTCGCGATCGCCGTCCCGTCCCTGGCCGTCGGTCTGCTCACGGGCGCCGCGAGCCTGGCCGTGGGCAGGGCGGTTCTCGGCGCCGACGCGCGCGGGATGAGGTGGAGTGAAGGCGTGCGAGGTGTGGTCGGCTGCGGGGTCTACCTCACGCTCATGGCCCTGTTCGCCGCCGGACTCACCGCCGTGTCGCGCAGCGGGGTCGCCACGCTGAGCATCCTCATCCCGTTCCTGCTCATCGTCTCCTTCGTGGTCGGGGACGTGTCGGGCGGTGTCGCCGACTACCTGCCCGACCGCGCGGGCCAGGTGGTGTTCCACCAGACCTGGGACGGCTCCCTCGGCCCCTGGACGGGTCTCGCGGTGACCGCGCTGTGGGCGGCGGCCGCGTTGCTGGCGGGGGCGTGGAGCGTACTCCGCCGGGACACCTGAGCCGCCCAAGCGCCTGCCGCGCCGCCGATTGTCAGTGCCGCCCGCTTTACTGGATCACATGGACAGCGCGAAATACCTCACCAGGATCGACTCGCTGTGTACCGGGGACCTCACCGTGGAGCACAGCGAGTCGGACGTGTTCATGGAGGGACCCGGCTACCGCATCGTGTCGTTGGAGGCGACCCACGGGACATGGACGGGCGACGCGGCGCTCAGGGCGCGGACCGTGGCGGACTTCCACGCCCTCAAGGAGCACGTATCCCTTCTGCTGGACGACCGTTGGGGTGCACGGAAGCCACCATGGTCGATGGGCACGCTCGTGGTGCGCATCGACCGCGGCGAGGCGATACCGGAGCCCTGGTCGACGGCCAGCACCCTGGTCGACGAGCTGAACCTGTGGCAGCCGGACGGCACCGGCCGCTGGGTCGCTGTCGGAGTGGCGGACGCGGACCTGGGCGACGAGATCCACCTCCTCGCCCTGACCACCGAAACCGACCCACCGTGACCGACTCGCTGTGATCGACCCACCGTGATCGACCCACCGTGGCCGACTCGCTGTGGCCGACCCGCCGTGATCGACCCGCCGTCACCGACCCGCCGTCACCTACCCACCCTGACCGGCCTGCTGTGAACGGCCGCGGGGACGGACTCTCCGTTGCCGACCCGCCGTGACCGGCCGGCCCGGCCTCAGCCCGCTTCGGCTGCCACCCGCAGCCGCGCGAACTCCTCCGCCATCGTCTGCGCGGTCCAGTGGGCGTTCAGCCCGCTCGGGTTGGGCAGCACCCACACCCGTGTGTCGCCGATCGTCCGCTCCTGCGGCCCCACCCGGGCCTTGCGGTCGTCGAAGGCGGCCCGGTAGGCGGTGACCCCGACCACGGCCAGCCGGTGTGGCCGCAGCCGTGCCACCTTGAGTGCCAGCAGGCGCCCGCCCTCCCGGTACTCCTGCGCACTCAGCTCGTCGGCCCGCGCGGTCGCCCGCGCCACGACGTTGGTGATGCCGAGCCCGTACGACAGCAACTCCCGCTGCTCCGACGGCTTCAGGAGCCTCGGCGTGAAGCCGGACAGCTGCAGCACCGGCCAGAACCGGTTCCCGGGACGGGCGAAGTGGTGGCCCGTCGCGGCCGTCATCAGGCCGGGGTTGATGCCGCAGAACAGCACCTGGAGACCGTCTTCGACGACGTCCGGTACGAGACGGTCGCGGGCGGCCTCCAGCTCCTCGGGAGTGAAGCGGGTCAGAGGATCGCTCCGGGGGTGTAGCCGGCGGCCTCCGGATGCTGCTTCGCGATCTCCTCGATCCGGCCCACGACGACGCCGACCTGGTCGGCGGCGGCGCCGGTGAAGGACAGCTTGTCGGCCATCAACGCGTCCAGTTCGGCGCGGCCCAGCGGAATGCGCTCGTCGGCGGCCAGCTTGTCGAGGAGCTCGTTGCGCTCGGCACCCTGCTCGCGCATCGCGAGAGCGGAGGCGACGGCGTTCTCCTTGATCGCCTCGTGCGCGACCTCACGGCCCACGCCCGCGCGCACCGCGCCCATCAGCACCTTGGTGGTGGCGAGGAACGGCAGGTAGCGGTCCAGTTCCCGCGCCACCACCGCCGGGAACGCACCGAACTCGTCGAGCACGGTCAGGAACGTCTCCAGCAGACCGTCCAGGGCGAAGAACGCGTCCGGCAGCGCAACTCGGCGCACCACCGAGCAGGACACGTCCCCCTCGTTCCACTGGTCGCCCGCCAGCTCGCCGGTCATGGACGCGTAGCCGCGCAGGATGACCATCAGGCCGTTGACGCGCTCGCAGGAGCGGGTGTTCATCTTGTGCGGCATCGCGGAGGAACCGACCTGGCCCGGCTTGAAACCCTCGGTCACCAGCTCGTGTCCGGCCATCAGCCGGATGGTCTTCGCCAGCGACGACGGCGCCGCAGCCAACTGCACCAGCGCGGTCACGACCTCGTAGTCCAGCGAGCGCGGATAGACCTGGCCGACGGACGTGAACGCCTGCGAGAAGCCCAGGTGCCCGGCGATCCGCTGCTCCAGCTCCGCGAGCTTGGCCGCGTCACCGCCCAGCAGGTCCAGCATGTCCTGCGCCGTACCGACCGGGCCCTTGATGCCCCGCAGCGGGTAGCGGCCAAGGAGCTCCTCCACCCGGGCGTAGGCGACGAGCAACTCGTCGGCCGCCGTCGCGAAACGCTTGCCGAGGGTGGTGGCCTGCGCGGCCACGTTGTGGGAACGGCCGGCCATGACCAGCTCGCCGTACTCACCGGCCAGCTTGCCCAGCCGGGCGAGCACGGCCACCGTACGGTCGCGCGTCAGCTCCAGCGACAGCCGGATCTGCAGCTGCTCGACGTTCTCGGTGAGGTCGCGGGACGTCATTCCCTTGTGCACGTGCTCGTGCCCGGCGAGGTCGTTGAACTCCTCGATCCGCGCCTTCACATCGTGCCGGGTGACCTTCTCGCGTTCGGCGATGGAGCCCAGGTCGACCTGGTCGAGGACACGTTCGTAGTCGGCGATCGCCGCGTCCGGCACCTCGATCCCGAGGTCCTTCTGGGCCTTCAGTACGGCGAGCCAGAGCTGACGCTCCAGCCTCACCTTCTGCTCGGGCGACCAGAGCGTGGCGAGCTCGGCGGAGGCGTAGCGTCCGGCGAGGACGTTCGGGATGCGGGGCTTGGCGGGAGCGGAAGTCACGTGTACGGATTCTACTGGCGATTCCTGCAGGCCAGCCCCACGGGTGTCTTCGTCGGAACCTACGAGAGGGTCACGGCGAGGGCGGCCAGGACCTCCGCGTGGCACAGTTGCCGCGCACACCAGCAGGCCGGCGTCCTGCCGCGCAGTCCCGGCACCAGCTCCAGCAGCTCCAGCCGCTCCAGCAGGTAGGCCCGGTACCCGGCCATCACCTCGGCCCGCGTGCCGTCCCGCTTCCTCGCCGGGGTGTCGTACGCGAACGGGTTGTACGGCGGATGCCGGGGCAGGTCCCAGCCGCCCATCGTCCAGCGGCGTCCGACGCAGACGACATCGTCGGGGGCGAGTTCCAGCCGGGGCCCGAACTCGTGGATACGGCCCCGGAGGTTGATCACCCGCGTCGCTGTCACGGGTCAGTCCACGGGGCGCTCGTACGGCAGCAGATCGGGCCGTTTCGGTGTCAGGTTGTCGCCGGACGAGCGGCCGGTCAGCCGGCGTCCTATCCACGGCAGCAGGTGCTGTCGGGCGAAGCGGACGTCCGCGACCCGGCGCATGGCCCACCCCGGCGGCGGTGTGAGGGGCAGCGGTGTACGCCACTCGGTGTCCTCGGGCTCGTACCCGAGGCCCTGCCACACCGCCTCCGCGACCCTGCGGTGGCCCTCGGCCGTCAGATGCAGCCGGTCCACGTCCCACAGTCGCGGGTCGCCGAGCGACGGCGCCCCGTACAGGTCGACGACCAGCGCGCCGTGCTTCCCGGCGAGCTCCTCGACGTGGACGAACAGCTCCTCCATGCGCGGCCGGAAGCGTGCGAGGACCGGACCCTGGCGGCCCGGGCTGCGCATCAGCACCAGCTGCTCGCAGGCCGGGGCGAGCCGCTCCACGGCCTCCGTCAGCAGGGCACGTACCCGACCCATGTCGCACTTGGGCCGCAGCGTGTCGTTGAGCCCGCCCACCAGGGTGATCACGTCGGGCCGCATGGCCGCCGCCACCTCGACCTGCTCGGCGACGATCTGCCCGATGAGCTTGCCGCGGACCGCGAGGTTCGCGTACCGGAAGCCGGGGGAGTGGGCCGCCATCCGCCCGGCGAGCAGGTCGGCCCAGCCCCGGTAGGTGCCGTCCGGCAGCAGATCCGACATGCCCTCGGTGAAGGAGTCGCCGACCGCGACCAGGCTGGTGTGTATGGGGTTCTTCTCCATGGCGACAGAGATGGTAACCCGGTTCCATACCCGCCGGTCGGTCGGCCCGGGTACCCGTTCCCGGCGGAGCGTGCGGCTGTGCCCCCGCTCAGGTCCGCTGACCGAACAGCTCCCGCAGCACGTCCTCCATGGTCACCAGCCCGGTCAGCCGCCCGTCCGCGCCCAGCACGGCCGCGACATGGGTACGACTGCCCCGCATCGCCGTCAGGACATCGTCCAGCGGTGTGCTCTCCCGCACCCGGGCGATGGCCCGCATGTCCCGGTTCTGGAAGGGCAGGTCCCGCGGGGCCTTGTCCAGCGCGTCCTTGACATGGAGGTAGCCGATGATGCGGCGCCCTTCGTCCACCACGGGGAAGCGGGAGTAGCCGGTCTCCGCCGACAGCGCCTCCAGCCGCTCGGGCGTGACACCCAGGTACACGTAGGCCACGCGGTCCAGCGGCAGCACCACGTCCCGCACCGGCCGGCGTCCCAGCTCCAGCGCGTCGCGCAGCCGCTCCTGCGCCCGGTCGTCGATCAGGCCCGCCTCGCCGGAGTCCCGCACGATCCGGGCCAGCTCGGCGTCCGAGAAGGTGGCCGCGATCTCGTCCCTGGTCTCGACCCGCAGCAGCTTGAGCAGGGCGTTCGCGAACGCGTTGATCGTGAAGATCACCGGGCGCAGCGCACGGGCCAGGGCGACCAGCGGCGGTCCGAGCAGCAGCGCGCTGCGCACCGGCTCGGCGAGCGCGATGTTCTTCGGCACCATCTCGCCGAGCAGCATGTGCAGATAGGTCGCCGCCGTCAGCGCGATGACGAAGGAGACCGCGTGTCCGGCGCCCTCAGGAACCCCGACCGCGTGGAACACCGGCTCCAGCAGATGCGCGATCGCGGGCTCCGCGACCACACCGAGCACCAGGGTGCACAGGGTGATGCCGAGCTGCGCGGCCGCCATCAGCGCCGACACGTGCTCCAGACCCCACAGCACGCTCTTCGCGCGCCGGTCGCCCTCCGACCCGGTGTCGATGGACTGCTCGATCTGGCTGCGGCGCACGGAGATCAGCGCGAACTCGGCGCCCACGAAGAAGGCGTTGACGACGAGGGTCGCCAGACCGATCAGCAACTGGACGGCGGTCACCTGTCCTCCACCTCCGTCCTCTCCGGTGTCAGCGGCGCGTGCAGCAGCAGCCGCGCGGCCCTGCGCCCCGACGCGTCCACCACGTCCAGCCGCCAGCCCGCGGCCTCGACCCGGTCACCGATGGCGGGAATCCGGCCGAGCTCCGTCGCGACCCAGCCGGCCAGTGTCTCGTACGGCCCCTCGGGTGCCCGCAGGCCGACGCCCGCGAGCTGGTCGATGCGGGCGGAGCCGTCGGCGGAGTAGAGGGTGCGCCCCTCGTCGTCGTCACCGGCGGGGGCCAGGTCGGGCATCTCGTGCGGGTCGTGCTCGTCCCGCACCTCGCCCACGACCTCCTCGACGATGTCCTCCAGCGTGGCCACGCCCGCCGTGCCGCCGTACTCGTCGATGACGACGGCCATGGTCCGCTTGCCGGACAGCCGGTCCAGCAGCCGGTCGACGGTGAGGGACTCCGGTACCAGGAGCGGCTCGCGCGTGATCTCGGAGACCCGGACCAGGGGGCGGCGCTGGGCGGGTACCGCCAGGACGTCCTTGATGTGGGCGATTCCCACGACCGAGTCCAGGTTGCCGCGGTAGACCGGGAACCGGGACAGGCCCGTGGCCCGGGTCACGTTCGCCACGTCCTCGCAGGTCGCCTGGACGTCGAGGGCGATGACCTGGACGCGCGGTGTCATCACGTTCTCCGCGGTCAGGTCGGCCAGGTTCAGTGTCCGTACGAACAGCTCGGCGGTGTCCGCCTCCAGGGCGCCCTCCCGGGCCGAGTGCCGGGCCAGCGCGGCCAGTTCCTGCGGGCCGCGCGCCGAGGCCAGTTCCTCGGCGGGCTCCAGGCCGAACAGACGCACCGCGCGGTTGGCGGTGTTGTTGAGGTGGCTGATGAAGGGGCGGAAGGCGGCGCTGAACCAGCGCTGCCCGTTGCCCACCCGTCTGGCCACGGCCAGCGGCGAGGAGATCGCCCAGTTCTTGGGCACCAGCTCGCCGACGACCATCAGGAACACCGTCGACAGGGCGGTGCCCAGCACCAGGGCGAGCGAGTGCGCCGTGGACCGGGAGATACCCAGCGACTCCAGCGGGCCCGCGATCAGCGCGGCGATCGACGGTTCGGAGAGCATGCCGACCACCAGGTTGGTGACCGTGATGCCGAGTTGTGCGCCGGAGAGCTGGAAGGTCAGATTCCGTACGGCCTTCAGGGCGCCGGCGGCACCCCGCTCGCCGCGCTCCACCGCGCGTTCCAGCTCGCTGCGTTCGACGGTGGTCAGCGAGAACTCGGCGGCGACGAAGGCGCCACAGGCCAGCGACAGCAGGATCGCCACCAGCAGGAGGCCCAGCTCGGTCATCGGTTCACCTCCGTCCCATGATCGGACAGGGCAGGGAGGACCGCGATCGCGCGCTGTCGCGTACCGGGAGGTTCGCCCATGGGCGGACGCTCACACCTTTCATGGAGGACGAGTGGCCCTCCAACGGTAAAGGATGGACAAAAGCGTGATCGGGAGGCCGTACGTCAGTCGGTGAACGGCTTCACGCAGCGTCGCCGATGCCCGTCGGCGCCGGTCCGGGTGTACCGCGGGCCAGGACAGATGGCGGCGCGGGCCGTCGCGTCCCGGCGGCTCACACACATCCGCTGCCGCGTGCTGCCGTGCCTCGTGCAGGGCCACGTCCCGATCGACGCCGGGGGGCGGCTCCAGCGCCTCCTCGACGAGCGCCGAGACCCTGCCGAAGTCCTTCCGGACCGCCCCGGCGATCACCTTGCCGGGTTCCTTCCCGGCCGCATCCCGCAGCTACAGCGGCTTCACCCAGCGCCGCCAGTGGTCCTCGCGATGGTAGCCAGTCGCGGCCCACGCGTGCTGGGCCTGGTCGTTGGCTTCCAGGACCATGGCGTCGACCCGTCGCCCGCCCAGGCCGGCGAATCGTCGTTCCGCCGCTTCGAGCAGGGCGGTGGCGATGCCTTGCCGGCGGTGGTCCGGGTGTACGGCCAGCCGGTAGGCGGAGCATCGCCATCCGTCGAAGCCCGCTATCACCGTGCCCGTGAGAAGGCCGTCGCGCTCTGCGAGGAGCAGGGCCTCGGGGTCTCGTGTGATGAGTCGGGCCACTCCGTCGTGGTCGTCGCTGATACTCGTTCCCTCTGCGGCCTCGCGCCAGAACCGCAACACGGCGTCGATGTCCGAGAGGGTGGCGAAGCGCACGTGAAGATCACTCATGGGGCGAGCCAAGCAGGGCGCCGGCCTGTCTGGCGAACGGATTTCGTGCCGAGGCATCGAGCGGGGCGGGCTTGGTCCCGGGTTCGCGCCCGCCACAAGCCCGGCGTGATCTCCTGGGTAACTTGATCGACGACGTGCTCTCGCGTTCAGGGCGGCGGTCAGCCGGACCCCGGGTCCTGGCGGCTTCCGGCGGGCTGGATCCGCATGCCGGGCCGGCGCCGGTGGACGGTCAGGTACGACATGCCCCGCCGGCCCGCGACGAGGCCGCGGGTGGAGCCGTGGGGCAGCCAGACGAGGCTGCCTTCGACCAGGGAACACGGCCCGTCGGGGGCGACCAGGGTGCCGTCTCCGGCCACGACCAGCAGGAGCACGTCCAGATCCGGCTCGGCATGGGTTTCGACGCGTTGCCCGGACGGCATCCGGACGATGTTGGCGTCGAGCTGCCGACCGGGCTCCGTCAGCCGCCACACCGCGCCCGTCGACGTCGGGCCGAGCGTCTCCACCGTTGCGGTGTCGAACAGAACCCGGGGCGTCGGCGCCCCGTCGGCCCGGTTCGAACAGTCGCCGTCTGCCACCATCACCACTGCCCCTTCGATGTACCAAGCCTGCTTGCCTGCCCGTCGGCATGGGCCACCCCTGTGCCAGGAGATCGCCCGACGCTGCGGGACGCCACGCTCGACCCGCTGACCGTGGCAGACCTCGTCACCTCACCCACCGGGCCGGTGCTGATCGCCCTCACCGGCCCTCCGCCGCAGTAGCCCAAGCCTCTGGCGCGCGCCCGGCCGTGACGGCCCATGGGCGCGGTCACGCACACATCGAAATGCGAATCTATTTTACCGATTAGGAGCCGCAGTGCTGTCCGAGCAGTCTGCCCCCGTCGTCCGGGCCACCCTTCCGGTGGTCGGAGCCGCCGTCGGGAACATCACCGAGCTGTTCTACCGGAAGCTGTTCGAGGCCCATCCCGAGCTGCTGCGGGACCTGTTCAACCGCGGCAACCAGGCCAACGGGGCTCAGCAGAAGGCACTGGCCGGCTCCATCGCCGCCTTCGCGGGCCTGCTGCTGGAGAGCCGGACGTCCGCCCCGACGCGATGCTCGCGCGGATCGCGCACAAGCACGCTTCGCTCGGCATCACCCCCGGCCAGTACGAGATCGTCCACCGCCACCTCTTCGCGGCGATAGCCGAGGTACTCGGCGACGCGGTCACCCCCGAGGTCGCCGCGGCCTGGGACGAGGTCTACTGGCTGATGGCCAACGCGCTGATCGCCATCGAGACGCGCCTCTACCAGGAGGCGGGCGCCCCGGAGGGCGAGGTCTGGCAGCGCATGGAGATCACTGAGCGGTGCCAGGAGACGCCCGATGTCGTTTCCTTCCTCCTGCGGCCCACCGACGGGCGCCCGGCTGCCTCCTTCCGGCCGGGCCAGTACGTCAGCGTCCAGGTCGAACTCCCTGACGGCGCCCGGCAGATCCGCCAGTACAGCCTCTCCTTGGCCCCCGGCCGTGAGCAGTGGCGCATCAGCGTCAAGCGCGTCCACGGCGCGGCGGATCCGGACGGCGAGGTCTCGGGGTGGCTCCACGAACACGCACAGCCGGGCGACCCGCTCACCGTGTCGGCGCCGTTCGGCGACCTGGTCCTGCCCGAGGGCGACAGCCCGCTGCTGCTGGCGTCCGCGGGGATCGGCAACACGCCCATGCTGGCCATGCTCGACCACCTGGTCTCCACCGGCTCCGGCCGCCCCGTCATCGCGGTTCACGCCGACCGCTCCAGCACCGACCACGCGCACCGCGCGGAGCAGCTCGCCCTGCTACGGGCACTGCGGAACGCGCGGCACCACCTCTGGTACGAGGTGCCCGGCGACCAGGCGCCAGAGGCGGCGGTCGGCCAAGCCGACGTGAGCGGCCTGCGACTCCCGGCAGACCTGACCGCCTACCTGTGCGGGCCGCTGCCGTTCATGCGGGCGGTGTGTGGCGACCTGCTGCGGCTCGGCGTGCCCGCCGAGAGGATCCACTACGAGGTCTTCGGCCCGGACCTCTGGCTGGGCCAGTAGCAGCCGATCTCGCAGGAGAAGGGTGCTCTCGTTCGCCGGACCTGTCGTGCTCGTAGCGGCGTACGACAGTCCGGGCAGCCCCGAACGAGATGTTTCGTCACTCGTGTGCGATCGCCGCCAGCACGTTCATACGGGACGCGCGCAACGCGGGCAGCAGCGCCGCCACCACCCCCACCACCGCCGAGCCGACCACCACCGCCACGATCGTCGTCCAGGGAATCGCCAGCGCGTTCATGCCCTGCAACGCCAGCACCTGCTGGGTGCACACGCCCCACACCAGCCCCAACGCGAGCCCCAGTACCGCGCCGAACACCGCGATCACCACCGACTCCAGCCGGATCATCCGGCGCAGCTGGCGCCGGGCCAGCCCGATCGCCCGCAGCAGACCGATCTCCCGGGTGCGCTCCACGACGGACAGCGCGAGGGTGTTGACCACCCCGAGCACCGCGATGACGATCGCCAGCCCGAGCAGCGCGTACACCAGGTAGAGCAGGACCGAGATCTGATCGTGGATCAGTTTCTTGTAGTCGGCCAGGTCGCGCACCTGCACCTGCGGATAGGGGTCGAGCGTCCGCTCCAGGTTCTTGCGCAACTCGTCGTCGCTCGTCCCCGAGGCGGCGTTCACGTACAGCGCGGAGTCCTGCCCGCCCGGCGCGAACCGCTCCAGGGTGCCCAGGCCGAAGTACAGACCGCCCTGGGTGCCGAACCCCTCGGCGGACTCCTGGTCGGTGAGGGCGCCCACGGTCAGTTCGGTGGAGCGTCCGCCCTGGAACTCGACAGGGATCGCGCTGCCGACCCGTACGCCGTGGTCACGCGCGAAGTCCACGTCCATGGCGAGGTGGCCGGCCGCGAGCGCCGCCGCGGTGTCGCCCTGCGCGTAGGTGATGCGGGCGACCTTGTCGAGCTGGGGGTCGTAGCCCGCGGCGGTGGTCTCCACCCGGTCGCCGTCCGGCAGCCGCACCGCGACCGGAGTGAGCCGCGACCGTACGACGAGCCCGGCACCCGGGGTCTCGCGCACCGCGTCGGTGAGCTCCCGCGGGAAGGGCAGGAAGTTGCCGTTCTGGATCACGTAGTCGGCGCCCAGCGTCTTGTCGATCTGCTGGTCGAAGGACTTGGTCATCGACGCGCTCGCCACCGACATCCCGCCGACCAGGGCGAGGCCGACCATCAGGGCGGCCGCGGTGGCGCCGGTGCGGCGGGGGTTGCGCAGCGCGTTGCGCTGGCTCATCCGGCCGATGGACCCGAACAGCGCGGGGAAGGCACCGCCGAGCACCCGGATCACCGGGCGTACCAGCAACGGGCCCGCGATGATGGTGGCCAGCAGGGTCAGGATGACGCCGAGGCCCAGCAGGGAGGCCGCCGAAGCGGTCTTCGACGCGGTGACGCAGCCCACGAGCGCGGCCGCGCCGGCCGCCCCGATCGCGCCGCCCACGATCGCGCGGGTCCTGAGCGGCTTGCCGATGCCGGCGATCTCGGCGTCCGCGAGGGCCGCCATCGGCGAGACGCCCGCCGCCCGTCGGGCCGGTGGATACGCGGCGACGAAGGTGACGCCGACACCGACGACGTACGCCGCGACGGGGGTGCCCCAGCCGATCACCATCTCGCTCGACTTGATGTTCATGCCGAGGGTGTTCATGAGCGCGATCAGCCCGGCCGCGAGCCCGATGCCCGTGGCCAGACCCAGCGTGGAGCCGACCAGCCCGAGCAGCAGCGCCTCGGTGAGGACCGAGCGGCGGACCTGACGCCGGTCGGCGCCGAGCGCGCGCAGCAGGCCCAGTTCGCGGGTTCGCTGCGCGATCAGCATCGAGAAGGTGTTGACGATCAGGAACACACCGACCAGCACGGCGATCCCGGCGAAACCGAGCATGACGTACTTGATGACGTCGAGGAAGCCGCCCAACTGCTCGACGTCCGACTCGGCCTGCTCGCCGGCGGTCCGGAACTCGTAGCGGTTCGCGCCGAGCGCGGCGGCCACCCGCTGCTTCAGCTGTGCGTCGCTCACGCCCTCGGCGGCGTCGACCGAGATGCTCGTGGCGGCCTTCGGGTCACCGAGCAGCCTCGACTGCGCGGTCGGGGTGTCGAGGAAGAGCAGCGCGGCACCGGGGTTGGTGGTGGTGAAGGTGGCGATCCCGACGACCTGGACCTTGAACGAACCCGGTCCCGCGATCACGGTGAGCGTGTCCCCGATCCGCACGCCCTTGCGGTCGGCGGACTCCGAGTCGAGCAGCGCCTCGGACGGCCCGCGCGGGGCGTGGCCGGAGGTGAGCTCGACGGGGCTGCGCTGGTCGGGGCTCCAGTCGGTGCCGATGGTGGGGGCGCCGGTGGTCGGACCGACGGACTCGTTCTCGCTGTCCACGACGGTGATGTTCTGCACCTCGGCGTCCGCGCGCGCCGCGGCGACCCCGTCGACCGCGGCCACCCGCCGCTCGAGCGCGGCCGGCAGGGTGGCCGTCATGCCGGACGGCACCGCCTCGTCGAGGTTCTCCTTCGGGCTGACGGTGACGTCGGGCGCGGTCGAGGCGAAGAGCCGGTCGAAGGTCCGGCTGAGCGTGTCGGAGAAGATCAGACTGCCCGCCACGAACGCCACGGACAGGACGACGGCCAGCGCCGAGAGCAGCAGGCGCCCCTTGTGGGCGAGGAAGCTGCGGAGCGTCGCCTTCAGCACGAGGTCAGCCCTCCTTGTGGAGGGGGCCCCGGCCGTCGGCCTCGGGAGCCCCGTCGAACGGGGCGCGGGTGACGTCGAAGCGCTTCATGCGTTCGAGGACCGCATCCGCGGTCGGGTGCTCCGTCTGGTCGACGATCCGTCCGTCCGCCAGGAAGAGCACCAGGTCGGAGTGGGCGGCGGCGCCCGGGTCGTGGGTGACCATCACCACCGTCTGCCGGAGCTGGTCCACCGCCTCGCGCAGGAACCCGAGGACCTCCAGACCCGCCCGTGAGTCCAGGTTGCCGGTCGGCTCGTCCGCGAAGATCAGCTCGGGACGGGAGGCCAGCGCCCGCGCGCACGCGACCCGCTGCTGCTGGCCGCCGGAGAGCTGGGACGGGCGATGCCGCAGCCGGTCCCGCAGTCCGAGCGTGTCGATGACCTGGTCGAGCCACTTCTCGTCGGGTTTCTTGCCCGCGATGTCCATGGGCAGGGTGATGTTCTCGGCCGCGTTCAGCGTCGGAATCAGGTTGAACGACTGGAACATGAACCCGATCCGGTCCCGCCGCAGCCGGGTCAGCTCGCGGTCCTTCAGTCCCGTGATCTCGGTGTCTCCGAGCCACACCTGCCCGGCCGACACGGTGTCGAGTCCCGCCAGGCAGTGCATCAGCGTGGACTTCCCGGAGCCCGAGGGCCCCATGACCGCGGTGAACCGGCCACGCGCGATGTCCACGTCCACCGAGTCCAGGGCCAGCACCGTTGTCTC
>Ga0307514_10000837_pt1 | contig 49658 bp, 69 predicted proteins | sample 16_EM_MG_FD_203088 | JGI IMG/M metagenome (GOLD analysis project Ga0307514, IMG submission 203088) | Populus trichocarpa ectomycorrhiza microbial communities from riparian zone in the Pacific Northwest, United States - 16_EM | ecosystem: Host-associated > Plants > Roots > Unclassified | place... | reverse complement strand
GTGTTTGTCGATACCGTTACACCTCAAAATGAGCGTCAACAGAGCGTCAACACAGCATCAACAGAGCGTCAACAGAGCATCAACACAGTGTCAACTGAGTGTCAACAGAGTGTGAATGCTTTTGGGTATTGCATCATGTATATTCCAAGGGCTCTGCAACGGCATATGTCCATAATGAACATATTGGCAGCCGTTCTGTGCAAATGCGATCGTGACATGGTCACAGAACCTGTTTGAAAATGAGCGTCAACAGAGCGTCAATGATTTTGTGTGTTGCATCTTGTATAATCCAAGGGCTGTGCTAAGGCATTTACCCATATTCGAAGTATTGGCAGCCTTTATAGGCAATATTGTCTCTGTCAATGCCGCTACACCCCAAGCATCAATGGAGGCTCCACAATGTTTGGTCTTGTAAATAAGGTAATTGGTAAGTGATTCGCTCGCTGCTATCCATAACCAATATATTGCCATCCACTATGTGCAAAAGAGGAAGTGACACGTTCACGGTGCCGTTCTGACAATATCTGTCAACTCAGCATTAACTGAGGGTCATCAATTGCTGGTGATGCAGATCGGGTAATGAAGGCATCGAATGGATATTTGAGCGTATAATTGAACTATTGACCTCCTCCCTGGTCAAAAATACAAATCATTGAAAGAAAAACATGAATTAAAATATTGTCGATTTCGCAACATGCAAAACATGCAAAATGTGATTACTGGATGTCAAATGATTGATTTTGACTGAGTACTATAATCGAATAGCAAAGGCAAGCATGTTAAATCAATGTACAGATGAACCCGCTATACAACCCGCTGAAAACCCGCCCAATTCAGACGGGTAGGGAGATGTCGATGGAACCGTACCCGAATCGACAGTTCGGGTTTATTGACGACCCGGACCGCAAATCTGGCTCCGGTTCGGTTCCGACCCGTACCCGGACCCGAAGTGACGGTCCAGACCCATTGCTAACACTACTCTTGGACTTCCTGATGAAACTTCAATAACACTCTGCTCCATGTCATCGTTTGAAACCGGCTCATCTTCCTCATTTCCCTCCTCATTTCTCTCCTCCTCCTTGCCCTCCTCCAATTCCTCTTCCTCTTCCTCCTCAGTGACCCCCTTCCTCCTTGAGAACCTCCTCATCCTCAGTATCCAGGCCTGTCCAATCACTGCTCTCATTGGCAGTATCCTCCGCAGATGTGGGATCAGTATCCACTCAGCATCTCGTGGTGTATTGGTTCGACGGCGTTTTAGATTGTGACTTGGCTCCGGTGGAGCTGATCTTGTGTTTCGTTTGAGATTGGAAGTACCCGATGGCACGGCAGACAGTCCAGTAATTATGCACTGCGCACCACCATCTCGGCCATGGCAGTGAGGCGTGCACTTGGCTTTTGCTTTGCACTTGGCTTGTGCTTTGCACTTGGCTTTTGCTTTGAAACACTTGCAACGAACAGTCGTACAGTTGTCTTTACACCTACGACGTACTTGGATGAGCTCAGCAGGAGACTGAAGACAAGCATCTTCTCGAAGAGTAAGTCTCGAAGGCTACCCTTCTTTAACAGCGGAATTTGATGTGGGATCGTAGATGTAAGGCGGTCCATAATTTTAGTACGATAGAATGCGTGGAATGTACTCAGTTGCGCTGTTAAGAATGTACTCAATTGCGCTGGACTCAACATACACGATTGGTGAATGTACCCAATTGCGTTGCACTGAACCTACACGATTGGTGAATGTACCTAATTGCGCTGCGTTGAACGTATGCGGTTGATGAATGTACTCAATTGCACTGCGCTGAACGTACGTGGCTGCACTGATTGAATTCAGCTGGATAGAACCAGCTGAGTGTACGTACATGCCAGTGCAAAAACATACATGCGTGGAGAGCAGAGTATGTGTAATTTTTGACTGACTCCGCGAACGAACTAGTCAGTTCACGGAGGTGGGGTACGGACTCCGTGAACGGACGGTTCGTTCACGGAAGGTGGGCCTCCGTGAACTGACTAGGTACTCTGCGGAGGAACCGCCTCCGCGAATGGACTAGAACAGAATACAAACTGAATACATGAGTTTTAAAAATCGTTGAACGATAAGTAGTAGCTATGATTTCCAGGCACACCGGCCGTGTTCCCAAAGAAGACGTTGTTTTTCCCAGACTGCTCTATTGTGATTTGAGGTGCTCCCAGACTTGTCGCCGGCGCTCCCAGGCTTGTCATTGGCGCTCCCAGGCTTGTCACCGGCGCTCCCAGGTGCACCTAAAGTTCTCTCAGGCGCTCCGAGGTGCTCCCAAACTTATCACAATCACTCCCATGGTACTCCTGTACCAGTCATCAGAGATCCCAGTTACTCTGATGGCCAGCCGGAATGCCCTCCTAGGGTCTGATACTCTCCTGAAATTGACGCATCTAAGTTTACACTCCACATCCTCCCCGACACTCCTGGAGACTTCCAGTGACGAAAATACATTTTGCTGATGTAAAGAAAGCCACAGCTACAGCAGCTCGCGCTTTAACCGGAGACTACGATCCCTTCTGACTAACCGCTTGTGCTTTCGCCGCCCCCGCGGCTCAGAAGTGGGTCGTTGATTCCGAAGCGTCACACCACATGTGCAATGACCGCAGCACCTTCTCAACATTCAAAAAGCTCTCACTGCCTATAGTAATCGAGTTTGAAAACAACAATTCAGTCACCGCCACTCACTACGGATTCGTCGATGTCGTACAATGCTATCAAGTTGACGCTCTCCACACTTCTACTTTTCGACTTTCCCTTCTATGGATCAACCAATTGGATTTGGGCGGGCATACGACTTTATTTCAGAACGGACAATACTCCATATCTTCGCCATCTTCTTGCAGTCTCCCCGGAAAACTAATCAATGGCATATATATCATAGTCCATGCAAGCGCACTCCTATCATCGACTCCCGAGACCGGAAAAAGGAGAACGAGAGACAGCTCACCTACAATCGAGCCTACAATCGAACCTACAATCGAGCCTACAATCGGATCATCAAGAGTACCTATCACAGCCAAAACTAAGTTCGCTCGAAAGTCTTGCACAATCTCAGAGTCAAGAATATAGCACCGACGACTAGCTCATATGAATCCTATTGACATAAAGTCTCCAGTCAAGGGATATACAAATGATGATTCTATGTGCACAGTCTACATCCAGGCCATGCACAAACAAAGGTTCATCAAAGTGCCAGTCAAGCGAACTGCGAAGCCCTTTGGACTTGCATACTCGGATGTGTGCGGTCCCTTCGCAACCCCGACCTTCGGAGACAATCCATACTATATACTATTCATCCACAGCTACACGAGGTACACATCCGTATGTCTGATCCCAAATAAGACAGTGAAGACCTGCACCTCTCCCTAGAAGTCATTTCAGGCCCGAGTAGACTCATTGGGATATGACATCAAGCTATTCTGGTGTGATAATGGGCGGGCAGAATACGACAATTCGATCTTCTGGTATGGCCTCGCGGGCCACCGTACTACATACGAGCCATGCCCCCCATACGCCCACCATATGAACGGCAGTGATGTCAACCGTCCCGTCGGACGGCCGGGGACGGTGGCCCGTCCGAGATTTCTCCAGGACGGACAGGACGGCGCCAAGGCCGTCCGTCCCGTCCTTACTGCACAATGACGGCATGACGGCCGGAAACTTGCCGGGGACGGCGACTTCACCGTCCCCGGCAGTCATCCACCGTCCCTGGCCGACATCCGGCGGTTACAGTATGAATGTAGATGACATCGAAAATAGCCCTGAGACCGCGCGGTAAGAGATATACATGGACCCATGCCAGGGGTGCTGTGACACTTGTATCTAGCTACAGTGCTATAGCATGAGTAGGTGCGAGTAAGGTGTATATAAAGGTTGAAGACACCCACTCAGAGCATGATCCATGCTAGACACTTCTTTGTCAAATGGGTGTTGAGCTGATGAGCATTCCAGCAATGTCAGATGAACCAGAGCGTCTATTTAGTAGTGCGAAGTTGCTGATCAGTGACCTCCGAAATCGCTTGGGTGATGATATCATTGAGGCTGCTGAGTGTCTGAAATCCTGGGTGAAACAAGGCTTAATCTTTGGAGCAACAGCGTCAGACATAGTCAAGATGGAGCAGATGCTGAATGATCTTGCTTCAAGGTCAAAGTTGATGTTATTAGTTTTATGAGATTATATAATGTACAATGCAGAAGATCCATGGATGTAGGTAGATGACGGCCGGGGACGGCTAGTTGGCCGTCATTGCCGTCTGTCTCCGTCCTGCCTCAAAAAGCCGGAACCGTTTCCGTCCTGCCCTTGGACGGACGGCGACTTTGCCGTCCGTCCCCGTCCGTAGTGATCCCGCACGCACGGGACGGTTGACTTCACTGATGAACGGTTTTGCCGAACGTATTATTCGAACAATCACTGAAATGGCTCATACAATGATGATTCACTCTCAGACTCCCATTCAGTACAGGGGAGCTGAAGTTAATACCGCAGTGTATCTCCATCAAAGTTCACCGAATAAAGTTGTCAAAAGAAATGACTGCGATGGCTATAAAGTACAGTACGAAATGCCATAAGAGATGCTGTTGAGATCAATCGAGTACGAATAGAGATATTGAATTGACTATCGTACAAAAGTGATTGTCTAAAGAGCAAAGAGAGGGAAAGACAGACGAATATATTTGGGAAAGGAGAGAGCATACTCGGCGAAGCTGAGTATCACATTCGGAGACCAATGTCGGGCATCACTGCGGGGGCTAACCCTACTCCTCAGCATGGGGGGCAGGCGAGGCCAATGTAGGCCATACGCCACCGGCCTCATGCCCGAGCCTGCCAGCAACAAATACTAGGGAAGCCACCGGGCCAAATCCCGTGCGAACACATGCTGCCTGGATTTGGCAAACTGACGGACAATACTGACAGCAACCAAATATGATATCATGCCCATCTCCACAACCTACGCCAATTCGGATGCTAAGCCAGTGGACTCATTCCTGAAGTTCAACTCGGCCAATGCAAGTTCGGCCTGCGATCCAAGGCCTGCAAGATGGTAGGCTACACACACAACTGAAAGATGTTGTGGAGGATATGGGATCCCAAATTCCAGAGGGTGTAATCCCATGGAGAAGTCGTCTTCGACGAAGAGAGGAATGGACACATGTGTTGTCATCATGGAAGTATTTAGATGAACATGTTTGCATTACCAGAAGATGAGTAATATGTCGAAGAAACAGATAACGCAGATGAGCCTCTCCGACATTGTCAACATTCGCAAATACCTAGTCAACCTACGCAGATTGGTATGTGATCGAAACATCACATGCATGAAGCTTCTGGCCAGTGTAATGGTAGTCATGATTAGGTTCTTCCCAATGGCATGAGACGTGTCAAGGGCCGGGTAACTGCAACCCGATCTAGGCGACTCGCGATCTCTCTGAGATCGCCAGTGATACTCTTATATATAAACTATTTTATTATACTACCACGTCCACGTGTGCAACAGAATCATCTCATATACTCTCATACGTGGCTATATACAGATATATGGCCTTATACATTTATCGCTGGTAACCAGTTTGATATGTTTTGCGCACGAGATCTCGCGCTTTACTTATTTTGATACATCCTCACAAAATGCCGCATTTTATCAAAAACATGCCTCTAAAGATGTTTAGCAGAACTCAATTGTGCGTCACTGAAATCCATGACAGTGTTGATACTCTGCAGACAGTAGTATTGATAGCCGAACACGCTACTCCCGCAGTTTTTCCGCAGGCCAAGATTGATGATCGTGATGATCACCATGAGTACCTTGAAGATCAATTAGACCAAGGTAGCGCGATTGACAATGAACTTGGTGATCTCGGTTCCCAAATTACTGATGAGGATCTGTTGACACAAGAAGATGATGGAGAAGAAAATGAATTGTCTATGTATCCAAAGAGAAGAAAAACTATGGACTTATATATAAAAGAGAGGGAAGGAAAACTCAATGCCGACTGCCAAAGCCGGAGCCCAATGCCAAGTACCGGTGCCGAACCTCCTCCTGGCCATGGGGGCAGGCGAGGCCGACAGAGGCAAGCGAGGCTGATGGGGGCAAGCAGTCTGGTGGGGGCAAGCGAGGCTGGTGGGGGCAGGCGAGGCCAATGGGGGCCGTAAGCCGCCGGGCCAAATCTCTAGTCAACACTTCCCCTTTGGCCCAACGCTTTCCAAACAAATGAAACAAAGCCAAACAAACAAACAAAAGTCTAAAATACTCCTCCATGTTCCAAATCCCATTAGATCCTAATCCAAAGAAAATCCAAGCATACAGTGTAAATCCAAATACACAACCTGCCACAAAGGAAATCCAATGTCCTGCCCGTGATCTTATCCGTGTCCAATATCTTCCACATATTCGCCGAGTTTTACTCCCACGAGGGCCGTAGTGAGAGCTTCTGCATGCATCTCAGTGCCTGCCACGTGCTTGATCTCGATCTCCCCCTTCGCAATGTCTTCTTCAATTGAGTGATAGCTGAGTCGTAAGTGGCGGCTGTTAGATTGGAAGTTGCCCAAGTTGAGAGTCGTAACGCAGTTTAAACTGTGATTGAGAATACGCTTGTTGATACCTCTGCTCGCAATTCCGATCTCAGAGGTGAGATCATGGAGCCAGTCATTCTGCACTTTGCGGTACGCTCTGGGAATCGTCTCTGCTTGCATTGTGGATTGGGCTACAACTCTCTGCTCCTTCAAATTCCAAATGACGAGGGTTCCAAGGGCGAAGACAACGATTCCTGAGGCGCGCTTGCTCATGTCTGCTTCTCACCCCAATTCTGCATTGGCGTAGCACAGGATAGACTGAGAGGTATGCCAGAGGCTTGAGTCATGTCCGAGGCTTGGGTCATAGATCATTAAATTGTAGTCAGATGTGCCTCGGAGATATCGCAGTAGGTGCTTCACGGCTTCCCAGTGTAGAGTCGATGGTTGGGAGGCATATCTGCCTGAGACTGAGGTTGCATAGGTGACGCCTGGGCAAGTACCGAGAGCGGCATAAAGAATCCAACTAATAGCCTGCTGGTTTGTTCTAGTGTTGAAGGGCTGATCTCCAAGCTCAGGCTGCATGGCAGGTGGTTTGTAGCCGATCTCCGTCGCAGTTGTGCGCGGCTGGCAGTCGCCCATCTGAACTCGGTTAAAAACTCAGATGATGTAGCTGATTTGATGGATGGCAATTGATCGTTTGCTACGGTCTTGAGTGACCGTCATCCCGAGATATTGAAAGGTGTCAGGCACAGGGACTTGGCAAGCAGCCTTGAATCGATCGTACAGTCAAGATGCAATGGAGGCGACAAGTGCCGATTTCCCAATGATCATGATATCGTCGACATAGACTGGGATTAGGACACCATTTGCTTCGAGATTCCCACCAAGGAAGAGACCGGGAGCTGCAATTGATGCTTGGAGATTGATATCCCCAACTGTACAGTCAAAGACTTCTTCATAGTACTCCCGATTCGCCTTCTTGATGCCGTAAAATGTTATTGTCAGTTTGACAAGGGGTCTGGTGTGGCCATATGGATTTGGCCATTCGCCTTCAGGGAGGCACATATAGTGAGTCTAATGCAGAGGGCAGCCGAGGATGGCAGTCAGGATGTCAAGGAAGGCGATCTCTTGGTCGTGCTTGGCTGCAAGGCCGAGATCAAGCCGAATCGAGGCTGAATTAATGACTGGAGAGGTGATGTGATTATTGTCGCCAGGCTTTTGGAGATCGCTGCGGCCGATAAGTCGTACTTTCCATTTGTGAATTGTGCCATTGGCCATTAGTTTTCTTCCCATAACCCAACGGCTTCCAATCATACTAGTACCTTCTGGGACTTTCCCAATGAAGGTGAAGACCTGATGACTTTCCATTGATGCCACTTCCTTGCCGATAGCTTCTGTCCATTACTCCGCATCCTCTGCATCCAATGCAGCACGGTATGACTGTGGGCCTTGCTCGATCATCATGGGTATGCTGATATTGGCTGCAGTTCTTCCGCTCCTTCTAGGCGTTGGTGACTCTGGACGTGGTATGAGATTATCATCAGAGTCATCTATTGGATTGATTGCACGAGGTAATGCAGTTGCTTTCAAAGGCTGTACTTTGGCTGTCAGGGACTGTATTATAGCTTTGGGCGACTTGGGAGCCGCGTACTGAATGTCCCAATGCTTATCTTGTTCGGCTGGTTCGAAGGCGAACTTTGTAGACTTAGTTTTTTAGCAGCTGGTGATATAGGGTAGACTTATCAAATTTGACATCTTGAGCAATAAACTCTCAGCCTGAACTGATGTCTATAACATGGTACAGTATCGGTGTCTCCGAGGAGTCGAGGAGTACACACATGTCGGCGTGGTTGTCAAGCTTCATCCTGAGTTCGCAATAGATCGAGGCAAACGCGAGGCAGCCGAAAGTTCGAAGATGGGTGATATCGGGCATCTTCTGCGTCCATATTGCGAATGGTGTCGAATTGGGATTGGGGATAGCTCGGAATGGTAGTCGATTCATCATGTAGACTGCTCAGGACACCGCTTCGGCCCAGAGCCTATTCGGCATCCCAGGATGTTTCAGCATAGACTGCGCGTGGTCCACCACTGTGCGATTGCATCTCTCCGATATGCCATTGTGCTGATGTGAGTATGGGGCTGATACTTCCCTAACGATGCCGGCCTCTGCCAAGTACTGAAGAAACTTCTCACAACTAGCATACTTGCCTCCTCCATCAACTCTAATTCGGCACACCTTCGACTTTGTGTGCTGCTTCTCCACTTTCGCCACATACTCTTTGAACTTCGGTGGATCCTCAGATTTGGCTTTCATAAAATAGTCCTCGGTGTATCTCGAGTGGTCGTCGGTCAACAAACCAATATATCGGTAGCCGCGCATCGACGGAGTCTGCATTGGCCCAATGACATGGGAGTGACTCAATTCAACGAGTCGAGCCTTTGCCTTATCCTCAGAGGGCTGGAAAGGCTTTGGGAACATCATGCCCATAATACAAACTTCACAGGTGCATGTCGATGAGATCTTAGCATGCAATTGGATAGCTCAGACTGCATTCGGGAGCCGGTTGATAGCTGGCAAGGAGAGGTGGCCGAGACGAGCATGCCAATCAAGGATATTCTTATCAGCAACTGCGGGCCGAATGTTGGAATAGGCCTTGGAGATGTCGGAGATCGGTGGATCATGTACTACGACAGAGGATTTCCAGACAGAGGCCGCAGTTGCTTTGAGCACGAACACACTGTTGATGAGTGGTGCTTCCTATACGAGGAGTGATCCAAGCCTTGCCATCGCTCCATCGAGTTTGAAATCAAAGTTGACTCCTTTCCGCATTCACTGGATGATACTGAGGAGGTTATTTGTACCGCAGACTGGCACATAAAGAACATGTTGCAGGACAATCTTTGCAGGGTGTTGACTATGGATTTGGCCCGGCGGCTTACGGCCCCCATTGGCCTCGCCTGCCCCCACCAGCCTCGCCTGCCCCCACCGGCCTCGCCTGCCCCCAACAGCCTCGCTTGCCCCTGTCGGCCTCGCTTGCCCATGTCGGCCTCGCCTGCCCTCATGGCGAGGAGGACGGCTCGGCACTGGTACTCGGCAATGGGCTCCGGCTTTGGCAGTCGGCATTGGGTTTTCCTTCTCTCTCTTTTATATATAAGTCCATAGTTTTCCTTCTCTTTGGATCGACAGACAATTCATCATCTTCTCTTCTTCTCCCTCATCTTCTCGTGTCAACAGGTTATGAGCCCGGCGCTGAGCTGAACTCGACGCCTACTATTAGTATTTGTTACTGCCTCTCCTCTGCCCCTGTTCCAGTGGATCGAGCCGACATCTATTAGTTTTCTTTATCGTTTCTCCACTGCCTGCTTGCATTGGACTGAATCGACGCCTAGTAGTAGTGCCTCTCTCGTTTGTCAACCTCCGCCTCTCTATTGTTTCTTAACCTTTGCCCACTTTATTGTCTCGCAACCCTCTACCTCCGCGATGTCGACCACGGCTACAAAACTCAATGAGCGCAACTACCGGCAATGGGCCATAGAAGCGAAAGCCCTACTTCGTGCGCAAGGCCTCTGGAAATACGTCTCTGGAGAAATGTGTGTTCCCAGGCCTCCGATTGTAGCAACCAGCGACGCCTCGACTACTCCCACAGCTCGTGACCCTCGAGGTACCGGTTACGACTTCCTCCCGGAATCGACTGACACGTCCTACCTCAATCAGTTCTACCACTTCCTTCGCGATTGCGAACACTGGCAGATGAACAATGATAAGGCATGCGGACAACTCACCTCTCTGATGGAATCAAAAATCCAGATGCGGTACCGAGACCTCACTGAGCCGAAACAACTTTGGCATACAATCAAAACCGACTTCGAGATGGTCATCAAGCTCGACGGTCGATACGAAATGGCGAAGCTGACATCATGTCACTTCGAGTCATATCCCTCAGTCACCGAGTGGATCTCAGCTCAGGACAAGATAGTCAATGACCATGCCGTATGCGACATCACGATCGAAGACTCTTGGAGGAAATTCTACATCATGTCCAACCTCCCGAATACCGAAGAATGGCGAACTTTTGCATCCACACTCGAGCTCACTGAGAAAGCGGACACAGTGGCGAGTATCGTCACCCACCTTCTGTCCTTCGAAGCCCGCCTCCGCAGGGCCCGCGGTCTTGCTCCAGATGCCGCATTGTTTATAACGAAGAAAGGTCGAGGACGACACTCGAAAGGTGGAAAGGGCGACGATAGGAAAGGCGACGATAGGAAGGGCGATGATTGGAAGAGCCAGGTCATATGCCATGGATGTGGAGTCAAAGGCCATATCAAGGTGAAGTGCAGGAGTAAGCATAAGTGGGCCTCGTATGAGAAGTCTAAAAGTGATGCTAACCTGGCTTCGACCGTATCATCCTCTACTGCCGAGTTCGAGTCAGAGTCATTCATTCTTCTCGGTCATACATTCCGACCCTATCCCGGACTCTACGCCAGACTCTGTGATCACGGTCAATGTGGCATCGGCAAATCGATCTGCCGATTATTGGATTCTTGACACCGGTGCAACAAATCAAGTCACCGGCAATCGTCACCTCTTTGAGATCTTTCACCCCATGGCAAAGGGGGAGCACCAGGTCAAGACGGCAAACAACAGCTTTGTCGATGCCGAAGGCTCTGGAACCATTACGTTTTATGTCCACAGGCCAAATGCGAAGCCCGCGAAGATCGTCCTGCAACAGGTCCTTTATGTGCCAGCCTGCGGCACGAATAACCTCCTCAGTATCATCTAGTTAATGCGGAAAGGAGTCAATTTCGATTCCAAACTCGATGGAGCGACGGCGGGCCTTGGATCAGTCCTCGTCTACGAAGCACCGCTCATCAACAGTCTGTTCGTGCTCAAAGCAACTGCGTCCTCAGTCTCGAAAGCCTCTGTGGTAGTAGATGATCCACCGATCTCCGAGGTCTCCGAGGCCTATTCCAACATTCGGCACGCGGTTGATGATAAGGATATTCTTGTTTGGCATGCTCGCCTCGGCCATCTCTCTTTGCCAGCTATCAAGCGGCTCCCGAATGCAGTCAGAGGTATCCAATTGCATGCTAAAAGCCCATCGACATGCACTTGTGAAGCTTGTATTATGGGTAAGATGTTCCGGAAGCCTTTCCAGCCCTCAGAGGATAAGGCAAAGACTCGACTACTTGAGTTGATTCACTCCGATGTGATTGGGCCAATGCAGACTCAGACGATGCGTGCCTACCGATATATTATTATGTTTACCGACGACCATTCGAGATACACCGAGGTCTACTTTATGAAAGCCAAATCTGAGGCTCCCGCGAAGTTCAAGCAGTATGTGGCAAAAGTGGAGAAGCAGCACCCAAAGTCGAAGGTGTGCCGAATTAGAGTTGATGGAGGAGGCGAGTATGCTAGTCGTGAGAAGTGTCTTGAGTACTTGGCAGAGGAAGGCATCATTAGGGAAGTATCAGCCCCATACTCACAGCAGCAGAATGGCATTTCGGAGAGATGCAATCGCACAGTGCTGGATCCGGCGCGGTCTATGCTGAAGCATGCTGGGATGCCGAATAAGCTCTGGGCCGAAGCTGTGTCTACAGCAGTCTACATCAAGAATCGACTACCATCCCGAGCTCTCCCCAATTGGACGCCTTTCGAAAGATGGATGCGGAAGAAGCCAGATATCTCCCATCTTCGAACTTTTGGCTGTTTAGCATTTGCATGGATCCATGGCGACCTCAGGAAGTAGCTTGATAACCACTCCTAGAAGTGTGTGCTCCTCGGCTACTCGGCAGAGACATCGACACAGTACCGAGTTATGGATGTCAATTCGGGCCGAGTGTTCATTGCACGAGATGCCAAATTTGATGAGTCTACCCTGTATCACCAGCTACTAAAGACTAAGCCTACAATGATCGCCTTCGAACCAGCCGAACAACATAAGGATTCGGAAATGGAGGACGAACCACCTATGATACAGTCCCCGAAATCCAAAGTACAGCCTCCGAAAGCAACTGCATTGCCTCGTGCGATCAATCCAATAGACGACTCGGATGATGATCTCACACCACCTCCAGAGACACCACCTCCAGAGATACCGCCTCCAAAGCCTAGAAGGAGCGGAAGAAGTGCAGCCAATGTCAGTATAGCGATGATGATCGAGCAAGGCCCAAAGACATACCGCGCAGCATTGGACGCAGAGGACGCTGAGCAGTGGAAGGAAGCCATCGGCAAGGAAATGGCATCAATGGAAAGTCATGAGGTTTTCACCTTCGTTGAGAAAGTCCCAGAAGGTGCTAGTATGATTGGAAGCCGTTGGGTTATGGGAAGAAAGCTAATGGCCGATGGGACAATTGACAAATGGAAAGTTCGACTTGTTGGCCGCGGCGATCTCCAAAAGCCTGGCGACTACTATGACATCAACTCTACAGTCATTGATTCAGCATTGATTCGGCTTGCCCTCGGCCTTGCAGCCAAGCACGATCTTGAGATCGCCGTGCTCGACATCCCGACTGCCTTCCTCGGCTGCCCTCTGCATGTGACTCTCTATATGCACCTCCCTGAAGGCGAATGGCCCGATCCATATGGCTGCACCAGACCCCTCGTCAAGCTGAATGAAGCTTTGTACGGCATAAAGCAAGCGAATCGGGAGTACTGTGAAGAAGTCTTTGACTTTATAGTTGACGACCTCAATCTCCAAGCCTCAATTGCAGCTCCCGGTCTCTTCTTCGGTGGCAATCTCGGCGAAGCAAATGGCGCCTTAATCCCCGTCTACGTCGACGATATCCTGATCATCGGCACATCCGTCCTCGTTGCCTCCATTGCATCTCGACTGTACGATCGATTCAAGGCCGCTGGCCAAGTTCCTGTGCCTGACACCTTCCAATATCTCGGCATGACGGTCACTCGAGATCGCAGCAAAGGATCAATTGCCATCGACCAAATTGGCTACATCAACCGAGTTCTTGACCGCTTTGAGATGACCGACTGCCGGAAGCGTTCAACTCCGATGGAGATCGGCTACAAACCCAATGCCATTCAGGCCGAAGAGCAGCCTTTCGACGCTGGAACATACCAGAAGGCTATTGGTTCGATTCTTTATGCCGCTCTTGTTACTCGCTCAGATATCACCTATGCAACCTCAGTCTTAGGCAGATATGCCGCCCGGCCCTCGACTCTCCATTGGGAAGCCGTGACGCACTTACTTCAATATCTCCGAGGCACATCCGACTACAAATTAACGATCTATGATCCAAGCCTCGGGCATGACTCTCAGTCAATCTTGTGCTACGCCGATGCAGACTTGGGGGGAGAAGCAGACACGAGCAAGTCCACCTCGGGAATCATCGTTTACACCCTCGGAACCCTCGTAATTTGGAAGTCGAAGAAGCAGAGTGTAGTAGCCCAATCGACAATGCAAGCAGAGATGATTGCCACAGCGTACGGCAAAGTGCGGATCGACTGGCTGCGAGATCTCGTCTCAGAGATAGTAATTGGCAGAGGCATCACCAGGCGTATTCTCAATGACGGCCTAAACTGTGTTACGACTCTCAACTCGGGCAACTTCCAATCTGATAGCCGGCACCTACGACTCTGGTACCACTCAATTCATGAAGCTATTGCCAAAGGCGAGATTGAGATCAAGCACGTGGCAGGCACGGAGATGCTGGCAGATGCTCTCACTAAGGCTCTCGGGGGGGTTAAACTCGGCGAATTTGTGGAGGAGATTGGACTCGGATAGGATCATGGGCAGGACTTTTGGATTTCCTTTGTTTCAGATTGTGTATTTGGATTTACACTGTATGCTTGGATTTTCTTTGGATTTGGATTTAATGCGATTTGGAACTCGGAGGAGGATCTTAGACTTTCGTTTGTTTCTTTGGTTTTGTTTTACTTCGTCTGGAAAGCCTTGGGCCAAAGGGGGAGTGTTGACTATGGATTTGGCCCGGCGGCTTACGGCCCCCATTGGCCTCGCCTGCCCCCACCGGCCTCGCCTGCCCCCACCAGCCTCGCTTGCCCCTGTCGGCTTCGCTTGCCCCTGTCGGCCTCACCTGCCCTCATGGCGAGGAGGACGGCTCGGCACTGGTACTCGGCATTGGGCTCCGGCTTTGGCAGTCGGCATTGGGTTTTCCTTCTCCCTCTTTTATATATAAGTCCATAGTTTTCCTTCTCTTTGGATCGACAGACAATTCATCATCTTCTCTTCTTCTCCATCATCTTCTTGTGTCAACACGGGGTTCGTATTTGGCCTGTCGACATCAAACGTATTGGTTCCAGAGTCTTCGGTGTCGACAAATCTGTTGTTTGCCGTCTTGACCTGGTGCTCCCCCTTTGCCATGGGGTGAAAGGTTTCAAAGAGGTGATGGTTGCCGGTGACGAGATTTGTCGCACCGCTGTCAAGAATCCCATAATCGGCAGAATGATTCGCTGATGCCACATTGACCGTCATCACAGAGTCGTGCGTAAAGTCCCAGACAGAGTATGAATCTCTGTTAGAATGTATGACCGAGAAGACGAACAACTGCGGCTCAGCAATAGAGATTGATGGGGTCGAAGCCACGTTAGCATCACTTTTAGATTTCTCATACGAGGCCCACTAATGCTTGCTCCTGCACTTCGCCTTGATATAGCCCTTTACTCCACATTCATGGCATATGACCTGGCTGTTCCAATCTTCGCCCTTCCTATCGTGGCAATTCCTGTCGTCGCCATTCCAGTGTCGTCCTCGACCTTTCTTCGCTATAAACAATATGGCATCTGGAGCAAGACCACGGGCCCAGTGGAGGCGGGCTTCGAAGGACAGGAGGTGGGTGACAATGCTCGCCACTGTGTCCGCTTTCTTAGTGAGCTCGAGTGTTGATGCAACGGTTTGCCATTCTTCCGTATTCGGTAAGTTGGACATGATGTAGAATTTCCTCCAAGAGTCTTCGATCGTGGTGTCGCATATGGCAAGGTCATTGATTATCTTGTCCTGACATGAGATCCACTCGGTCACTGAGGGATTTGACCGGAGTTGACATGATGTGAGCATCACCATTTCGTATCGACCATCGAGCTTGATGACCTTCTTAAAGTCTGCTTTGATCGTATCCCAGAATTGTTTCGCCTCTGTCAGGTCACGGTACCGTATCTGGATTGTTGATTCCATCAGCATGGTGAGTTGTCCGCATGCATTGTCATTGTTTATCTGCCAGCGTTCCCAATTGCGAAGGAAGTGGTAGAACTGATTGATGTAAGATGTGTCAGCCTATTCCGGAAGGAAGTCATAACCGGTATCTCGAGGGTCACGAGCTGTGGGAGTAGTCGACGTGTCACTGGTTGCTACAATCGGAGCCCGGGGAACACGCATTTCTCCAGATATGTATTTCCAGAGGCCTTGCCCATGGAGTAGGGCTTTCGCTTCTATGGCCCATTGTCCAGAGTTGCGCTCATTGAGTGTTGTAGATGTGGTTGACATGGCGGGGGTTTGCGAGACAATAAAGGAGGGCAAAAGTTAAGAAACAATAAAGAGGCGGAGGTTGAAAAAACGATAGAGGCACTACTACTAGGCCTCGATTCAGTCCAATGCAGGCAGGCAGAGGAGAAACGATAAACCAAGAGAGATGTTGGCTCGATCCACTGGAACAGGGGCAGATGAGAGGCAGTAACAAGTAGTATTAGTAGACGTTGAGTTCAGATCGGAGCTGGGCTCATAACCTGTTGACACTAGAAGATGATGGAGAAGAAGATGAATTGTCTATCTATCCAAAGAGAAGAAAAACTATGGAGTTATATATGAAAGAGAGACAAGGAAAACTCAATGCTGACTGCCAAAGGCGGAGCCCAATGACGAGTACCAGTGCCGAACCTCCTGCTGGCCATGGTGGCAGGCGAGGCCGACAGAGGCAAGCGAGGCCGATGGGGGCAAGCGAGGCTGGTGGGGGCAAGCGAGGCTGGTGGGGGCAAGCGAGGCTGGTGGGGGCAGGCGAGGCTGGTGGGGGCAGGCGAGGCCAATGGGGGCCGTAAGCTGCCGGGTCAAATCCCTAGTCAACAGGATCCCCTAGACATGGCCACTCCAAACCGGTTGATGCTAGATATGCTGATCAAACCGCGAGCCCAGTCAAATGCTGAATTGAGACACGACCGGGAAAGAATGTTTGAAGAACGGGAACCAATGGCTGCCGAACCGGATCACTGCCCGGTAAAATGCGCTGAACTCTCATAAAGAAGTATTGTAGTCCCATGACAGAATATGATCATGATGGTTGACCCCGTCCGGTACGGGATCGGTGCAAAGGGCTTGACGGACTTCTGCACACTTTCCACTCTGATTTCGACTCCCACAGCCACCTATTTCCATGCAGGGGACCCGATCATGGCAAATGTGCGACCTCTCTTCTGGAGACCTGGAGCAATCACCAAAACCCGGCAATGTGGTACAAGGCGATGACAGACACTTCAGAATGGGCAGGCAACTCTTCTGGGGAATCTGGTCCATGCCCACCGGACATTGACCTCTTGTCACAGGAGATGGCCAAGGTTCATAGGGATAAGGATCGACGTCACGTAGCTGTGATTATGCAGATGCAGGCAAAAATACAACTTCCACAACAATCGGTCAAAGGTTAGACAAATTGTATGCAAGCTACCTGGAGACAGGATGGGTGCAATTTACCGAAGCATGAAGAAGTCCCCTATGATATTGGTGGGCAGGCCGCCGCAACTCTCCCCAGAACAATGTTGAAGCGATGACTCCCGCTTGCGGCATATCTGACACCTTAGAGGAATTCTTCAATATGGCCGCTGCCTTGGAAGTTACACATGTCGAAAACAAGTACACACAGCAGCAGCGACAACAGGCGCATTAACAGTAGCAGAAACACCCAACGGACTCGTGTTCCAAAGGCGGCAAACATGGCTACTGCCAACCTATCTCTAACACAACCAACATCACTGGCGAAGGCATATCCGATCAATCGAGACTGAAGAGACCCAGCATATCAGGTGGCGGAGCATAATCTTCAACCTTTCGACCAGCACCATGGGTCTCAACAGAAATCTCCGAAGGCTGACGTTCTACTGGCAAATGCTTACAATGAAGATCTCCAAACCACATGCCGAGTTTGTGCCCTAAATACTCATGTGGATGTAACCCACCGCAACAGCAGGACAAGACACTAGCTCCAAACAGGGATGGAGAACAACAAATCAAAAGACAGAATTCCTTCGATAATCAACAGCCAAAAAACTCCTAGCCTTCACTCAGAGTCTAAACTGACGAGCGATGATCGAACAGGTGGAATTGCGGTTAAAGCTGTTGACGATGCAGACTTTGATGGCGACGATAGACAGCATACAACTGCATTGGATCGCATTGAAGTCGAGAGTGTTATTGGAGATCCCAAATGATCTCCTGTGAGATCAGTACTTATGCGGCACGTCCAGACCGGACATGTCCCATATTATTCACGATGTTGTTATAAGAGATCGAAGTGGGGTAATGCAAAGAGTGGGAGCTCTCATCTATTGCGACCAGTCAAACCCCTTTATGGCACCGAGACTGGGAATGGCTTGGTCCTGCAGACCAACTAGCATACGTCACGACTCTAAGCCTCAATAGCCAGGTAATGACTCACACAAGTGCTAGTTGAAAAGCAGAGTTCGCGGTTGCCTATATGGAGCACTTGTCACCAGTTCAAGAATTGGAGTCTGCAAGTTGTGCCCATCCGAGCTTACGATTTGAATTTGGGATGGCCTATGTTCCCATCCAGGAAACCTGATGTCGATTGGCAATGCAGTAGACATCTGGCTCTGCACGCTCCAGGGGGATCGGAAGTGGTGGCAGTGAACTGGGTAGACCATCAGAAATGCCTCTGGAATGTACCACGATTTACAGCTCGGGAGGAGGGGTGTTGCGAAGGTGGCGGCGGTATCCCAAATATTCAAATACTCGCAGCAACAGCATTTACCAAGCTTCTGGCCACTGAGTAGGTCCTCGGGACAATCTTCCAGAGAGTGGGAGATATTGCATGGCTGCAGGGAGTGACCGTGGAAGGCATCACTGATGGTGAGTCCATGACCAAATTGTATTTTTGTCTCCGGGAGCCTCTGGGAGTATTAGGGAGTTGTCGGACCTGAATCCCAGGGTGGTCAAATCCCGGAGTTGACTGGACCGTTGCTGTGGCCTTCAGGCGCAATTGGGAGCATCTGGGAGCGCCGACGACAAGCCTGGGAGCACCTTGAATCACAGTAGAGCAGTCTCGGAAAAACATTGTCTACTTTGGGAACGCTGCTGGTGCTCCTGGAAATCGTAGCTACTACTTGTGTTTCAATGATTACTAAAACTCATGTATTTGCTTTGTATTCTGATCTATGTATCTATGTATCTATATAGTTACCCATCTACATATGGTATATCTGGACTGGCTTCAGACAGTACTTGAGGGCAATTCAAGGTGGGCCTGAAGATGACAATGGAGTAAGCTCAGAGATACACTCGGAGGCCTTTATCCTGTGAATATAGCGATGCGCACTTGGAGGCCATGATGGAGCAAGTTTGGAGATGCACTGGGAGGCCGAGATTGAGTCACTCAGAGATTCACTTGGAGGCCATAATCAAGAGAGTTTGGAGATGCACTGGGAGGCTAGATTCGTGTGATCTTGGAGGCCGTGATGGACCAAGTGTGAAGATGCACTTCGAGGCAATGATACCACCAGTCCAGCAATGGACCAGTCCGGACTGGAACTGTCCAGTCTAGTCCAGGTCCAGTCCAAGAAATTTTTGGACAGGGATCGGACCAATCCCTAATTTATCGGGACCGGGACCGAACTGGCCTGGACTGCTTTGGACCAGTCCAGCACAGTGTCTAGGTTTAGGGTATTTTTTTTACTGTATTCGTCTTTAATGGCGGAAATATCTCTCGATCGCACCAAATATACAGACAGAACTGTCATAATTTCACCCAGAGTGGGTATCCAGAGGTGTGCGGTGATAAATGTGAGGATGAGTCATGTTTTTCAGTGGTACTTGAATAAGAAACAATGTCAAAATGGCAAGCGTCGGCGGACTGGTCCAGACCAAGCCCGTCCATTCCCAGACTGCCAGTCCTGGGCTCGGTCCAGTCCGACATAACGGTTGGACCGGACCGTACTGAGCCCGACCCCAGACCGGGTCCGTCCGGATTGGTGGTCTCATTGCTTGGAGGCCGAGATCCTGTAACTTAGAGATGCAGTTGGAGGCCATGATCGTGCGACCTTGGACGCCGTGATCGAACGGGGTTGGATATGGTATTGGAGGCGATTATGATGTCAACTTGGAGGCCGTGATCGAGCGACATTAGAGATGCACTTGGAGGACAAGATTGAGTAACTCAGAGATGCATTTGGAGGCCGAGATCGAGCGAGTATGCAGATCGACTTGAAGGCCGTCATCGTGCCAACTTGGAGGCAGTGATCATGCGAGGTTGGAGATGCACATATAGGTCTTGACCGAGCGAGATTGGAGGTGGTCGATGGGAGTTGCGCTGGGTGCTGAGACTCTCTTTATCAGTTAGTTAACTCGCAGCTGTGGGAATGTGAGGAGGTGACTTCGCCTTTGAGCTGTCATGATCAGCTGGATGCTGGCAGTAGATCGTGTGGGGAGGCACACCGGAAGCTGAATCTACATCAAGGGGTCAACATGTAATCGTGAGAACGATGGGAAGACAGAAAATCTTGGGTTGATGGTATGATTGGTATATGCTGTACTTGGTGTATGCTGTACTCGGTGTATGCTGCACTCGGTGTATGCTGTACTTGGTGTATGCTGTACTCAGCGTTAAATCATGATGATGGCATGGTGAGATAGGGAAGGATAACATAGCTTTGTGTTCTGCGATGATGGTAGAGTTGTGGATGAGAAACAGAAGTTGGAGGATGAAGATGGGAACGATATGGCGCATACGAGCGGATATGTCAAATCAGGGGTACGACCTACATGATTCGGTTTAGAAGACCTTGGATCAGTGTAATTACTCGCCGGATCGGGAGTCGAACCTGCTATATCGGGAATGGTTGATTGACTCGTACACAAAATTGTCTGAAGTCTCAGTTTCTCAGGATGATTTCCCTCGTTTCCTCTCATCTTTCTCTTTCTCGTCCTCAACTCTACCATCACCTAAGAACATGAAGCTAAGTCATCCCTGTCTATCTCTCCATGCAAACATCATGAGTTAACACCGAGTACAGCACCGAGTACAGTATACACCGAGTACACCATACACCCAGTACAGCGTCGTCCCAAGATCGACTGTCTCCCGCTCCCAGCCAGTCTCTCATCTCTCAGCGGACCTTGTTGTATTCAACTCTCTACATTCCCACAATGTCAAGTTAACCAATGAATAGAATCTTAGCTGCCGTCGCACCTCCCTCCCGATCTACCGCCTCAGATCGACCACCTCCAAGTACTCCCCAAATCTCGATCGATCATTGCGTCCAAGTGCATCTCCAAACTCTCTCGATCACAGCCTGCAAGTGCGCACGAACATAGCCTCCTGACTTGCTCGATTACGGCCTCTAAGCACATCTCTGAGTTACTCAATCTCGGCCGCCAAGTGCATCTCCATACTCGCTCGATCACGGCCTCAAAGTTCACACGACCATCGCCTCCAAGTGCATCTCCAAACTTGCCCGATTACCGCCTCCAAGTGCATCTCCGAACTCGCTCGATTACGGCCTCCAAGTGCATCTCTACGTTCACTCAATTGGCGTCTCTAGGTGCTCCTCCGATTACGCTCGAGTATCGTCTGCAGCCAGATTGACCGTAGGTGTATATAAAGAGACTTAGATAGATATTACATGCCATATTATGATGTAACAAACCTTGTGACTGTAACAAAGACGAATATGATAGACGAAATGACTTGTGGTTATTGAACCCCAAGAAACCACTGCTGTGAGAATACGGCACCAAGTCTCCCGCAGACCTGTGCAAAGGTCTCAGCTGCTCTAAAATTTAACTATCCTATATGTTAAATATGGTAGCATCCTGAATGCACCTCCATAACTGCAGGTGCTTTCAGGCGCACCTGAGAATGCTCTTGCAGAGTCTGAGAGCACTTGGCTTAGATCCAGAGGGGCCTGGGAGGATATGGAATTATTTAGGAGCACTGGTGAGGTCGACCGGAAGGTCTGGGTGGTTTGCATGTGGCTTCCGGACTGAGTTACATTTTGCTGATGTGAGATAGGCCCCAGGCGCCGGATGGGTGAGCAGTGAGAGGTGGAGGCAACGCCCAGAAAAAGGTCCCAAAGGGTATACTCGTATAAACGTTGCCGCCTCACCGAGACACGAAGGGCGTACCGGACAGTTGGGCTTGGCCCTATTGTGGCGAACCGTGTTCAATCCGGGCTCCTGGGTATTCTTCCTTGTCGCCCCATATGTATTATGAATTGAGAACTAACGGGTGCAGATGGAGACAGCACAACCACAAAGATGGTGCCTACAGATGATAGAGGACATATCCCGGCTACATACAGAGAATTCATCGAGGTTTTCAGCAAAGATATGGGGGAGAGACTCCCGCTGCATTGGTCAACCGCCCATGCAACTGACTTGGAACCCTGCTCCAACTTGCCATGTGGGCAGATATACAACCTATCAGAGATCAAGTTGAGGACGTTACAGGCTGACATCGAGGAAAACCTAACAAACGGTTATATTCAGCGATCATTATTGCCAATCCTGTGTCGAAAATTGCATAATTGAGGGTTGAGGCTTTGGCTGGATTACCACGCGCTCAATCTGGCGACCGTGACGAATGTGTATCACCATCCATTAACCACAGAGATGCTTGATTGTGTACATGAGGCAAGGATATTGACGAAACTGGACCTCAGGGGTGCCTATAACCTCATCCGGATCAAGGAAGGCAACGAATAGACGACAGCATTTCCAATGTGTTATGGATAGTGTTAGCAACGGTTCCGGACCGTCACTTCGGGTCCGGGTCCGGGTCCAAACCGAACCGTTGCCAAATTGGCGGTCCGGGTCGTCAATAAACCCGAACTGCCCACTCGGGTACGGTTCCATGGTAAACTCCCAACCCGTCAGAATTGGGCGGGTTGTCAGCGGGTCGCCCAGTGGGTCCATCTATAGATTCATATAAGGCTCTTAAATTTGCAAGTTGTCATTGATATCTTATCAAAATCGCGTTTACAGCAACCAACAATGTGCTTTTGCTTATTGAGCAGCTTGCAATATCGATTAATTTGGTATTTGTGTTTCACTTTCGATATATGGTATTTTTGCCTAGCTAGGCGGTCAATAATACGGTTATGCATGCGAAGTTCCGCGCGATGCCTTGATTACGAAATATGCAAGTCCTAAAACTGTTGACGCTCCGTTGACGCTCATTTTCAGGATGCCGCAGGGAGCATGTCGCTGTTGTTTTTGCCAGTAAAGGCTGCCAATATCTCATAAATGGATGTCCTCAACCAATCGGAACATAACTTACTCAAGATGCAAAGCTAAAAATCGTTGACGCTCCGTTGACGCTCATTTTCAGGATGCCGCAGGGAGCATATCGCAGTTGTTTTTGCCAGTAAAGACTGCCAATATCTTATAAATGGATGTCTGCAACCAATCGGAATATAACTTACTCAAGATGCAAAGCTAAAAATCGTTGACGCTCGGTTGACGCTTATGCTAAGAATGGGGCGGTGACCGTGTTGCAATCTCTTTTGCCAATAAAAGCTGCTAATACGACCGTTATGCATATCAACGGCCAAGTCACTGGTGAATTACCATATTTACATGGCCACAAATCGTTGACGCTCCGTTGACGCTCATTTTAATGTATTGTCCATTAAACATTTGCTGCTGTCCATAAGTGCTTTCATCCTGATTTGACTTTATCGGTAGGCTTTCTGCTTGATTCAGCCTTGGTCCTGTGGCAAAGCCGAGCGGCGTAATCATGTTGCACTGTTCACTCTCACACGACTAAAAATGATGTATCATGCCAAAAGATTAATTGCGCCTGCTATACATCTATTTATGAACCGATATTCACAAGCTACTTCTTACCATTCGCCCATAATACATCTCTAACTGAAACTCTCGGTCAAGCTACATAAAGCTGGTGAACCATTGACGCATTCTGTCCTACTTTTTCTTCCCTCCTTTATTTCTCCGCGTTTCAACTGCATTGACCGTCACTAAAACCTTTTCAGCCTGCCTCTTTGACTTCCGTGTCGGCCGAACCAATCCGGGCACATTTGGCGCGGCTCTCACATCCTGCTACTCTGGGCATTCCGGATCTTCGATGCCATTGTTGTGCTCTATATCGGATTCATCGGCCGCTACGCAATCCTCTTCACTGTCATTTGGATTATCCAAGTCGCCATTCCAGTTAAGCCAATCTTCGGTGTCCGAAATGCTTTCAGGTGAGCTATCATCATCGCTTTCCACTGGATGACGGTTGATTCTCCGGATTCGGCGGACATTTAAGATTTGAGTTCTTCCTCCAGGGAGGTCCTTTGCAGACAAAGCTGGTGGCAAAGGTGATCTTTCTGACAATTTAAATGCAGCCGCACCATCATGTTGAAAGAGTGACCAGGATGCTTTGACGATCTCTTCCGTGTCCGAAATGTATCCTACGGCGGTCATCTGCTTGTTTTGAGCTCGAGATTCCTTCTGGGTAGCACGTAGGTTTTGGCTGCCCTGCCACATCTCCAAAAAGTCGTGAACCTTGGCCATTTGGTGCAATTTCCGTTCCTACGCCTCTTTCTTCATTTCCGGGTGGTTTTCTGTATTCGTGGCATGCAATTCCGGGTCAGTGCCGGCCAAAATCCCGTTATTGGCTCGAGCAAACTGCCTTACAACGACTTTTTCGCGAAGAGTCTCGCCTGTGGTTTTTGAGTGTCTCCAGCCAATAACATCTCGGCCAAGGGTAAAACTGGCCTCCACTCCGACACCATGAGGTATGATAGAGAATATGTCGCGCGCCACATTGGATAGATCGGCGTACTTTGAGTGCGTTTCCTCCTATTGTCGCCACCAGTTGGCTTTGTCTGGTATCCAAAATGTACAGCTAATCTCTATTGGGTCGGAGTGGTAATCATTGAGATTTGGATTAATTTGTCCCCAGTTCTTTGGTGCTTCAGGCGGCGAATTCAAATAGAGCCTGGCGGCAGTCAATAAGCGGGCTGCGCGATCGCTACGTCCGGGTGTCATTTCAGCCACATTGTTAGGCGTTAAGTATTCCTCATCATCGCTGGACGAATCATATGGATCAAGGGATGATTGACAGGACCCTAAAGCTATTGCAGAGGGGACGAAATTACTGTTCTGTTCCGTTTCGAATTTATTGACCGGCACACGTCGATGTTTGGCGCAGTATTCATTCTCCACATACTTCAGAAAGGCCTCTTGGTATTGTGTAGTGTAGGATGTCTCGTCCTCAGGATTAATATCCATTCCCTTGTCCCACTTTCTAAACGATCTCAACTTCCGGAAAGGATCGAGGATGTGCGCGGAAATCAGAAGCATGCCCGTCGTTGGAGTGACTTCGGCGTAGTATTTGGAAAGCTTCTGTCGAGCTAACTTCACAGCAAAGAACAAGTCTTCCTTCCATTGAGTCTTCTTCTTGGCCAAAGCTCGCATCACGCCATCCATGTGATCAAACATGTCATTGTACACTGTGATGATGTGATGCAATGTGACTGTATGCCTCTTCGACATCCAAAGGGTCCAATATCGAAATGGCCTCAATACTTCCATGACATACTTGACAATCGTCCATTCGTCTTGAGTTGTGAATAGCGGCCGGTATTCGCTGTATTTTGGGTTTTGAAGCCACTCACGGGTGAATTCCCGTAAGCGGTAGGCGCGCTCGAGCAACTCCAGAGTGGAGTTCCAACGTGTCTTCACATCAATAATCGGAAGTACTGCAATGCGGACTTTGGCTTTTTGACAGTCAATGAACTCGTTTCGGCGACCAGGTGTTAGCGTAATTAATACAGCAAGCATTCTCTGCTAGATGAAGGTCAGCTTCAGGACTTTCAAAATATCATGAAATACGTACTTTCTCAATTATCTTTGCTAAACCTGGTTTCATGGCCGACACCTTGTTGATTCTAGCATTGCCCTCTTTTCGAAGTCTTTGACTCTTCCCAATGTCTATGCTTTCATTCTCTCCAAAATGCTGATCGCGCTCATGGGCTTCCCAAGACTTGGTGCGGCCTTTTACACCGAGACTGCTCATGAATGCACCTAAAGCGAGCTGTATGACGTGCGCCATGCATGGTGTGTGGTTTCTCAATGCCGGCCACTCGATTCCAGAGGCCTCAAGTGTTGATTGCAGCTCGCGTGTCGTCGAGTAATTTGAGGAAGCATTATCAGTTGTAATACAAAGCAAACGGCCATCGGTAAGCTCAACACGATCCAGCACGTCCTTCAAATGTACGGCTAGCCTTGCTCCAGTATGTTGGCCCTTGACCTATCATCCTGAATTAGCTTTCGAAACGGGAACAGAGCAGGCGATCAACCTCATCGAAAGCGAGTTGAACTTCACGCAATGCCCAGTTTCGATCCATATAGTAAGCAATGACTGACGCTATGACTAATTTGTTTGTAGATGTCCATCCATCCAAAGCTAAACTAACTTTATTTCGTATCGGCAATTGCTTTTTAATTGCATCCACAGCCAGTGCATATTCTCTCCGGCAAATGTTACTAAGGGTTGTAGCGGACGGTAGCACTAGGTCATCGCGTAATGCCTTATATGACCGTCGTAGCTCAAGATTTGATATCGCGTTGCATGGAATATGTGCCCAAACAAACCCTAACATCAGGTAGCGATTCCACGTGTCTTGGTGAAATTTGGAAGTTTCAAAGTCCTTAGCTGCCAGTTTGGAACGTTTTATCTGTCATTCCGGTCAATATGGAACTACCTGGATGTAGAATATGATTTGCCTCAGCGAACTTACTATTGTGATTGCTCGATTTCCTTGCCTCTTCAGGATGGCCAAAGCTGTTTCATCGACCGTCGAACTAGTCAATTCAGTAACCTCTGACTCTGTCAATTCGTGTAACTTTGCAATGTGAGCTTTTACCAGTAAGTGTTTCCCCATTGAGCTGGTCCCATGTTCTGATGGATAGCGAAGAACTTGATGACACACGATACATATGATGCCAGGGCTGCCGTTCTCCTCCATTCCACAGTGTAAATAGAATCGCCACGAAGGCGCATATCTAGAATTATTCCAGGCAATCGGCCGCTTTGAGCATACATTCATTGAAGCCCACCACACATCGAAGATGATTTGCAAAGTAAGGTCGCTCAAATCACGAATAAAGACACGTTGGTTTTTGGAAGAGATCATAACCTCGAGCAAAGAGGTGTTCAAAGATTGTGAATCCGACATGGTGGTAAAATTAACGATGCTGGGTAATCCGACTTGGAAGACTGCCGAAAGTATCGTTATTGTATAGTAGACTGCGGGTTCTTAAATACTGAATACAGCTACAAGCAATAAAATCAGATCTGTAAGACATTGCATGCATATTTGTGAAGTTGTATACAAGGACAGATTGCAAAGACTGACCGGGTAAAACTTGATTTAGAAGAATCACAATGCAGTACATTACTGTATAGCGTTCTGAGCCTCCACAAAAATTGTTAATGCTCTGTGGGTGCTCAATTGTAGGAGGCGGATGCGATATCGTCACTAGCGTTTTTGCCATCAAAGGCTGCCGAAAAGCTTATTATGGGTATTCTGCGTTCTATTGCCGTTAGATTATCCAAGATGCAAGATCAAAAATTGTTGACGCTCCGTTGACGCTCATTTTGTTACATGGTTACGATCTTGTCGCAAGCTGTTTTGGCTAAGAAGGCGGCCGATAGTTCGATTATGGCGTAAACTCGCCGCACAGGCTTTGAATTTCCCAAGATGCAAGGCCAAAAGTCGTTGACGCTCCGTTGACGCTCCGTTGACGCTCCGTTGACGCTCATTTTTAGCACATAGTAGCGATGTTGTCTCAACCATTTTCGCCTTGAAAGGCGGCCAATAGTTCGATTATGGCTTAATGTCGCAGCGCAGCCCTTGCATTTGTTGTGATGCAAAGCCAAAAATCGTTGACGCTCCGTTGACGCTCATTTTTATGACATAGTAGCAATGTTGCTGCAACAATTTTCACCAAGAAAGACGGCCGATAGTGTGGTTATGGCTTAATATCGCCGCGCAGCCAATTAATTTACAATGATGCAAAGCCAAAAATCTTTGACGCTCCGTTGACGCTCATTTTTAGGACATAGTAGCGATGTTGTCGCAACAATTTTCACCAAGAAAGACGGCCAATTGTGTGGTTATGGCTTAATATCGCCGCGCAGCCAATTGATTTTCCAAGATGCATGGCCAAAAGTCGTTGACGCTCCATTGACGCTCATTTTTTGGACATAGAAGCAATGTTGTCGCAACACGTTTTGCCTAGAAAGGTGGCCTCCAGTGTGATTATGGATTCACGTTGCCGCACAGCTCTTGCAGTTTCTATGATGCAAGGCAAAAAGTTGTTGACGCTGCGTTGACGCTCATTTTTAGGACATAGAAGCAATCTTGTCGCCACGAGTTTTGCCTAGAATGGCGGCCGACAGTGCGATTATGGCTTAATGTCATCCCGCAGCCCTCTGGATTTTCCATGATGCAATGCCAAAAATCGTTGGCGCTCCATTGACGTTGCATTGAAATTCATTTTTAGGATGTGGCAACAAGCATATCATTTGCCTATTTTGCTTTCACGCCAACAAATACGTTTACTTTGGAAGGATGTGACAATGCCGCCAATTGATTGCCGAATGTGTAAGACTGTAAATTGTTGACACTCAATTGACGCTCACTTTAATCACATCAAAACAGCCTTTGTGCACTCAATAATTGTACGCAACCATTCATATACACCTCATTGACATCCAATATTGCGTTTGAATGTATTATCGTTTGCATCCAGGAGTTTTATTACCTCTCAATTTCTGATCAGTGACTATCCACGCTATCTGATTGAGAGATGACGTGGCCCTATCACATTCCCGTGCTTTCGGCCGGCAATTGACGGCATGTAGAACAACTCACTAGTTTTTGGTAAATATAGCTCGACTTCCTCACCATTCCTTATCCAGCTCCTTCTCCTCGATTTCCTTGACGTACCATACGCAATTTCAAATATCTCAACCATGTGCACGAGGTCTATGCGGAGAGTTATGCAGTTGGATACATGGATGAATGTGGCATGACGGTCGTCGTTCAGACTGATTCGTATTGAGTACTGACCGCTGTTTCTATGACACGTATGACATCATTCACTTAAATTTTGTTCGAATATTTCGTCATTAATATAGCTGTTACTTTGTCGCTTAACTGTCTCTGGCTAATGCAAATCGAACGTGTCAGCAGATGTTTTGCCTGATTTGAATTCTAGAACAATCACATGGTGCGTTCGACCCTTGCACAAGCACAGACGAATTATCACGTCTCACAATTTGGTCACTGAAATCAAGAAAAAGCGGACCCGTAACAAAATTGGTAAACAAATTGCTTTTCACTAACATATGACATCAAAAATCACAGTTTGCCTATCTATTCCTCCGCTGACGCAGGAGCCGTCACCATGTCTTCGTCCGAATCCGAAATCTATAAGGTGATCAGCTGGAGGCTATATGCAGGGGTTCAAGCACACTAGCTCAACAGGCTTCGCTTTCAGCAATGGTGACGTGTCGGGCTCTACGGCGGGCTCAAGCCCGGATATTCTCATGTTCGACTGCGGTTTCAGTGAGCCTAGCCGAATATGACTACTTCCTGGTCGAGAAGTCCCTTGTGGCATTTGTGATATTCCAGGCACAATGTCAAGCCTCTCCATAAGCTCTCCAAATGTTGTTGGTGGAGGTGCCGAAGAGCCATAATCAGTTTGAGGTTGAACGACGACTGGAACCCTCAATTCGGCTGTGCCGTACTTCTTCTCTCGTTCACGGAAGTAGTCGGCTGCATCCTCCCATCCCGGTTGTGTCAATTCATCAAGCTTCATCTGCTTCTGCCGAAAGCTCTCCATGCGCTGCTGGACCGTTTTGGTGATTGTGCCCATCACCCAGCCGGGTTCATCATCTTCGCTCAGCTTGCCCTGCTCTGTGTCTTCATCCTCATCTTCCCCATCCTCCCCATCGTCGGAACTTGCAAGATCACTCAGACTGTCTCCAATAGCAGCCATCATCTCCTCAAAAGTCTTTTCGGGCTCTCTGGACGTCAACCCCGCAATTTCAGTATGCACCATATCGTCCTGCTCTTGCTGAACCGCTGCCTCTGCGTCTTCAACTCGCTTTCTTGCCCCAGCGGTCTCTCTCTCAACATAATCCTCAATCCATTTCTCTTTTTCTTCAGAGCTTAAGAAGTGCGTTTCGCGTCGTTTCTCTGCCGCAAGCTTGTTTTTGGATCTCAAGCTGCGCAATGCCCCCAGGGCTCGGATTCATTCTGCCTCCAAGTCGCTCTTCCCTTCATTCGCTTGATGACATCGCTGGGTTGAACGCTTTGTCGATTTGCTGTATCTGTCCGCCGGAAGAGGGGAAAAGTTCTTTTTCGGAGCATTGACCATTGTAGTTTGCGTTGACTTTATTGGGCGAGATGTTGGATGTTGCAAGATATGGACAATATGGAGGCAAGCTGCGTCTTTTATGTCACGGTTAGTATGTTTACTCATCTTGCACAAAGCAAAACCACTCTTTTGACCGTCAATCAATCGGGAATGGTTAGGCTAATCGTACGACATGACTTGATTGTTAGTGTCAGTTTCATGTATTATCCCGGGGATCATTTGAGACAAACATCAGCAGATGTCCTTTCCCTCGAACAATGTCCTATTTATAGGTAACAATCATGCGATTTCGGCGGCCGTACAGCGTAATTTATCCCTGTTAACAAACAAACAACATCGGACCGACATATTGCACATCTCGGAGCTGTGGGAAACCCCTGCAACTTGCCGCTATATGCAGCAGGATTCATCTTGAGTATAACGATCATGTTGGCAGCCTAATATTCCATTCTGTTACGCAGCTAACTATATAATCCTCAGGGCTTCCCACATCTTTTCGTTATCATCTTCCTCTCCGATTCCACACCAGCAAATCATGGATACACAACCACCTCAGCCAGGTCCAAGCAGATCAAAATCCAATCAATTGGCAGATGCCTCGTTGAATATGTCACTTATCGGCACACAGCAAGAACGCAGGCACCAGTTAGTCCACCGCGAGGCTGCCGACGCAGGAACCAAACACATGACCGAGGATGCACATTTAAAAATCGTCCGTAAGACTGGAAGCAGCACGAATAAGAAGCAGCATGCAGTTGGATGTGAGTATCTCCATACCGCGGTCAATAGCCGTCAATTGACCATATAACAAATAGCTGGTGTACGCCGAGAGCTACGTGACCAATTTATCGCTGCCCGTAACGGGAAACATCCATGGTCGACCAAGGCATTTGTCCGCACAGTCCGCGAAATCGAACATCATGATGTTGTAAGCTCTGGCATTTTCGCGGACGAATTTCCAGAGAAACATCCCCGAGAGTGGACGAAACAGGCTTTAATCACCTTAGAGGAGGCTACGGAAGCGTATATGGTCGAGGTCATAGCCGCATCTCAGTGTTTGAAGCAGCAACTAATTTCTTGTAGGTATTCAACATGTCTGCAACTATGGCAAGGCAAGGAGGTCGTGTACAGCTGGAACAGTCCGACATGCGCCTGGCCTTGAACATGGCCAAAATGGCCAAAGGTGGGTTTTCGCGCGCCGCTGTGGAGGAAACGCAATATTTGATCAAGAAACCACGTGCCGAGGTCCGAGAAGAGAAGAAGCGGGGTGTTGAGTTTCCTGGGCATAACAAGGTGAAGGCTGCGATAGCAAGACACCCGGCTATGCTTCGTCAAAACCAGACGCCCGGATGCCTTCCTTGCCAAAATGGCACCGCAAAGAATCCGCAGACGCGCTGGAGACGCAAAGGAACAGGTGCACCTCCGCCCAACCGACGCAGACAGCAGAATCCAGAGCCGACTCCAGAGCCGACTCCAGAGCCGACGACCCCTTTGCCCGGAACACCACTTGCCTCAACTGGTAACATTTCCGGTGATCAACGTCTTGAAATCATCAATTTGCCAGCCGGTTATACGTATTCGCATACTTCTCTTCCATGTGCTGAATCTTTTACTCTCGATGCATCTGCCCAGGAAAGCGAGCACGATACAGATTTTGATCCAGATATGCTGCCTGATGAAGGAACATCCACTGGTTAGTACACTATCTGCTGTTTGGTAATGCAACTAACATTCATTTTGAAGACCAAAGCAGCCTATTGGGCGAATCTGGCAGTGATGATTAGCATTAATCGAATGGCACGGCATTTTGGTGATTATCATTATCCTGAATTCGCGGATACTGTAAAGTATATTTTAAAGGATATATTTATATGTATTATTAAACAACAATGCAGTGATTAAGATAAAAGTAACTGAAAATGCTTAAAAGGCTGCCAACTCAACATAAATGATGGACTACGCCAAATCAAATGATTGCATATTGTGGATACACCCGTGGCAAAATGAGCGTCAACGGCGCGTCAACGATTCTTGGTTATGTGTGTTGCTTAATCTTAGGGGCGATTGGTTGCATATAGTCATAAACGCAGCTTTCGCTGCCTTTATAGGCAAAAGAGACAGTGAAACGCTCCCTGCCCGATCATGAAAATGAGGGTCAACGGAGCGTCAACGATTCTTGGTTATGTGTCTTGGTTAATCTTAGAGGCGATTGGTTGCATATAGTCATTAACGCAGCTTTCGCTGCCTTTATAGGCAAAAGAGACAGTGAAACGCTCCCTGCCCCAGCATGAAAATGAGCGTCAACGGAGCGTCAACGATTCTTGGTCATGTATCTTAGGTTTTCTGTGAAGCGATAGGTTGCAAATAGTCATAAATGAAGTATTGGCTTCCTTTATAGGCAAAACAGACAGTGATACGCTCCCTGCCCCGTCATGAAAATGAGCATCAATGGAGCGTCAACGATTCTTGGTCATGTCTCTCAGGTAATCTGCAGGGTGAGAGGTTGCAAATAGTCATAAATAAAGTATTGGCATCCTTTATAGGCAAAACAGACAGTGAAAAGCTCGCTGCCCCATCATGAAAATGAGCGTCAACGGAGCGTCAACGATTCATGGTCATGTATCATCAGTAATCTGCGGTGCAGGAGGTTGCATATAGTCATAAACAAAGTATTGGCTTCCGTTATAGGCAAAAGAGAATATGAAATGCTCCCTGCCCCATCTTGAAAATCAGCGTCAATGGAGTGTCAACGATTGTTGGCCTTCCATTATGGTTAATTACCACAGGCTGTGGCCATTATTGTCTATATATGAGGTATTGACTGTTTTCAGACCCTAAAAGGTTCACAAATACTTAGTAGTAGCGGTGATAATAATATGGGTTGTTACTGTCCCGGAAGATGTGGCGGGAATATTCCGCATAGATCTGCCCATAAAGGCTGCCATGTCCTTGTTTATGGATACTTTTGATCAAGCGCCACTCATATTACCGATGATGCAAGACCCAAAATCGTTGACGCTCTGTTGACGCTCATTTTCATGATGGGGCAGGGAGCGTTTCACTGTCTGTTTTGCCTATAAAGGCGGCGAATACTTTGTTTATGACTATATTTGACTCTTCGGACCCCCAGATTACCCAGGATACACGACCAACAATCGTTGACGCTCCATTGACGCTCATTTTCAGGATGTGGTAGGGCGCGTATGTCTACACGCTTTGGTTATTAAAGCGGCCAATACATTCTAAATGGACTGTAACGTACCAATGGCGCTATTTTACAATCAACAGTAGCATATCTGAATGCGACCATAAATGTGAAACCCGAAACGCGGAACCGGAGATTGGAACCGACGGGTCTAGCCAAACCCGTCGAAACCCGCGGGTTGACGGGTACGGGTCCGGGTTTGGCCCGCCAACAGTCAGCGGGTCGGGTTTTTGGATGGGTCTGGAACCGAACCGACCCGTTTTTGCAGTCCAAACCCGGACCACTGGCGGGTTACCCGGACCCGTTGCTAACACTAGTTATGGAGACTTCGAATACCGGGTCATGCTGTTTGGTATAACAAGCACACGTGCTACGTTCCAGTCGCACATCGCAGATTGCCTTTGGCCATACGTGTAATGGAGTTGTCAACTATGCGTGGTTAGCGTTGCCGGGTGGTCACATGAGGTGTCCAGCGCCGGGTAACCGCCAACCTTATATTGACATCGCGACGGAGACTTAGCTCCGTACCGAATAACTTACCACTTACCTCTACACTTGATCTCACTCGCGCCCGTGTGCAACTGTATACCGTACTGTATCCTTATACTGCCAAGGGCCGGCTTACGCGCCCTTACAATACGTTGACGACTTGCGGGATGCTACCTTGACATCATACTCATCTGTTTGACAAACGAGAAGGAGCATGAGGACCATGTGGGCCAAGTGCATCACCGAGTTAAGGAATTCAGCCTCTATTGCAAAACCGAGAAGTTCCACATTGTAGTTACGGAAGTCTATTTTCTGGGGTTTGTTATTAACTCCGAGGCTGTCAATATGGAAATGGACCGGATCTCCACAATCGAGCACTGGCCAACACAAATCTCAATTAGAGATGTACTGGTGCTCCCCGGATTGAAGAACCTCTACCCAAGGTTCAACCGGAAATATGTGAAAGTGACTCTTCCACTTACAAAAATACTAATGAAGCTAGATCAGGCTGGCAAGTCACCACAAGGCAGACCTCGACAACTGAAATCAGACAGCTGGGGGCAAGTCAATTGGCAATGGACGTAGCAAGCCGAATTGGAATTCTGCTGACTGAAAACGATCTTTAAACAGGCACCAATCATTGTGCATTTTGATCCAACCAAGCCGATCAATCTCCACACGGACGTGAGTGGATTCGAGATTATGGAAATTCTCACTCAGTACTGCTGGTTCGGGGTTCTCAGGATGCTCAATTTCTACTCCCAAAATTGCTCTGCAGCAAGACAGCATTACAACACTGATCATTGGGAGCTATTGGCCAATGTGGAATCACTAGAACAGTGGCGCCACTACCTCGAGGTCGCCAATCACAAGGTTTTAATTCCGTGTGACCTCAAGAATCTCGAATATTTCCAGACATCCAATGTGTTCTCCAGAAGACAAGCCAGGTGGTAGGAAACTCTTTTGGCTTACGACTTTGTCATCAAACACATGGCAGACAGCAAGAACCTGAGCGATGGTCTGCCCGGACGGCCCGACGATGCGATCAGCTACGAATGGCCGGTGGTACGATTGAGGGCAACCATCTCAGTGGATCTGTACGATCATCTCATGCCAGCAATTATCGGAGCTCTAGCATCCAACTGCTTGGCTGTCGACCTCTCGACGAAGAAAGTCAACCTACCAGCTTCAAACTGCGCAGATACCGCGTGAAAGGTGAGTCAAAGAACAGTTGTCACACAGGCAGTCACTGCCAAGGGGAGGATAGCTGTTCCTGAGTTTGATTCTTTATGTGGAAATGTGATAAGCCGATTCCGTGACAACCCAGTGTCCGGTCAGTTTAGAGCTCTCAACAATACTGAGCGGGTGTCTAGGGATTTTTCCTGGCCAGGGATGGACTCCCACGTAGATTGGTATGTCAGCGGCGGCGATGTATGCCACCCAATCAAAGTGCCTCGGCACGCCTGACATGGGATCAACATGCCCTTGAAGACACCAGCACGGCTGTGGCAAGGCATCACGATGGGCTTCGGCACTGACTAGCTATACTCAACGAGATTGGGCTACACCAGGATTGTAGTTATTGTGTACCGACTGACCTAGATGCATATCTACTTTCCTTGCCAAAAGGATATGGACTCGCTGAAATTGACCCGGCTCTTCTCTGAAGATGTCATCTGCGAGGATGGCATCCCGGATAACATAGTTGCAGATCACGGTACCAAATTTGCATGCCGATTGTGGACTGGGGTATGATGTCACTTGAGTACTGATCATCGGGTCGTGACAGCTTCTCATCCAAGGATGGCCGTGCAGACAGAGTGTCAAAACCAGACCATTAAGCAGTATCTCCTAGAGTTCTGCAACTACGAGCAGGACAATTGGGTCAAACTCTTACCACCAGCCGAATTGGCTTACAATAATGCCATACACCCGTCCACGTGGATGACTCCCTTCTGGACGCAATACTGCTAACATCCGGTGATGCTTTTTAAGGCTCCTAACCAATCATCTATCCTGAATTGGGATATCCAAGCAGACACTTTCCCAGTTGGCTTGCAGGAGACTTACCAAACACTCTGTAAGAACTTGGAGGATGCTCAATCCAGTCAGACGAAATACTCCGGTGGCAATGAAGTTGTTATCCAAGTTGGAGATAAGATCTGGCTTTCATCCCGGCAGTTCCGGACGACAATACTCTGAAAGAAATTGGATTACCAATGGCCAGAACTATAAACAGTAAGTAACGTCATCAATAAGAATGCTTACAAATCAGACCTTCTGTATACAATCTGGACCCACCACATGTTCGAAGTCTCTGTGCTAGACCGCTATACATCGCCTACTGCTGGCCAGAGGCCATCTGAAGTGTGGCCGACAGTTGTCAATAACTCGGACAAATCGAATGTCGACTGGATCCTCAACCCCATACGACACTACGGGAAGCTCCATTGTCTCCTACAGTGGGCGGTTTACAGTTATGTACAGACTAGCTGGGAACCTGCAAAGAATCTTGGGAATGCGCAGGAATTGATTGATGAGTTACACTGAGGGCAACAGAGGAAGCCTTGACGATGATTTGATGGAAGGATTGGGATTGGACATTTAACAGGGGTTTTACGTTGCTTTCTTTCTTATGGATCTCGGCCCAGTACAAATGGCATTCGCACAAGTTTTTACCACCTCTGGAGACAACGCAAGTGGAGGTGGGGTTTCCCTCTGCCCCAAATCCACTGTGAGGCTGCTCATATTGCTCTCGTCGGTTGTGGGACTTAATAAGTTGTGTGCAGGCATTCACATTCAGTAAGTTTCGTTTCTTCGTGTTTTCTTGTTATATATACATATGTGGCAGCCCAGGAGGTCTGCCCCGAACGGGGGGATGATGTAATAGCAGTCATGATTAGGTTCTCGGCACTGGCACGAGACGTGTCCAAGGCTGGGTACCCACAACATTATATTGACGACTCGCAATATCTCTCAAATCGCCAGCGATAACCTTGCTTATCAACTACTCTATTATATTGCCAAATCCATGGTTGCAAATGTATCTTCCAATATGCTCTCATATGTGGCCATATATGGATATAAGGGCTTAGGACGAGGAAGCAGAAAATGCCCACTGACGGCCCCTCTGCCGAGAGGATCAGACTGCCCAGGGTATTGCGGCAAATGCAGAAATTATCGCCCACAGCCGCCGCCACCGCAGAGAGGGTCAGACTGCTGGGCGCTCACCAGTACCAAACAAGTCATCATGCCAAGTACGACGAGCAGCTCCCGCTCCGATGATTGGGGTTCTTGTCCTACTTGGTTACTGTAAAGCTTCCTGGGAAGCATTACCGCCGTTCGCAGAAGATCCATACACCTACAAGCATGCTATGGAAAGCCCTCAACTTGATTACCAGACAAGCGCCATGGAGGATGAAATCACATCGATCGTACTCAATGACACCTTCTCCACTCTCAACTGACCGGAAGCATGGCACCTGCACGTTAAGCCGATTGGCTCTAAGTGGATATATTAATCTAAATAAAATCCTAACGCGTCCACACAGTACAAAGCACAGCAAGGCAAAAAAGGATAAGAACAGACGGATGGTGGGGATACTTAAGCCCCTGTTTTGAAGAAAAGTACATTTCGGTATCTCATCTATCTCATCGGGAGATATGGATGGAACATGGACCTGTTGTATGTTGTTACCGCCTTCCTGACTCCTGAAATCAATGATGACGATATCTGTATAACTTTGTCAGAAGGATGGCCAGAGGGCCTCAATGCACCAAACATTAATGTCCTACTCAGGAAAGCTCTCTACGGCCTTAAACAAGCTCCACGGCTATGTCATGACGATATGAATGCTTTTCTACTCTATGTTTGATTCACACAGTCCTTAGCTGATCGCAACCTATATGTCCGCAGCAACGGTATTCTGATACTTGTGTAAGTTGAGAATATCTCCATTTTATTTCTGGAGGCCGCTGCAGAACTGACGAGCAGGGTCAAGCCGAAACTCGCAGAGAAATACTAGATCATGAACTTCCGCTGCACACGTAATTCCTTGGCATCAAAATACACCGCGACGGTATTGGGTCCAGTTTTGGTCAGACAGCCTGTAGCGCAACAATTTCAGACCATTCAGGACAGAATACACTCACGGTGTCTCAATGCCCATGGATCCCCAACTGAGGTTGGACTTCCTCGAGGATCGGGGGGAGAAGGCATTGGAAGATATCACAGTCTATCAAGCTGTTGTGGGATCACATATGCATGGTGCACTTGCAACTCAGCCAGATATCTCGTATTCGGTCGCTGCTCTTTCTCATTACAATTCACGGCCATTTATCAGCTATATGACAACTGCCAATGGAGTTCTTCAGTCCCTCAAATCTACAGCCAATTTCGACTACACTTCACCGGGAATAGCATTGGAGGTGAGATTGACAGCGGCATGGGACTCGGCATCAATATGGGCATGAGCATTGCCATTGCCATTGCCATTGCCAACGCCATTCCCATTGCCACCGGCTTCAGCATCAGCATTGCCATCGCCATCGGCATTGATATGGTCAATAGTTGTTGGCATGGGATTTGGCCCGGTGGCTTCCCGAGTGTTTGCTGCTGGCGGGTTCGGGGGTGAGGCCGGTGGCTTACGGCCCCCATTGGCCTCGCATGCCCCCATACTCAGGAGTAGGGCTAGCCCCAGCAGTGATGCCCGGCATTGGTCTCCGGATGTGATGCTCGGCTTCGCTCAGTATGCCCTCTCCTTTCCCATATATATTCTCCTGTTTTTCTCTCTCTTTCCTCTTTAGACAATCACTTGTGTGCGATAGTCAATTCAATAGCTCTATTCGTACTCGATTGATCTCAACAATAGTCTTGTAAGGTATTCGGCTTCCGATTGGGGGAATGACAGCGCAGAATGCAAATCCCACGCATGCCAGGTGTTTCTCACCAGCAATGGAGCTATCTCGCGGCATTCTCGAAAGCACATTCTCTTCACCATGTCACCTCTATAGGCCAAGTTCATCGCCTGATTGGAGGCCTCTAGAGAAACACAATGGTTACTTCAACTACTGAAAGACATTAACAGCAATGACTTACCACTGCTGCCATTCAGCTGTGACATTCATGGTGCTCTAACCCTAATAACCAAGGGAATCATCAAAGCTCAAACTAAACACACTGAAGTTTTCTATCACAACAGTCGAGATCTGCATAGACAACGAATAGTCAACTTCTCCTATGTACTCACAGACGAAAATGTGGCAGATATACTGACAAATGCGCTTTCAAAAGATCAGCATACCAAGTTAGTGAAAGCAATGGGTGAATGGTAGCAAGGAGGTTGACTTAAGGTTGGATTTAACGTTGTCTTACTTTGCTTTTGGAAATATGGATGTTGTCGGTTTCTATGGATGGCCATCCTCAGCCTACGGTAGTACCCTTTCCCGGCTCACTTGCAACGCAGGGATTTAAGGAGGCTACTATCGAAATTACATTGTATTTGCTTCTTGCTTTGTTTGTGTGTTTGTTTGATTTCTTGCTCCACAGAGCGTAGCATGAGGGGGGAGTGTTGCATATGTGGTTTATCTTCCTGGCATATGGCTTCAGTTGGGCTGATGGATAATCTCTCTAAGATGATGGTCATTCTATACTCAGCCGGAGATGCCACTCAGCTGGAGATGCCAACTGAGTGCACATGAAGGCTTACAAGATATACAAGACATACTGCGAATATCGCGTAAAGAAGTCCATGAATGTACCTGTACTTTAGACTATAAGCTTCTAGCAATCAGAGGTTCAATACTGCATGTAGAGTCCATAACGAGTGATTGTCTGTGAACATGGTCGTGGATCAATCTCTCAAAACAGTAACGAAAAACTCTTCAACTGTACAAAAATACATAGGAACCATCAGGAACATAACAGAACACTCTAGACGCATTCTTTAAAGATTAGCGCTGATAAATCCTTATTCCCAACAGAACTAAACAGAAGATTCTAGACAACTTCTAACTGGAACTTTCTAGACATCTTTAGTTGAACAAGATAACAAAAGTATTAAAAGTTATTAACACAGCAGATTAATCTTATCCGTATAGACCTTCCTAACAGTAAGGAGAAATACAAAGAAAGGTACAAATATTAGTAAGAGAAATGTAGATACTTCCATATTTTCAATAGCTTCATCTGTTGGTGTTACTCCCGGAGTACATACTTTGATAGGTCAATTGGTAAGATGTTTTCAGTCTTCTCATTCAAGCTCTGGATGAATTTTTCCAACTAATCATATCCGCCACCAGATCGCATTACCAAGACCTCTCTCATAATGATGAATGTCTCCGATAAAGCCTCGCAGTATGAATTGTGACTCAATTTTCAACCATATCGCGCTCTCGGTGGTCAACTAGATGATCCCTCATCACACAATTGGGTAGGCTATCTCATCGTCTGCTTGTAGTATGATCAATTTGAGGGTAACGGGACTGAATTTCGTATATCTAAAAGTCGAATTACCGTTGGTTAACTGGACCGGAGGGAATCCCGTCTTGGCACAAAAACAGGAAGGTTTTTCCACGAGATTTCCGCGTCATTTTAATCCGGTAGCTCATGTTGTCTGTTCGGTAGTTCGTTCGGTGGCCATATGGCTAGGCCTGCACCGCGTCCGGATACCTGAAAAGCGCTGGCAGCCGGACATTCCGCAGAAGCAATGAAAATCACCGCCGCACATAAGAGCAGCTGCCAGGTATGCAAATGATTGATATAACATTCTGGCTTATTTCCAACATTCACACCCTATGTTGGTAATGCACTTGGCAAGGGTAATCAGGCTGTTTGTTTTTGTTTTGTTTTATTCATACTGTGTACGCTCTAATTAGAGTATGACAGAGCTCCATATCCGGGTTGCTGCTGCGTTACACAAAGTCTTGGCGATACACAAACATCGCGATAAGTCGACAGCAACAATAGCAATTAAAATAAGGAGAGCTGTAATCGATTCTTGATGTCCAATTGACCTCAGAGCGAATGTCCCAGCACCAGCGAGACCAGAGGAGCAGCGCACACACAGGAATCAACACAGAGGAGTGAGTGCGGATAAAGACTTGGCAGAAAACGTGATTGACGCAACGCGTCGGCCAACGAGCAAGTGATGATGAGGACTAGGAGGACAAAGAGGATTGCCTTACAGAAGTGATAACTGAATTCAAAGTGAGCAGCAGGAGGGACCTGGACATGGCAGAAGCTGGAAATGTGAAGAACAACGCGCCTATGGATGCGGTGATGGAGATGGAGATGGCGGAGACATCCATCGCCACGCAGACTGCAAGTGCAACAATATTTGAGCACATGGAGAGAAACGAGAAATGGCAACGGAGAACGAGTAGCGAGCCATCAGCGGCCTCCAGCTACTGGTGGAGCTGCATGGAGAGGACGATACAACAGCAGGCACAGGAACTGTTGAAGCTGCACCAAACAGTTGGACATCGCGCAACAATGGTGGGAGCGTGGGCATCCTGCATGGTGCCACAGCGGCTAGCAAGGCTGACGTGGTGTAATGGCAGTCATAATTAGGTTCTCAGCGACGGCATGAGACGTGTCAAGGGTCGGGTAACCTCAACGTTATATACACGACTTGCGATCTCTCGGAGATCGGTAGCGATAATCTTACCTATCAACTACTCTATTATATTACCACATCCACGTGTGCAACCGTATCTTCTCATATACTCTCATACGCAGCCATATACCTATATACGTCAATACAGTATTATCGCTCTTAATCAATTCAATACTTTTCGCTCACGGGATCATGCCATTTTACCCCTTTAAACGAGTCGCCACAAAATAAAGCGTTTTATCACAAAACATGCCTCCTAAGAAGTTTACGATAACTCAAATTAGCGTCACTGACATTCATGAGAGTGTTGACACTCTGCAGGCAGTGGCATGGACAGCCGTACACACTACTCCAACGGTCTAACTGCAGGCCGAGATTGATGCTGACGATGACCTCTACGATGACCTCGCAGTTCAAACAATGAAACATAGCCCGATCGACAACGATAGTGGTGATCTCCGTTCCAAATTAGTGAAGTGGATTGTCTAGACATGGTAATTCAAAACCGATTGATGCTGGAAATGCTGCTCGTAAATCAAGCCCAGTTGAAAGCCGAACACAGCCTTACACGGGAGAGGTTGGCAGGCAAACCAGAACGAATTGCTGCCGAACGTGATCAATGGGCTGCCAAACGCGCCAACAGCACTCAACAAAGCACCGTAGGCCCAAGACGGAATATTAACCGGCTGGTTGACCCCGCAAGGTTCTGCGGCGGTGCAAAAGAGCTACACCGATTTCTGGATGCGTTACGCTCGAAATTCAACTCCCATGGCCACCTATTCCCACCCATTGGACCTGATCACGTCAAATACGCGATCTCTCTTCTGGACGCCTGGAGTAATCATCAAAACCCGACACTTGGAGAGACAGCGAAGACAGACCCTTCTGAGTGGGCGTATAACAAATCTGCGGAATCTGACCAATTCCTACAGGACTTCGACCGCTTTTCACAACAGATGGCCAAGGTGTATGGGGACAAGGACCTATAACGCGTGGCGGTGATCACACTGATGCAGGGATACATACAAGTTCCACAAGAATCGGTCAGAGCCTATGCGAATCATTCGAAACTGAATTCGAGATAGGATGGGTGGAACCTACAGACACACGAAGAAGTCCTCTAGGATATTGCCTGGGCAGGCTGCCGCAACTCTTTCAAAAACAGAAGTTGGACCGATGATGCCCACCTGGGGCACATTTGGCACCTTGCACAAAATCTGCGACAAGGCCGTGGCCTCGGAACTTACAAATGTCGCAAACAAGAAGCCATAGCAGTAACGACTGCACCAGCAACAACAACAGTAGAAACAGCCTGCGGACTCGTCTCCCAAAAGCGGCAAATGAGGCTTTCGGTGATCCATGTCCGAGCCATCGGACACCAAAGTCGGCAAACCAGACCAATCAGGATCATATAGACACGGCAAATCAGGCGGCGCAAGGCAATCGTCCGGACTACCGCCAGCGCCATGGGTCTCAACGGGAAGCTTTGAAGGTCGACGTTCTACAGGCAAATGCTTATGATGCGGGTCTCCAAACCACAATGCCAGAATCTGCCCTAAATAGTCACTAGGAGGTAACCCACCACAGCCTGACCAGCCATTACCTCCAAACCGGGACAGAGGACACCAAATCAAACGACAGAAGTCCTTCGATAATCAACAGCCAAAAAACCCATCGGCCTCTCTCGTCATCTGGCCCGATGGGAGTGGTTTGACGAGATGGAATTGGGGTTGGAGAGGTTGGCAATGCACACTTTGATGGCGATGATAGACAGCATACAACCGTATTAGATCCCTTTGAGGTCAAGGGTGTTGGTGGAGAGCCCAAAAGCTCAGATGTAAAGTCAGTACTTATGCGGAATGTCCAGACTGGATATGTCCCATATTATTCACGACATTTGTATAAAAGATGGAAATGGTGAAATGCAATGCGTGTGAGCTCTCTTCAATTGCGGCGCGACGAGCATCTTTATGGCACCGAGACTGCAAAAACGGGTTCGTCCAGCAGCCGAACCAGCATACACCATGACTCTAGGCCACAATGGCCAAGCAATGGCTCACGCGAGCGACAGTCGAAAAATGGTGTTCCCGGTTCAGTATCTGGAGCACTTATCACCCATTAAGGAACCGGAGGTGGTTGTCGTGCATTTGCTGGCTTACAACTTCATTTTGGGATGGCCTTGGTTCCAGTGCAGGAATCCTGACAACGAGTTGCAAAGCAGTCTCCTTTTTCCTCTGCGAACCCCAGGGGGAGCGGAAGTGGTGGCAGTGGACCAGGAGAAGCATCAGGAATGCCCTCGGAATGTACCAGGATTTACGGCTAGGGAGGAGGCGGGTTGCGAAGGAGGCGGCGGTATCCCAGAAATTCAAATACTGGGAGTAACTGGTAGTGACAATCTACTGGCCAGTGAGCAGGTCATTGGGAAATTCTGCCTAAGAGTGGGGGATTGTACAGGGCTGCTGGGAGCTACTGTGGAAGGTAACACTGATGGTGAGTGAGATAGGCCCCAGGAGCTGGATGGGTGACCTGAGAGCAATGGCGGTAGTTGCGGCTGAAGAGCATCGCGGAGGGAATCTTGAATGACTGCAACTGGCACGCAGAGACACGAACGGAGAACCGTATGGCGGGGCTTGGCCCTATCTTGGTGAACCATTTTAAATCCTGGCTCCTGGATAATCCTCCTTACCGCTCTATATCCATTATGAATGGAGAACTAACGTGTGCAGATGGAGCTGGCACAACGACAAATATGGTTCCTACAGATGATGGAGGACAAATCCCGGCTACATCCGGAGACTTCGTGGAGGTTTTGAGCAAGGAAAAGCCGGAGACACTCCCACTGCATTGGTCAACCTACCATGCAATTGACTTAGAGCCCGGTTATAACTTGGCATATGGGAGGATTTACAACCTTTCATAGTTCGAGTTGAGGACGGTAAAGCCCTACATTGAGGCACACCTAGCCAACAGGTTTATCCTGCGATCATCATCGCCGGGGGCAGCGCCAATCCTTTTTGCAAAAAAGAAGGATGGAGGGTGAAGGCTTTGTGAGTATTACCGCGCACTCAATCTGGCAACGGTGACGAATCCGTGTCCGCTTCCACTAATCTCAGAGATGCTTCACCATGTACGTGAGGCAAGGATATTCACGAAACTTGCCCTCTGTGGTGTAGTGTTAGCAACGGGTCCAAATTCCCGGGTCGGTTCCGGGTTCGGTTCGACCCGAAACCGGACAGTTGCAACGGGTCTTACCACACGAAAAACCTGGACTGTAGGAAATGGGGCGGTTTTACCACCAAAAACCCGCCATTTCAAGTCCACAATGTTCGCTCCAATGAAGTATTTGAGTTCTGATCGTAGCATGACATGATCAGTACGTAAATTGTCCAGTTTTAGCCCCTCTTTCACCTCCTGCAATCAGATTTGCGATCGGACCAATAAGCGTGGAGGCGCTATCGAAAACCCGCGAAATTCGCATATAAATCGCGTTTATTTCACAGCCACTCAACGAATATCAGTCCGATCGCAAATCTGAATGCGGGAGGTCAAAGAGGGGCTAAAACTGCACAATTTACCTACCGATCATGTTATGATACGATCAGAACTCATATACTTAATTGGAACCAAAGCTGTAGGAACCGTCTATTTGGAATCGCGGTTCGGTTCCAACCTGGCCAAATACCTGCGGTTCTATGTCCGGGCCGGGTAACAACCCGCCAAGACCAAAGCGGTTCGGGTTTTTGGCCGGGTCTGGAACCCAACCAAACCAAACCGCAGGTCAAAACCCGGACCGCTGGCGGGTAACCCGGACCCGTTGCTAACACTACTGTGGTGCCGATAACCTCATCCCGATCATGGAAGGCCACCAATACAAGACGGATTTTCGAACGTGATACGGGCAATTGGAATACCAGGTCATACCATTCGGTCTAAGAAACGCTCCGGCTATGTTCCAGTCTCTTATCGATGATTGCCTACGGCCATACATTGACGACTTTGCAGGATGCTACCTCGATGACAGACTCATCTATTCTATAAACGCGAAGAATAATGAGTAGCATGTGCGCCAAGTGCTCAGGGACTCAGGGAATTCGACCTTTATTGCAACGCCTAGGATTGTCAATTCGGAGTTTCGGAAGGCGCCTTGCTGGGATTTGTTATCACACTCAATGGAGTTGGCATGGAATCTGACCGGATCTCCACGATCGAGGACTGGCTGACACCAAAATCAGTTAGTGACGTCAAGGTGAATCTCGGATTCACGAACTTCTACTGAAGATTCATCCTGAAATATTTCCAGGAGACCCTTCCACTGAAGGAAGTACTGAAGAAATCAGAGACATTTCGCGGGGAGAATTGGGAAGCCTTGAGGAAATGGGAATGGCATCGGGAAGCCGAGATGGGATTCTGGAACCTAAAAAGCACCTTGACTGAGGCACTGATCCTCCAGCATTTTGATCAGGCCAAGGCGATTATTGTTCAAATGGATGCGAGTGGATTCGTGATTACAGTCATTCTCCATTGGTACGATGTTTTCGGGGTTCTCAGGCCAGTCAATTTCTACTCCGAGGAGTGCGCTCCAGCCAAACAGAATTACGACACTTATGATCGGGAGCTATTGGCCGTCGTGGAAATACTGAAACAGTGGCAGCAATACCGCGCGGGCGCTAACTACAAGGTCCCAATTCGGTGTGACCACAAGCACTTCGAACACTTTCAGAATTTCAAAGTGCTCTCCAGGAGTCAAGCCAGGTGGTCAGAAATTCTTTCAGCTTACGACTTCTTCATCTGACACCTGGAACGCACCGAGAACCCAGCCGATGGGCCGTCTAGACGACTCAACTACGAGATCGGCTACGAAAGGCCTGTGCCCTGACCATTGAGACACGCCCCAGTGGATCCATATGATGACCTCATGCCAGCAATTATTGTGGCTCAGGCCTCTGACTCCTTAGCTGTTAACATCTTGGTGAAGCTAGACGACCGACCAGGGGCAGACAGCACAGATACTGCGGAGTAGGAGACTCAATGGGAAGTCGTCGCTGGGGCATTGACTTACGTGGGGAGGATATACGTTCCTGCGGTCGATTATGTACGTGCAATAGTGATAAGTCTATTCCAAGACAACCCCGAGTCCAGTCATTTTGGAGCTCATAAGACTACTGAGCTGGTATGTAGGGATTTCTACTGGCCAGCAATGGACTCGCACATGCGTAGGTATGTCAGCGGCTGTGATGTATGCCACCGAATCATAGCACCTCGGCACGCCAGGCACGGGATCAACATGCCCTTGGAGGCACCATCATCGCCATGGGAAGGCGTCACGAAGCACTTTGTCACCGAATTGCCATAGTAAATGGCATCGGGCTACACCAGGATTCTCCTCATCGTGCACCGACTGACAAAGATGGTAATCTACTTACCGTGCCGGAAGTATATCAACTGGCCGGAATTTGCCGGGATTTTCTTTCAACACGTCATTTGCAAGCGCGGTGTCCCGGACAACATAGTCACAGATCTCTGCACCCAGTTGACAAGTCGATTCTGGACCCGGGTATGTTCTCACTTGAGTACTCACCATTGGCTCTTGACAGCCTTCAATCCACAGACGGACAGGCAGACAGAGCATCAAAACCAGACGACGGAGCAGTATCTCCCGGCTTTCTGCAACTAGAACAGGACAATTGGGTTGAACTCTTGCAGCTAGCCGAATTCGCTTACAATAACCCGATACACGCTTCTACGAGGATGACTTCATTCTGGGCGAATTACCACTGCCATCCGGTGATGCAGTTTATGTCCATGAAGCAACCATCTAGGCTGAAATCAGAAATCCTAGCAGACTCTTTCGCAGGTGGCTTGGAGGAGACTAACCAAACCCTCAGTAAGAACTTGCAGGAAGCTCCAGCCAATCAGACGAAGCACGCCAGCGGCAAAGAGGTTGTTTTCGAGGTTGGAGCTAGGGTCTGGCTTTCCATGCGGAACTTCCGGACCACAAGACTGTTAAAGAAGTTGGACTACAAATGGACAGGACCATACAGCGCAAGTATGGTCATCAATAAGAATGCTTATAAATTAGACCTCCTGTATAGGATCCTGAAACACAACGGTTTTCTCTTCTCTTTGCTCGACGCCTATATATCTCCTACCGCCGGCCAGTCACCATCTGAAGTGCAGCCGATGGTCGTCGAGGACACTGACGAATGGGAAGTTGACCGGATCCTCGACTGTAAGCAACACTACCGGAAGCTCCATTAGCTCATACAATGAGCGGGATACAGTTACGTAAGGACTAGCTGGGAACCTCCGGAGAATCTCTGGACAGCGCAGGAATTAGTTGACGAGTTTCACCGAGAGCATCCGAAGACACCTCGACGATGCTTGGACATTTTCTATAGGGGATTCACTTTGTATACTTCTTATGGATCTCGGGCCAGTAAAAATGACATTGGCGGGGGTTTTACCACCTGTCACATCAGGTGGAGATTCCCCATGCACCAAATCTGCCGAGAGGCTGCTCATAGAACACATTTCGGTTGTGGGACATATTATAACGTGCGGAGGCGTACGCATCAGTTTCGTTTCTTTTTGTGGGGTTTCTCTTGTTATACATACATATGTGGCAGCGCAGGGGGTCTGCTCCTAAAGGGGGGGATAATGTAATGGAAGTCATGATTAGGTTCTCAGCAATGGCACAAGACGTGGCCAGGGCTGAGTAACCTCATCCTTATATAGGTGACTCGCGATCTCTCTGAGATGGCTTGCGATCATCTTACACATCAACTACTGTAATATAGTACCACATCCACGTGTGCAACAGAATCTTCTCATATACTCTCATACGCAGCCATATATGGATATACGGCCTCACACGGGGATGGAAGAGCTAGAACAGAAATGTGATGCCCCGCATGAGGACGACAAGCTGTGCGGGGCGGGTATCTCGATCATTATCGCGAAAACCTTGAAAGGAGTAGCACAGGGCTGGGAGAGTAGACACAGTGAAAGAGAAATGACTGCGAGGACAGACGGTGGGGGCTAGAAGCCTTCCAACATGTAGACACAACGAGAGAGGAGGGTCCAGAGAAGCACTAGCAGGCTCGGCAGCAACCGAAGCCTACACCCATAAAACAGCTCAAACTGCAGCCGAACAGCAACCGGTTCCGAAACCAATGCCAGGACCCACATTCGCCACGTGGTGGGAGACCGTCCCACCCCTACCCAAGAGTCAGAGGGCACCTGCGGGCCCAGGGCCGCCGCCCGAATCAAGCATGGCGTAGAGACACCTGATACTAAGTAGAGACGAAAGCATACTGCTCTGCAAGAAAATTGACCAGGACATTTTGTGAGCGATCACCAGAGTGCTCTTCCATCGGAAGGCACCAGCCCACATTAGGATCGTGAATACCAAGTGGAATGCCACGACCGCGCCTCCTGCAATCACGCACCAAAATGCGAGAGCGGATATGGCTATGCGGTACCACTACATGACCATTATGGCAGAGATGACTGCTGACGGAGGATACGTGGATTTCAAACAAAATGAGACCAGGGAACGGATAAAGTATCACGCAGTCCCCCTCATGCAGTACATCGGAAATGACATCCATGGACTGCACAAGCTGTGAGTGGAATTTGCAGCGGAGAACCAGGGAACAGCGATCCCCACCCAGGTATGATGGCTAGCGAAGCCGTGAAACATCAGGGTGAGGAGTTAGAATGGAGGAATCGCGGCGTCATCATTGGTCACTGTCGTAAACGGAAGCAGGCTGGTAAAGCGCTTGATTGAAACTGACACCAATGCAGTGGTCGTATGGTACCATGTCGAGTATTTCACGAATGCGGGCCCTAACAGCAGGTGTTCGCTCTCCTACAGATGGGTAGTGTTAGCAACGGGTCCGGGTAACCCGCCAGCGGTCCGGGTTTGGACCGCAAAAACGGGTCGGTTCGGTTCCAGAACCGGCCAAAAACCCGACCCTCAGACTCTTGGCAGGCCAAACCCGGACCCGTACCCGTCAACCCGCGTGTTTCACCGGGTTTGGCTAGACCCGTCGGTTCCAATCTCCGGTTCTGCGTTTCGGGTTTCACATTTATGGTCGGATTCAGATATGCGACTGTTAATCGTAAAATATTGACCATGGTACGTCACGGTTCGTTTTCGACGTATTAGCCGCCTTGATGTGCAAAACAAGAATACTCAAGCGCCCAACTACATCCTGAAAATGAG
>Ga0307514_10000836_pt1 | contig 49662 bp, 46 predicted proteins | sample 16_EM_MG_FD_203088 | JGI IMG/M metagenome (GOLD analysis project Ga0307514, IMG submission 203088) | Populus trichocarpa ectomycorrhiza microbial communities from riparian zone in the Pacific Northwest, United States - 16_EM | ecosystem: Host-associated > Plants > Roots > Unclassified | place... | reverse complement strand
ATTGGCATGCCATGAAAGCCGAAACTTTACTTGAACATCATTCTTCCGTATACATAAAATAAAACCACTGCAGCTTCACTACCAGACCCCTAGAACAGAAACTGCTCTGTAAAATTGTAGAGACCCAAGTACTGTATCATGGTACAGAGTGAATAATTACAATTCTCTCTGTTTCACCTGCTGCAGCACGCACAGTAATATCACACCACCGGTAACCTCTGACTTGTAGGTTACAAACTGCGTGCACTATACATCTCGTATAGACTTTATTGGGATGTCGGTAAACCTTGTACTCCTACTATTGAAAGGTGTTTTCTATTTTTCTATGAATGATATAGGAATTGCTGTTAAAAAATGCTTTAATAAGATGACAGGCTTTATAGACCATCTTATAAAGTACGAAGTACTACTGAGTTCTGAATTAGCTTCTGTTGTGATACCTGTAGTGTTTGTTTGTTTGTTTGTAATCATATTGCATTCGGCCGCTAGCGGCCATGGCATATCCCGTACACATTTCCTCCCCGCTTCTTCCGTAACATAAAGAAACAAAAGCAAAGTCGCGAGTCCTCTTCCCCAACAACAAAAGAAACCGCCACACAAAAACAACATCAACTTTTACACCCCCCCATCACTCGACTCCTTGTGATCTGAGTTCTCCGCCTCCTCCACGACTCCACTAATTCTGCTGACATCTGTAAGAAAAAGAAAATCTAACAGTGCCCGCGAACACTTTTCCTCTGCAAAAACAAGAGACATTGGCAAACTAATCTTCGGCTTCTTCATCACTTTTTCAACCCCTTCATACCCTTCTTCCCCCTCTTGCCCGTCAACCCAAAGTCGCTTCTGTTCTCGTTTCCATCTTTTACACCACTTGAAAAGGTGGTCTCTTGTCTGATATTCGTGCCCACACCACCAGCACTTCATATCTCTTCTTTTCCCAATTCGTCGAAGGTATTTCCCCATAAGAGCATGCCCTGTTTTAAGTTGATAAAACCTCGCCGCAATCGATTTTTGGGATTTCATCACTGCACTGTTACCCCCCCTCTTTACCAAACCATACTGGTAACTGTGCTTCGATTTCTTTCCCATTTCTTTTATTTCTTTCTTGCTTTCCTCCCATTTCATCTCCGTCAAACGTCGACCAATGTGAGCAAAAGATATATAATTCAAATGTTTCAGCGGATTTTGCGTTTCGGTATAACTTCCGCAATGCTTATACGCCGCTTTCGTCGCTTGTAGGTCCGCTTCTTCGTTGCCTTCCACCCCCTTATGCGCAGGTACCCACCGGTACTCCACCTGGACATTTCTATCGGTCAACTCGCTTTGCCAATTCATCGTCCGCAAAGCCAGTACTTGTCCTGGTCCTGGTTCGTCCGATTGTATTCTTCGTAAAGTCGCTTGGGAGTCCGTAAAAATCGTCACTCTCCTCACTTCTTTCATACTGCAAATCTCATCCGCGATCTTCACCACTTCAGACATCGCATACATTTCTGCGTCAAACGCTTCTTTCTGTCGGCCTAGGTGCACCCTCCTCTTATTCCATCTTTCTTCTTTCCATACCACTGCACACCCTACCCACTCATCCTCTTTTCTCGATCCATCAGTCCAAAGAACTAGGCCCTCCCTTTCTTGTTTCACTTCTTCCAACGCCTGTTTTTCTTCCTGAATTATCACTTGGCCTTTCAGCCTTTTCTTTATTTCCGGTAATGTGGTCCTTTCATAACTTCTCCTCTCGAGAGGGTAATCCTCCGGGATCAACTCATCAATCCCCTCCACCCTTTGTACCACATTTCCTTCCATTTCTATCCCTCTCCCTCCGCCTGTAGCATCGGGCATCATCATCTGCCTCATCTTATACCGCCTAACTCGGTTATTATGAATCGCATTTGCCGGTCGAAGTCCGGCATCATTCATCAGAGCTCCTTGAGCTGTCTTTCGAAAGCATCCGGTTACCCTTCTGCCTTGTTCGTTCAAAATTCGTTGTACCTCTTGCGCTCTATTCTTCTGTCCCTTCCACCACAATTCAGCTCCATATAAAGCAACGGCCTGTACTGCGGTGACTTGGATTCGTTGACATCCTTCCCGGTTTAATCCTTTCGTATTCATCAAGGATCGCACCCTATTCTGTGCTCTTCTTGCCTTTGCAAAAATCTTTTTTGTATGGTCATTCAGAGTCAGCATACTATCCAGCCATACTCCCAACCATCTTGTCACTTCCTTATTATATGGAACCTCATGACTTCCGACCCTTATCTTGGCCTTCATCTTTGGTTCCTTATTGTTTCTCTTTTGAGTAAACAAAATTGCTTCGGTTTTTTCAATGTCAAACTGACAGGCGTTTTCCTTCGCCCAAAACTGTGCTTCCATGGCGCATCTTGCTAATCGGTATGTGCATTCCCCCACATCTTCGCCTTCTACCACCCATGCCACATCATCAACAAAGGATATACCCTCACTTCCGCTCTCTTCTTCTTTCTCTTCAACCCTGCCGAACAATCCCGAGAGATATATGACGAAAAGTACTGGTGACACTGGCGACCCCTGCGGAACTCCCGTTTCCACATCCATACTGTCTCCCTCCTTTCCATCCATCGACATAATCACTTTTCTTTCTTCCATAAAGCTTTCCACCCACCTCACCAGGTCGGCTTCAAACCCCATACCTGTAGTGTAAGAGTGTGGCCGTGTTGGCTGTTGCGACCTCTCCCCCCCCGCCGCATCATTTTCATATACGACAATCCATCCCCGCTACCTCTCCCTATGAACCCACTCCTCGACTACCGCGTTCCAAGACAATATTATTTCTCCCTCTCCAACCCCACACCCGCCCAATCGTCATCCACTTCTATCTCCTCTGCCTCCACCACCATGACCTCGACTCCACCAATGTCGCAATCACCCTGTGTCGAATCCGAGGATCTAACTTACCACGTCATGGCAGCTGGTCTTGGTTTCGATATTCCATCAGATGCCCTTCCTGAAGCCATTGAAAGTGGGGCGATTTCACCTCCTTCCAAGTTAACGCTTGCACCCAACCTCGCAATCCTAGGAGACGACTTTCTAGAGGAAGATGAGAGTCATCACGAGACTGCACCATTGACTAGTGAGAACCTGGTCGCTTTGGAGGAAGCTACGAGGAAAGAGATATTGAGTGGTGGGTCGTCGATAAAAGAGGGGCCACCGGAAGTTGTGAGAAGGAGTACGCTAAGAAGCTCCATATCTTCTCTGACAAAGCGTTTGGGTGAGAAGGAAAGAAAGGGGGGTATACCGGAACTCAAGTCCGCGCTGGAAGCTGCTCTCGCGCCAACGCCGACGAGTATGACAGTTGAGGCATGTACATCTTCTCACTCCCGTTGATAAAAAGGGGTCGCTAACTAGATATAGAGATCATCAACAGGATTCGCATCTTCGGATCGACGCGATTCCTCCGCAGTTCGGGCTTAGAAATTCGGTGCGGTGATGGATAAGATGTTGGAGCGTGAAAACCCGGGAGCTTCGGAAGCGGAAGAGAAGACAACCAACCCAGAAGAAGTGACTGCGGAAGAGAGAAAGAAGGAGATGAAGGGACTCTTGGGGAAGGCTTTGCAACAGCTGAAGAAGTGATGGATGCTTTCTTGTGCTGCGTTTCAGTTTTGGCGTATGTTTGGCACCAACGCCGTTTGATGTTGGTCTCTCAGTAGTCTCGATTAGGACACAATGGGGGGTCTGAATTGTAAGGAACTTGAGTGCTCTGGTCGTTGGATGTGTGAGTATGAAATCAAGGCTGGAACTTTGGGAATACAGTTCTGGAACGACGAAGTACTCTTGAAAATTCTGCACTTGTTCACTCTTTACTGCGGCCTAACTGTGGCCTAACTGGCTTAAATATCCTTTCAACGGTGAGTAGGGAGCTCATCTGCAATCGCCTGGCCTAATTTGAGAAGTTGAGTGGAAGATACATTACTCTACCTTCTGGGTCGCTGAAGTTGCAGATTGTTGCATGTGTACCTGCATCGTGAGCCTCACTGCTCAGGTCCGTTTGATATGCAGTTGGTGTATGAGGATATGCCTCAGGAGAGCGGCTCATATCAGTGCAAACGGATATGCAAACGGATATAGATATGGAGACGAATGTGGATATGGATGTGGGAGTCAAGTCTGTATATATAAGGGCCAAAGGCCTGTATATGTACAATCTCCCATATGCATACGCGTATGCTCTATTGACCTGAGACGCATCACCCTGGTCCTGATGCATATCCTCATACAGCCACCATCTTCATACAAGTCTTCATTCTCATACAAGACATCAGACGGTGCTGAGACTCACGATCCAAGTACACATGCAACACAGATGATCGGCGATGTGTCGAGTGAGCACTGATGATGCTATGTCGGCTGCTTGGGTTTTCATCCCACGAAGTATACGAAGAACGACCAGAACCTTTAAAACTATAGTCACTAAAACGTGTATCTATGTGATTTGTATAGGTAATTGATTCTTCTCGTCTGTACTCACCCGTACCTCCCATCATAATCCCGGACAACTACTCCTCAAAAAAAACCGTCCTCTCACCCGCCTAGTCGTTTAATCATCACCCGAAGCTCACAAAGCATCATCGGGATTCCAAGCATGAAACCTCTTCCATAAGCTCGTCGTCGTCGTCGTCGTCAAACCAAATCCCAATCTTCGTCCCCGTAGCCATGCATACATATTTCCTACGCTGAAAGTTGTTTGGCCGTTTGATTACCACCGAAAAGGGTTTTCTCGACACGACGGTGGGCAGCGGTTTAGTGCACGAACTAATGATCTTTCGGTTTGTGGCGGACTTTTTGGCGGGGGTTGATGATGCATGAAGCGGTGGGGCTGTGGAGGAGGCTTTAGTTAGCCTGTATATATGTAGTTAGGAATTCCTAAGGAGTTGTGACGTAAAGAGGGAAAGATTGTACCGGACGTGCAGCTTCGGCACTGTGACGCGTTTTCTACGGTTTGCCATTGCGTAGCGAGTATGAGGTTGGGTGTATTTTTTGGCGGGAGGTTGGAGGCAAGTTCCCGTGTCTCACATATTTTTGTATTGTTCCGTAGGAAAAAGTAAACCTAGCCGAAACAGCTTCGGAAATCCCCCGGAAACGTCATCATTAACTGTCTTAGAACGTGTGTATCTCATTAAAGCCTGCTATCCTACTGTAAATAGCCTAGCATGTGGTTGCATAGTGATATGGGGTTTGAAGCTTTGAAAAGCTAGCAGGAGGCAGATCCAAACCACAGTATCAAACTCTGAACTGTCAGAATTGCAGTAAAGTCGACCACAGTAGATCCTCTCACTCCTGAAAACCCACGTTGTACCTTCGGGATTTCGGATTGCTAGATGGCTTTGCATTTGGGAACTACATTGCAAATGCTATTCATTCACACCTGGGGACTATCTCCACTTCTCGTTCTTCATATGTGCAGCGATATTAACCCTCAGGGTTAAAAGCAAGTCAAATAATCCTCTACATCTAACGGATCTCTCCTCTCACGCCCAGGTAGCCTCCTCAACTTCCACTCCGTCTAACTCCATCACAATCGTGATATGCGTGACCATTCCATCAAAGAAACTGAAGTAGCACACCTCTCGCTCAAACTCAAGAGCTGAATGAAACATTCGTAACGCCTCCTCTTCTGCACCCTCGGGGATGAATCCCAGTATCGAACCTTGACCAAAGTACTTCATCGGCAAGCGGCCTTTGAGAAATCGATATAGATGAATATCTTCCCAACTCTTGAACTCCGCGGTGTATGTTCCCTTACGTTCACTATCGAAAAAGATGGTGTATGGTATCTTGAGACCACCGTCGTTGTTCGACGCGGAGGGCAAAGGAGAGTCGCGGAACGTTGCCTCCATGCATTCCTGTGCGTAGCGGCCGATTGGTTCGAGAGCAGGCAGTGGTGGTTGGTGGTTTTTGGCTGGTGGAGTCTGAGTACTGACAAGGATTTCGTGGCTTTTGCCATTCGCTGGTGCGTTCCTCATGCTTCGGTCTTTGGTAGTCGTTCTATCCACCCTATGTGGTCGCCGTGCAGGAATATTTTTGCTGCGCTCGCCTTCTACATCGTCCCCGTATTTAAGAGTTGTTAAACTGGCTTGCTCTTCATTCGTGTAGTGCTCCAATGGTGGCAGTAGCTTTTGGGAGGCCATATTATTGAGAACTGATATGCATACCGATGATTAAAACTTTTATGGGGCCGAGTGCATTTTCCAGTGGGATATATAGAACGGTCTAATTCTCAAGTAGGATAGTGGGGCTGAAGGGACAATCCAGATTTGGGATTAACTCAAGTGGCGAATAATGAGTGAGAGCTATGGAACGTGACGAGGTAGTGTGAAGAGCAAGTATATAGTCTGTTTTTAAGCCAGGACTAGGCAGTCTCGTTTCATTGCCTGGTAAGCTTGCGCACTGAATTATAGGCTTTTAATAAACTTAGTTTTACACGTCCAAATTGTAGTGAGAGAGAATAACAATAACTAATAAGGAATCACAGTATGATTGCGGGCTGTGGGTGCGAAGTCCAAATGTACCAGAAAACTTTGGCCGCATACAACAACAATATGAACAATTACTCTTGAATATCATTTATGGGGATGTCCGCCGAGGAAAGAGAAGGGTTTGACGGTGTGAAACCCCAAAAGCACGTCGCAAACTGCACTACCAACCAGTATGAACAAACCAGTAGCCTTTCAATTTCCCTGCTTTCATTTCTTCTCATTATCCACCGCCCATCACCCACCGAACGACGACTGACAACGACTTACGATCAAGCTACCTAAAGTCGATCAACGACTTAACGTGCTACAATGATCGACCTCGATAAAGTCAAGGACTTCGCGATCGTCCTAGCCCGCATCCTCTACGGCGGGGTCGGCCTCGAACACTTCACCAAGTCGTTCGAGGACTGCCGTAAAGGGACTATATGTCCCCCTGTTCTGGTCATCTTCGTCTTATCTAACGTAATATGCCTCACCGCATTGTTCTTGACTGCCAATTTCACAGTCGTTTACTTCTTCGTCCGCGGGTTTGGCTCTCGCGAGAGGAGACTTTGCCTTGCTAGAATTCTCAGGTTTTTCGGCATCGAGGATTTTGCGGCTAACTTGCTGCAACGTCACAGTATCGACTGTTCCTGCAAGGAATGTCAACCACCTCCACCCGAGGGTGAATTCATCGTGTATGAGCCCTACCTCGGACCTGAACCTGGATACCAGGAAGATATTCCGGCTGGCCTCGAACCTCCTGGATACGAAGATGATATTTTGAATATCCTCGAACTTGGAGGTGTTCCGGAAGCCCTCGTTGCCGCCGAAGAGTCTGCCAGGAAAGAGCCGGACAAGGCTGAAAATTCCCAGCCATACCCTCGTCAGGATTTCTACACCTTCAATAGCGACCATTGCGAGTATCGTCTCTTCTCCTTGAAGTTGAGGCCTTCTCGCCCCTTGGATACTCCGAACTCCCCCGAAACCGAATACGACGAGCCCGACAGGTATCATTCGATCGACCGAGAGTTCGCTCGCCATGCGGTGTTGAATGTTCTTGCCGGAGCAAACCCATGTAACGAGGCTGCTAAGTTGGATGATTATAGGGAGAGACCACCTGGGTTGATCATCCCAGGTTTTGAGGGACGCACGAGGATGTTTCGTAAGGGCCGGCGGCGGCGGTTGGCTGAGACTAGTCGTAGTCATGCTCATCGTGGAAGCGTATAGGGTTTAGGGTTGGCTCCTTGGATACCTGTTTATACTGGTACTTGAGTTCTGGGAAGCAGTACATCATCTGAGCGCATCATGTGATCGTAAATATGTTAGAAATTCAAGGTCGTGTGATTCTGATAACGCTCTGTTTGGTTCCATTTAAGATTTGTTTTCGGTCGTCGCGTATTGTGCTGCGCTGAACACAATGAGCCACCCGAAGTATCACAAGCGATGAATTCGCGAGTATCGTTGGTTAGAAGACCAACTGTCCTACGGAGAATAACGTATACGGATGTTTTATTGAGCTGTGTTAGGCTGAAGTGGGTGAAACTCCAGCGATAGGATCTGATTGGAAGTTGGTGATTGATATCTTCCGCCATAAAAACGAATTACGAATGAGAACTGAGCCTTCCGTACAGTATCATGTGAACAAAAGTTACTAAATAAATCGTATAAATGAATCGTGCATTTATTCGTGTGAATGCATATGCGTATACACGTTCACATATGCATCTTTATGTGTAATCCACAATCTTGTTTCTTTGCAACTTTCCTGCCATTTTAACCCTCAACCAATAGCATGTTTCAGGTGACTTTCCTCCAGACCCTTCAGGCTATGCCGCCAGCGAAAACAGTCGTCTACAGATTCAAGCCACAGGAGCCGGGAAAACCGCAAAGCATCAACAATGATATGTCCTAATTCCGAAACAATGCTAATCCAAAAATACGCCCGCCGCCGCCCATCAAAGCATGTAATCCTCAGCCAACATTTCAAATGAAGCCGTCTTAACCCTCTTCTCCGTGATCAACATCACACTCGGTATTCCAATAACAGCGTTTTCCCCATACATTTGATTTCTCACCATTGCAGCCACTCCTTGGCCACAGCCCCATGCATTCACCATTCCTTCTCCTGAGTATCCTGCACATATCCACTCTGAACCGGTTCCTTTCTTGCGACCACCAGCTACCCTCTCCGGTATCTTCTATTTGTTAGCCAGTCTTGTTTACGAGTTAACGAACGGAAAGGAATCCCTACCGGTCCAACCCAAGGTAAAGAATCCACCGAAAATCCAAGTGTACCCGTCCAAGCCTGCTCAACCGTCACGCCTTGTACCAGACTGGGGAATAAAGCTGGCAGAAGTCCCCCGAGATACGCGGTCTCATAGATTGTATTCTCATCATCAGTGGCATTCCCAAGGGCATCTATTCCTTCGTTCGACCCTCGAGCCCAGCCACCGCCCAGCATATATGTTCCATCTTCTCGACACGTCATATAATCGAAACCTGCAGTTCTCAATGATTAACAACGATAGCGGTAATACGAGCATAGCATTGAGGGGAATATACCTTTATTCCAGATGAAACTCCACGATCGATTTGAACCTCCTGGTAATGCAACGTTTCCTGGAAACAACCTCTGTGCGGTCATCTGGCCTCGTAGGGGAATAATTCTGCCTTTAAGGCCCGGTACAAGGCGTGTAACATGGCCATTTGTTGCATGTATAACGTGCGTGGCTTTAATCGTTCGACTCTTCCCTTGGAATGTAAAACAGGTGTAGGGCTGTAGCGGAGTCAATGGTCTTCTCCAAGGATCGACAGGTGTGCCATGTAGTGTTTCAATAGGTGTGTTGCATTCAATAGAGAGGGTTGGGAACTCGCGGAGGAGTTTCGAGTAGAGCTCGGTTATCAGAGTGTAAGGTGCCAACGCGCCGGCAGGGCCGGTTATGGCACCTTTAGCAGCAGTTAAAGCAAATTTCTACAAGCGTCAGAATCGGATTGTACAGATGTTGAAGTGAAATCACAGCACAACCGAAGGCACATACCGTCTTGAGATCGTCGCCCTCCCAGACCTTCCAGTGTCCCTTTTCATCCGGGAATGCTTCCAGCCAGTTTCTCAATTTCTGTTGCGCATCGTGCCATGTTTCCGCCTCGCAAAAGACATCTACAGTCTCGACCTCACGTGCTTCTGCAGCGACCGTTATACCCTCTTTTTCCGCCAATTCCAACAGCTGCTTTAAGTGTGCCATTCTGAATCGTACCACCTCGTCGGCGGCGCCTCTTCCAAACCTATTCAGTAATGTCGCCCACTCTAGGTAAGGGGTCTCCTTAATGTGACCTCCATTTCTCCCTGTTGCTCCAGAGCACAATTCCCGCGCCTCGAAGATGGCAACCCGCGGCGTCCTTCTAGCGGTAGAATCGGATGAGCGTAGAAGGTGATACGCTATGCTGCATGCCGTGATACCGGAACCAATGATCAACACATCCACCTCATCGGGAGGTGTCTCGGATGCATGCGACGCGAGCAATGACGGAGGTTGCTGCCAGACGCTTGGGGTTGGGTTTGCAACAGGCTTTCCGGGAGAGCCGTTGACTCGCTCGAGGATGGCCATATATCGGGAGTTGAGGTTGCGGAGGGTTTTGAAGGCGATACCAAGGGAGGAAACGATTGCACCCATGGCAAAAAAGCTGTATAAAAAACGGGGAAGTTGAAGGCGGCGACGACAGCGTTTTACGAGCGGAGAGCGACAGCAGCTGACGACACTCGATATGACTAAACGGAGGCTGTTCGATGGGGATTCGTGCTGGTAGCGAATGATGTTGATTTCTACGAGACAGGAGTCTCAAAGTTGGCTGTTGGTTGCTATCTGCATGCAGGGGCAAGCCAAGACTATCCCTGCGGGTTTGGTGTGTTAGTAGATCTCGCTAAGTCCGGAAAGATAAGGTAAACCACAACTACTCTAATCCAACGGCAGATCGCACATTCGAGTGTCTCGTTCCCAGCCTCTCGAAAAACCCATTCCTGTGCATAGAAGTACGCGCGGCGCCCCGAGAACGAGACAATCATTGACCGCAGGCGAATCAACGCCGACCAGATCCGGCATGCATGAACTACTCTGGACTGCCGGGTTCGCTTGCCTAAGACGAACGACACATTCAATCAAACGTCCCAACATTTCATTTCCCTCAAGTGAAAGTGCTTGGTGTTAAGGAATTGAAACTTGTGTTTTTGGTGCTAACGAACCTCCGAAATTGTAATGGCGAGACCAGGGGGATTGGATTTTATATTTCTGATTGAAGTGTCAACGGTTAGACGGGAGTTTCCAGAGCATCATAATATTATCAAAGGAGTTATTCGACAAACTAAGCGATGGATTGGCTCGGACCACCCACCGCGTTTCGCACGGCCAGCCGGGATCAGCCGTGGTACAGAATGAAGATTGCTGCTGGTTCGTCATTATACGCCGTCGGTATTTTTAGTGAAAATATGATCTCGGACAGTACGTGATCTTAAACACGTGGATACGTTTTCAATGCTGAGAAAATGCGTAATCACGTTTTGTTACGTGTAGTTTACGCATTTTGTTACGCATTCCATGTACCATAGGGAGCATGCGACTAAACGAAACGAGGAGGTAAATATTAAGCAGCTTCTACCATCCAGAGACGAATCTAAGCGGCTGAAAACAATCTTGTACCTGTTAAACTCCAACTGAGAGTGTACTCGTATGACGCTCGGTTGTCGGTTGTTGGTGGCGGTCAGGTAGCTGCGCTGTTCAGGTGGGGGTAGGTTCTAACAGGTTTCATTGCGCTTTATATTCTACTTATATTTGATATAGGCTGTCTGTTGGGTTGGTTCGGGCCTGCTCTATACTCTTGCAGCTTATTGTACTCTGGATACTTTTAGTGACTCGCGGGGGAAGTCAGATAGAGAGCTAATCCTAGGACATCAAGCAGTATTATGGCTCAAAAACTCTCGATTCAAACATTGGAATTGCTGGGCTTGAGAACGGACAGAGGAAAGTTGCCGTAGTTATGGGTTCGGCGACTTCTTCACAGGATCACTCGCCATCACTCGACACAAGATGTAAACCATTTTTCAGGCAAACTTTATTAAGCAATGCGGCCAAAGACAAGGCCTTGATGCGTCAACAAATGCTCCCTGCTTTGTGGCAAGAGACCATGAGCCTAGGAGATTTGAAAACCCTGAAACGGGGAAGGGCCTGCGCTCATAAACCAGCTGTCTGACAGACGCTCATAAGCGACGGCGAAATCTAGGAACAAGAGCAGGAAGGGTCCTCGATCGGCGAAATACTGTATCTACATGTAGGGCTGAACTGACGATACCCTTTCCAAATCGATGAAATTAGAATCTTCGCCGCCATTCTACGCCAAGGTGGCTCCCACTATAAACCCCTAGATCTCCCCCTTTCCTATCCTCTCCTCTCTTTCTTCTCTTCTCACTTCGCTTCACTTCGCGCCGTTTTTGTTACGCTTTTCTTCCTCACCTTTTCTTTTGTTTCCAATTCTGTCTGACATTCTACTAGTCGGCACTGCACTTTTAGAAACTGTCAGTCTTACACCTATCACCAGGTAGTGTGGCCTGCATCGAGGGGCAAAAGAGCCTTAACTGGTCTCTTTTAAAACAAAGCATGTCTCTGATCTCATTCGTGAGATCATCACCACCAGAAGTGCTTCTGGATGGTAAGCTAGGCGACCATGATCTTCTCAGGTTTTGCTTTATACCCTTTGAATAAACTTTGTTTGCTCCTACCGTCTCGTACGTGCATTGGGGTTGCTCGGGAAGGAGTTTGATCTTACACTTCGGATTAAGGTTAGGCGTGCTCGCTCTCTCAGATAGGCGATCTCTGTCTTCTCGGGGCATGCAGGTTTGGTTTCCTCAATTCTCTTCGGAGACTTGGGGGTTTCTTTCCATTGTCATTGTCGCGGGTTTAGTGGCATAAATAATGAATATTGTTGCTCTGGCTGTCATTAGTGATCCAGCGAAGCGAGAGGACAAGATTCATTATGGATTGATTGTTGAACATGTTAGTGCTTTGGTTCCTTGTTACTTTGGTTCCTTCGCCTCTTTTGTTTGTATTCGTGCGGCCACGATTGCAGTTCTGAGAGGCAGTTATTACTACGAGCTCGGGAATAACCAATAACGTAGCATTCGACCCCCTTGTACCATAGTATCGAACGTGTACCACACTTTGAGACTACTACCGCTGTCTCAAGCAGAGAGAATCTGGTTTAGAAGGATGGAGGGCATTGTATGGAGGATGACAGTGCTAGACTACAGTAACAAGACGGGACAAACTTCCATCTTCTAAGCTGATCGCGTAAAGTAGTGGGATCCCTTGCAACAGTACCTTTATGTTTGAGACTGCTGAGCTCGTAATTTTATACTAGCGGCTAGCTACAACGTGCTCGCTTTACGGTTGATATACCTCCGAGGCGTGACTGAAAGTTGGCAGATACGCTTCCCAGAAGGCAAATTTTTGGAAAATACGGGGTGGCAGTGAGTTATGATTACAAACAAAAAAACTGTCACTGTAGGCCGTACCCACGGGAATACCATGGGCGATATTTCCGGGACATACAGCAGTATTGACGGGTGTTGTGGTTAATATGCTGTCCTTTTGATGCGGTATACTGTCCTCGTAAGAGCGATTGCAGTTCACCGCTGACATGCGCGTTATATTGTGAGATGCAAACAATCCGCTCAGCACATGCCAGTTTTTCATCCGATTTTTAGTCGCACTGCAATTCTGGCATGGTGCATTAAAGATTGTGAGGATTCCTGAGGACGAACGAGGTAGGTGACACATGGGGGCAGATAATTAAAATGAACGGTTATTACGCAAAATAATCCTCTTGGAGGACCGTATTTTGTAGGATAACCCTCTATTAAAAACAAAGTGACTAAAGCAATTGTATCAGTATAGAGTTGAGGCTGGTATTGTAGTTTTTTGTATCATTGCATCCTTATTGTCTTCGAGGGTTGTTGGGTACTGAGAAAGGAATGAGTACTCATTGCGAACACAATGACTCGAGTCATCAACCCTGAGATGACTACTCAATAAAAGTAATTACACATCAATTGATTAACACAACGCCATATACTTCCTGCTTAGGCTACAATTTCCCTTGCTTTTTTATTAAACTGGGCTGCTTTTCTCCCCGTTCAACGAAAAATTTAACAGTACTTTTGGAAGGGCTCACTAAGTGTTGAGGGCTATCCTACAGAATACGGGCTTCTGAGGGAGTTAAAATAACCATAGAAAGTATGATAATTTACAGACCTTTTAGGTTAACAGTTGCACACAGAGTCTTTACGCAATGGATGGCAGAGACGAACCCGAACAGTGCCGAGGTGAGCGCCCCTATTGGACTGGCCTCATGATCTGCTGCTGCATCGTAAGCAAGCACCGTGTACCGAAGAAACAGTACAAAATTGCTCGTAGTCTCAGTCAGGCGTCGAAGGCAACTTGAATTGTCATTTTAGTGGCTTAATGATAGATTGCTCGCTGGGGCGAGGGAAAGCTCTTGTGTTGTCCCTTAGCATCCTGCTACAAATCCTCACCCTCAACTTTCATTTCGCACCTACAACAACCGTAATACTCATCCAATATCAGCACTCACTTTTGCGTTTTAATGTCCGCACCATCCTGAATTACCGACAACCAATGTTCTCAACGGTCCGGGGGTGGACCAGTCTAGACTGGAACTGTCCGGGTTTAGTCCAGTTCAGTGCGGGGTCTTTTTGTACTGGGCTCGGATCAGTCTAACATTTCATCAGACCGGTTCAGACTCACTCTGGACTGGCCCTGGACTTCGTTGCAGGGTTAAACTTGCAGGAATCAGATTAATAATGGGATAAATTTGCCCATTTTGACTGGAAACACATACTATACTGGATATAATCGTCTATTTGTGCATGTTCGCCGGTTAATAGCGGGGATGAATCATGATTTTGTAGGCCGCCTGCTAGGAGCCATACCGAATCTGGATAGGTAACGTCAGAAGAAATGGACTGGTCTCAACCAGTACGGTCCAGTGCAAGACTGCCAGTTTGTGGTCCAGTTCAGTCCGACCCCGCTGTTGGACTGATCCCTACCTGAGACCGGGTCCGCCAGAACTGGTGAAAACATTGCCAACAACCCCCTCAGAGCCTATACTATGCATTTGAAAGTATCCCACTTGCAACGCCAGACGCCCAAGGTAAGCTCCCGGGTTACAACCAAAGAATCAACAACTGCTGACGGCAACAGAGCATATCTCAAGTCATACACTAAGCATGTACATCGTCCAACTGCAGCTCAATATCCACGCTCTAGAAGAAACTATCAAATCCCAACGTGCCGACGACTTCGAAATAGCAACTACTTTCATCTACGTCGCCACCCTAATTCGATTTTGCCTGTCTTTCTACACTCATTCCCTCATCAACGGCCGCGAGGTGCTTTCCATTTTTGCGGTAGGTGTCTGTATTCCAGTGTTCCTAAGCGGCCAGGCCGGCCTTAGCGGCGGCTTTCAAATGAGGGCCGGGCCGGGCCTGGCGGCTTTTCCGGCCGGCCTGGCGGCTTTTCCGGCCGGCCTGGCGGCTTTTCTTGGCGGACTAAGCCTAAACAGAATATTTTGTTTACTAAGAAAGTCTCCAAAGTACGAAACATAAACCATATCCAACTTAATCATCGTAGCCCTGCCATTGCCGTATTCCTTCCATCAACCAGACCAAGGCTTATGCAGGCCGATGCAGGCTTTTTAAATCACGTGCAGGCCGGGCCGGGCCGCCCTTAGCGCAGGCTTTCAGAATGGAGGCCGGGCCGCTTAGGAACACTGCTGTATTCCATGGATTGGAAAAATATGGTACAAGGCTAGCAAATCGAGTCGTTGGATCGTCTATCATTCTCTGTTGATTATTGTTCTGACTTTATCCAACATTGCGCTGGTGGCATGGTCGTATTTTGTGGGAGATGTTCCTGGAGGACTTGTTTTGGTGTAGTCTAGTCTAAGCTTAAGCTTTTGTTGGACTAGACTGTGCTGGACAATACTCAAGACTGGAACTGTCTGGACCGGTGGAAAGTTGAAAACGAAGAGCTACAGATCTACTAGAATGCCTGACATTGTGAGAACGAAGACTGGTCTAGATACCCTTGTGTAACTAGGGCTGACGCTGGTGCAGCTCTGTCTGCTTTAGTAGGTAATAATTAATGCGGTAGTGAAGTCAATGGTTTGGGGGTGGACCGGTTCAGACAGGCCGTTCGCGGTGCAGTCGGTACCAGTTCGGGGACTGAACCAGACTATATGGAACCGGTTCACTTCAAGGGACTAGCTGGTTCGGAACTAGTTCGAACCGGTTCAAATCTGCAGTTAATTGGACAGCGGAACAGGTATAAAAAGAGTCTATCCTACCTGCGGAAAGAAGCCAAATCTCGAATCTCAAGTGAGTCAAGTCCATCAACATGTCTCAGTATCACGGAATTCCACCTGATGCTTTTGATCACAGAAATCGAATGCAAATAGATGGCCCCGAAGCTACTGAGTGCCTCAAGTCATCGAACAAGCCGAACTTGCAGTTGTCCGAGGCTGTTATTTCGACTGTGGATGCTGAAATGAGAGATAAATGTTAGTGGAAGGTTTTGGAAAGTGCAATTTCTGTAGTGCATATTGAAAGTTTGTATCTACTTATAATGATCATTTCAGTCTCTGCTTGAACCACGTTGGAACTGGTTCGAATCAGTTCCCCTACGGTGCTGAACTTGCAGTTCATGGTTCGAACCATTTCCTACTCTGTACTGCACCGGCTGAACCGGTTCGCTCTCCGAACCTGGACGGTTTCGAACCATTGACTTCAGTGCAATACGGCGCTTGAGGGAATACATTAGTAGTATCTTGACTCTTGAGGCGTTAATCGATTGTATGAAACTGTTTCGTTTAGGCTGTATTGAGTTGAACGTTTGGTAGTACCGTCGGGTGTGGACCATGAGGCTCTGCGTACAGCGTCCCTGCACCTTAGTATGTTTGTCGTGGTATATTCGTAGTCTGAAGTCATTGTAAGCAACGTGTTTCTACTTGGTCTGAAATCGAAAGGTGGACGACGTCATGATATATTTTCCTTTACAGACGGCCTGATAATAACTTCCATGTACGTCAATAAAGATAAACTTCACGTGCTGGGATTCAATTGCTGTATGCGGCAATAGTGCCCAGAGTTTTACTGAAATTTCCGAATCGTTGCATGTGGATTTATGCATTGTCGTGCTCAGAGAGCTTTGCCTAATTGCTGCTCGGCCGTTTCTTCGTAATCGCTAGTCTGATGTATGGCAATGTTCTCCGTCGTCAGTAAAAATAACGTATGTAGGAATGGATGTAGAGAATGTGCCGCTTACAATTATCCCTCGCACAGGAGATAAGTGCTGTAAACGTCTGCGCGCCGCTCAGAATTGTAAAAAAGATAGTGGTTGGTGTTCAGTTGACGGGAATGAGATAGTTACTCAATGATGAAGTTCATTCGACCAATCGACCAATCGATGAAACCTTTGGAATCTTTAGTTAGGCTGTAGACGTATATAGTACTTATTACCAGTACAGAGGATACCACAGCATGTTATGATAGTGGTGAAGTTGGATAAGATAGCATCGACTGTAGATACTTGTTGCATGAAAATTGAAGTAGCAGGCAAATGGCTCAGGTGTGGTACGGTAGTCTGCAGCGTGGATTATTTGCTGGACTGAGGGTAGAAGGTGAGAGGCTTTCTGGCGCTCATAACTGGTCCAAAACGTTGTTTTGGAATATTGGGTTATTCGGAGGCTGCGATAAGATGCGTTCGGATTTTCTGGAGGCGATTGAAGGACCAAGGCGTTTGTGCGTAGATCATGATCTGTTGATATTAGTGTGCGTACAGAGTTAGTATTTAGTTGGATGGAAGATATGACGAATGGCATGCGGTGGAGATGGTTGCGGAGATGGTGATATAGAAATTATCAGAATACATGGTTGACTGGTGTGTGGAGAACGTACTGTAGCGTTAGGTGATTAGAGGCAACAGTAGATGGCTGTTGAGTTGGGACATTGGGGATAGGAATAACCAATGATGGTGGGGAGGAGAGTAGTATCCATTTGCAAGTATCACGAATGTTGGAAGTATCGAGCGTTCTGCGTGGAGCAATTTCACACAGCGAAGGGGCGAACAGACAGATAACGCTGGCACACCATCGTTCAGGCTTGCGGTTTGCCTCATGAGGAGGAAAACCGGTAGGATTACAACAGAAGCTACTAGAAAAGTACGAGTAGCACCACGGCACTCTGGGAAGCGAGCTACCGACTGGCGAGGCGCAGGTTGGCCAAGCTGCAGTTGCCGGGTAGCCTCTGGAAGTGGGAGGGAACGTACTTAGATCTGTTTCTTCCCTTGTTTCCTCTCCTTCCTCTTCTCACCACAGACAGCTACGCTCAGACACGATGGTTTCCAACGTTTCTTCCGCTTTTGCTGCTGTTGCCCCTACCCCTCTTGCTGACCTTCAAGCTTCCCAGCAACCCTTTGACATGTCAGGTGCTAGTGAGTCGACTGGACCTTCTCGCCCACCTGTTCGTCGTGGCGGTTCGAGCAAGGTGAGTGGATCCCATCCATCGTCTTTCCAAAAAATAAAAATAGGAGTAAAAAATCGGATTGCCAAGACTAATATTTCCTCTTTTAGCTGCCCGGACCAAGGTCCAGGTCGACTCGCCGCCAGATTGTGTTGAAGGTTGGACCTGTGCAGCCCGTGCGTGAGATGCACCTGCCTGAGTCCACTCTCCCTATCTCGCTCTTGCCATCTGGGTGGACCTATACGCCTATTCCTGGCGTTACATCGATCCTGGTCACTGCTGCGTCTCATTCGTCGGGACGTTCGAAGCGGGTGACTTGGGACGACACACCTCGGGTTCGGATTATCCCGGCCCGTGACGAGATTGAAGACTTCGGGATGGATGCGGATGATGCCGACTCGGAGGCAAGCTCGGACTTCGAGGAGAATGTTCCTTTGGAGGATGAGTCTGTGGCGAGCTCGGACTTCGAGGACGATGTTCCTGTGGAGGACGAGTCTGTCGCAAGCTCGGACTTCGACGACATTGTGCCTTCGGAGGATGGATCTGTCGCGAGTTCAGCATTCGACGACAATGTTCCGCTGCCATCATTGGGTAGCGACTTCTCGCTGATTGGGACCTTGCCGTCCCAACGTGTGTCGGTTTCTTCGTGGTTGTCTGGAATGGATAGCTACGCGATGTATGGGGCGTCTGGATGGGACCTGGGAGACTACGAGGACGATCTGGAGTCCACCATCAGCTCTGAGTTTGAAGTCAGCCCTAGATTGCAGGCTCGCTCGGGTTCGGAATTGGCCGTTATCTCCGAGTTTGAAGTCAGCCTGAGATTGCTGGCTCACTCGGACAATGATGGTAGCTCCGAGATCGGCAGTCAGGACGACTCCTCCAGCGAGAATGGGTCCTTGGCATCGGATGTCAGCAGTGCCTTTGAGGAGCTGCCATTGCAACTTTCTGGCATGACTATTGCCAGCAGCGAGTCCGGCGAATGCTCGGATGTCGAATCAGTTGCAAGCAGCGACTTTGAGGAACTAGTTGTAAGTTCGGTGTCCTCAATCCCATCCATTCCTGTCAGTGAGAGCGAAGTGATTGCTGTTCCTTGTGCAGGTGTCGAGAAGCTCCAGCCTTCCAGGATCCCTGTTGCAACCAAGAAGGGACCTACCAGATCTTGTCTGTCGTTTGTTGGAGGTGCATCCTTCGACAAGTTGGTCGTGCGGAAAGACTCCTGTCTTCCGATCCGTGCGAACGCAGGCAGTTCTGGTATGGCAAGTATTCCCTTCTCCCTGCGCGTTTTTGGTTCTGGCACTGTTGGAAATCTAGGTGTCAGATTGTGGACTCCCGAACTGGCCCAGAGGGAGTCTGCAGCTGCGTACCTTCGCGTCTCGAGGTACGAGTTTCGTATTGCTAATCGTGGCATCGAATTTCCTGGGCCTGGCTCCGGCAATCTTCCCGAGTTCAGGATCGATTCAACATGCGTTACTTGGGACCTCGAGATGATGAACCAGCGTAGGGAAAGGTCCGCTGCAGCGACCGCGTTGTCCCGCCAATGGATCCCAGATGGAGAAGATGTGTCCATCGAGCAGGTTTCCTTTCCGACGATATTGAAGAAAGCGATTGCTTGCACGGAGGGATACCTCATCCCATATTCGAGGGGTGTTCTTGTCGAGGTCCTGGATAGCTGCCACCGGAGGGCTGTTCAGAGGGCCCAGGAACTGGAAACGCGCCGGGCTGGATGGGAGGCAGCCGCCAGGCTTGCACGGGAGGACTTGTCTCGGGAGAGAGCTGAGCAGAACGTGCAGGCTTGGTCCTAGGGACTCATAGGTGGGGGTTTTTGGGGTGTTGGGTTTTGCGAGGGGGAGGGGATTGAATCGGATTATTTTTACTTTCGGCATTTTTTAGAGGTTTATTGATTATTAGGTTATTAGGAGGCGTTTTGGCTTTTAGATATCTATGGGGGGTATTGGTTATTTGGGGCGTATGAGTTTTTTATTGGGGATTATTGTTTGGGGGTATTGGGGTTTTAAGATGGTATGACTTATCCTTGGGTATTGTTTGGTGGTTTTGGTTTAATATATGGATTTTTGAAAATGGAAGAGCCCTCAATTGATTAATCGAGTGAACAAAGTTAAGAGTCGCAGTGATAGTCGACTAGTAATTATCCTTCTTGAACAGTTTCACACCTCGTCATCTATCATAATATCAAAGAAGTGCCTACGCATAGCAAGCAATTTAAAGCCGATAGACAAAGGATTACGATCTCGAGAAACAAACTTGAAACTTCAGTAGAGGTGCTTTTGCCAACACTGTTATAAAATCCTCTTACCTCCTTTTAGAATCAACGATGAATTGTATTACAGCTAGCCATGTCGCCGCGTACAGTGTATCCTGTATAAAACCAACTCGACACGCGATATCCTGGCCTTTGAAACAAACCTGTCCAAACTGGTTGCCCTGAACAAAATGGAAGAGAGGTACAGCATTGACAATGATATATTCGCAAAAGGTGTACCGAGGTGTTGAACTGCTGAAGGAGATCAAAGAGTTTGAAGATCGGCTGGGGGTTCTGAAGATAAGAGTGAGAGAACAGTCTTAGCAGAGGAGATCGAACGATGCCGAAAGGAATTGCGGGGCACAAGACGGCGTGAGAAATTTGCATTCGATAGGCCGATTTATTTGAATGCGGGGTCCGTCACTTGGATGGAGTCACGACTCAGAGATACAGCACCAGCAAGGAGAATTTAGCTAATGAAGATTATTTGTTGTACTCCACACAAAAACGTATTCAACGTTCAAACTCCAATATAATGAATATAATACAACTTAGGCTACCCCAATACTTCTGAGAGTCTCTCTACTAACACTATTGAAGATCAGTGAATAGCTGTAAGCCAGTAACACTTTCCTCGTTGTACGTTAACATCACCTTGCCAAAGGTAGACCTCAATCTAAGTAATACCAACAATAATATAACCAAAAATAAACGTGACAATGAAAAAGAATGCCTTCGCGATGTTGACCCGAGAAGCTATGTCGCTCTCCTGGCCTGAGCGTTGGTATCTTGACACAGTTGGCGCCGATGCTTTGATATTTTCAGACACAGCATGCAGTTTGTATTTCTTCCGATTGGGATTCTCACGTAGCTGTGTTGACTTTGTGATGTTGCAGATTACACCCGGGATACTGTATGCATTACCCTAGAATAATGAAGTGTCTCTTAAGACGGGAGCTGTCATTGCTATTGTGATGTCCTTGTTGTGAGATGATGAAGTGCTCTGGAGAGTGGATGATGAAACAACCTCAGGATTGGAAGCTGAAAAGTCAATTAGCTCAAGTCACTTGTGGGGAGAAGCGACTGGAGAGATACGATTGTTGAGAGCAAAGAGAAAGAACGAAGAAGCTCAATTGTCTGTCGATACAAGAGAAGGAAAACAGTAGACTTATATACGAAAGAGAGAGAAGGAAAACTCCATGCCGACTACCAAAGCCGGAGCCCGAAGCCGAGTACCAGTGCCGAGCCCTCATCCTCGGCATGGGGGCAGGCGAGGCCAACGGGGCCGCAAGCCACCGGCCTCATCCCCAAGTCCACCAGCACTGAAGACTAAGGAAGCCACCGGGGCCAAACTCCTAGTCAACAACGATATTAACCTTCAAAGAGCTAATACCGTACGCTGACCCTCTGGTACTATTGAATACTGGAGCAGAAAGTTGTCTGTTTGTAAGTGGTCCTGAGCATGGGCAGCTCGTTTTAACGGCGTAAGAACACTGGGGGTGGGAGAAGCTGCATCTAGAACAAGTGTGGAGTTTCCAGAGCGAATTGTATCGGTGAGGGTGCAACAAGCAACAATCATTGCAGGCGAGAGACCAAAATATTGAGCATAGTCAGTTGAAGGCATTTCAGTATGACGTGGGGTAGTTTTTGTTTTTGTCTTGTATATCGCGGTTTTGGTTGCAAGGGATATTGATTTTTGAAACGCAGCGAACCATTGGTCGAAATTGTCTCTTTTGGATAAGAGGTCTTCCGGCATACACACGGGATCAACTGTAGAACCATTCAGTAGATAGTCAAAAGCGTTAATATTATTAGATATGGATTTATACCTGCAGTTGCGATGTGGTACGCCTTAGTTCTTCGAGCTTCCCGGTAGGGGTCAAACTTGAAGGATGATGCCATTGTCGAGAACGATAGAATCACCATAGAGATCATGCAGGTAATGGTGAGCAAAGCGAGCATATTGATGATGGCTGCGAAGAGAGGTCGCTGGGGAATGGAGCCGTAGCGGATGTCAGTATGGTAACCGTGCAAGGAAGCGGTGAATGGTAGACAGAAGTTTAACGGTGAGTTTAGGCTGGGGCGTTACTGAAGATTTGGAAAATGTAATTCAGGCAGAGATTAATTCATGATTATAGCAGAAACTATGATTAAGATGGGACGTCGAGGGTTGTGATACAAATATCCATTACATTAAATCTAACGTCCCGTTTCTTCATCACTAAAGAATGTATACTAATCAACGACAGTACATGAGTCAAGAGAATCAACTCATCTATACACAGAAATTATAAGACTCAATGGAAAAAACTAAGGTCCAATGAATCAAGAGAGCGTTATCAAAAAAAACACCCAAAACACCAGTCCACAAGGACAATCCCAAGAACCGTTCGCCAGATAACCAACGCCTTGAATCCCATTCGCCCCAGTAAAATGTTCTTTGTACCGAACTCCATAATGATAGACTGAGCACACTCAATAACCGTGAGCAGGCTTAAAACTCAGACCCAACTGTGTAAATTCGCACCCACTTCCAAAATAAGAACTGCTGAGATGGCCACCCAAAAAGCCATGGCATGTTTTCCATCGGCGTTGACCCTGTGAGCCAAAGACGTGGGCAACTCTGTAGCCGCAGTTATCGTCGGCAAATTAGCAGTAGGTATAGATAAGATGCCTGTTTCGCTACCGCTTGCGAGGATGGGAGTTTCGGACGTTTTGGCTGGGCTTGTAGACGGTTGGGCGTTGGAAGGTATAGAATTCTTATTAGAGGCCGAAGTATAGGTCTCACTAGAGGTCTGGTTCCAGTAGATGGGCCTGACCAGTGTAGGAGACACTGTCGGATTCGATCCGTTCCTGATTTCATTCGTGATGACCGTTGAGCCTTTGGTCAAAGAAATTGATGGAATTGGATTTGAACTGTCTGAAGTATTCGGTACTGATCTAGAAGAACTGACGTTCAAATCGAGGGAGGTGGTATTAACGACTGTGCTGGAAGGCAACGGAAGTGATGTCGAATTGCTGGAATTTCCAGGTGGTGTGCGTAAAACCGTGACAAATGTCGTGGTGATTGTGCTGGAAGTCTCGTACCACCCGATCTGTGAGAGAACATCGCTACCAACAACACCCGCTGCGGGTTCTGTCACTTCGGCAGCTAAGGATGTCTGGCAGATCGATACCAGCAAAATGAGGGTTACGGCGGTAGTAGTGCAATACATGTTGTTTTTCTGGGTAGGAGTCGGTTGGAGAGAGCAATCAGAATAGCAAAAAGAAGCAATGGACGAAGTATTGTATTACAGAAGATAGGGGGTTTGTCTGTGACAAAGATCGGAGCGAGTGATGCAGTCTGGACATTGGAAAATAGACCACTTTGTGCCAAGACCGAACCGACTAATTGCACTGCAAACAACGTTGCCGTATCCTACCCTTACACCGCTCCAGGCTCTAGCATACTGACTACCCCTTCAATGAACATACAGTGGCTTAGATGGGATCAAAAGTTAACTACTGCGCAGAAATATCACCGCAACACACTTTCTCCAATGCTTTACCTCATCATGCTGATGCTTCTCTCGCATGTTTCCAGCTATCATCCTGTTGCAAAGGGGGACACATCGATCCATGTTGTGGTTGCAACTACCGAGCTGCCAGTTTTGCGATGCGGAGCAGTCTGTGAGCCTGTTCAGAGCTGTGGTTGCGATACCCCCAATTTGTATAGAAGAGGTAAGGATTAATCTAATGGTTCTAAAAAGGTTCTAACGAGTTATAGATACTTTGATTAGACCACTTGAAGTCCCCCCACCTAGCGGATCTGACATGACAAGCGCATCTATGCCTGTCTCTCTTGAGCCGGTTTCGGGTGTTCGAACCGTGGACGTGTCCATGGTGACGACAATATCGATAACCACAGTCTATACCGAATCCTCCGCAGAACCGTCGCAAATATTTACAGCAATGGAAAGCACCAGTACAAAACAAATCACCGTACGCCCATCCCCTACGTTTCCACTCAGTGTTCCAGTTAACGATAGCCACTGGGTTTGGATCCTTACTACCAATGAGATGTGGATGATAGGGGCTGCGATTCTAGGGCTGATTTTGCTGGTCTCTGTTGTTACAACATACTTTAGAGTTTACTATGAGACTGAGTTGATCTGGGGGTACCGTCTGCCGTACATCCCGGAAGAATTTCGAGGTTAGTTCGCTTGGAGGAAGCGCAACGGGAGCTCGCTAGTGTTTTGGTATCCAAAGTTCGGATTTGGGGAGAGAATCGGGCTAGTAGTCCAACAAACTATGAATCTAGGGGGGGGGGAAGGGTGGCATTTTGTTTTCGTTACTATGTGAATTCTATTTAAAACATGTTAAACGCACTGTTTTGTTCACAACATCTTGGAGTGTTTTGGCGCTTGGAAAGACTTGATGTAGAGTACAGGTGCTGCCAACCGCTTCTCCAGATCTTGGCAAACTTGGTTGGTTTATCACACATGGCCCGCAACCACAATCGCGACTTACCGGCACATCTCCAACTCCTCTTCATACCCCCACACATTACATTGACATTGTCACGGCTCATCCAGCAACCACAATCGTGACTCAAAAGCACATTTTGACCTCACCTTACCACCACCCAATAAATCGACCATCAACTGCCGCATCTCCTTCAGAAACCACGCAACTCACTAGGACATCTTCACCTTGTCATACCTACACTGCATAATACATCGTCCATCGTCAACTACCACAGATCCTCGAGTAATCATGCAGCCATTCCTCAAATTCATGACTACTTTTACCTTACTTTTCATACTTCTCCGTTCGCTCAAATCAATGCTGCAACATCTCGTTGACCAACCTCCTGCCGGTGTCAACGCTGTCGAGGGTTCTATCATACCCTTCATCATCACTTTCCCAGGCGCAATCTATTTCTTGTTCTATCCCCACATATATTGTTCGACCACTTTAAATGGTCCATCAACACCACGCAAATCTCACGTAGTAGTTCTTTGCCCTCCCGGACCCAAGATAAGACGCAACAAGCGAATTTTTGATACCACGCCAGTTTACTCGGGGCGGCCAAGTTTATTCGCCGGAGAAATACGAAACCCGGCAAACACATCAATATTTTAAGTGTTTGACAGTTATGGTCCGGAGTCCGTCTGGGCAGTCCTTTAAACTATTTTACCTGTCTTCACTACCCAGATTACTAGTATAGCGTAGACGTATGTCGCTGTTTGGAGGCAGGGCGCGGTTGTTTAGTTTGGACGTGTTAATGTTTGCACAATAATTATTTTATGAAAAGGTGGGATTTATTGGGATGTAATGGTCGTGTGACGGTCCGGCAACTAATCCCGACAGTCTGAAAATGGTCTCCACACAGTTTTGATATATTAATGGGTTTATAAACGTCCAGAACACAATCATATTTTCGCTCTGTGACAACAGAACTTGTTTTTGTGCCGGTTCTCGACTTTGAAATTGCTCGTCCACATCGAATTCCGCATCATGGGACTGTTTCTCTAGAGGCTTATGGCGCATTCGCATCATCAACACCACCTGCACATCGCGATTGCTCTTTCCGCTGTTTCTTTCCACCTTTCTCAAAGATTCCCACCGTCTAGATAGCGCCAGATTACGTTCCTAGTTTCACCCTTATCGCCAGACTAGCCGCCTATCTGCTCAGCGATTGACATTCTGACGCAGATCATCACATACAACGCCGACTCCGGCCGAGTCACTGCAGGTCGACACAGGAAAGCCGGACTACAGATATCTGTCTGAATCAATTTCCCAACATGCCAAAATTTGTAGTACCTTCAGCAATCCCGGCCGACCAAGGGATCATTCACCCCGGCAAGGATCAGGTCTAGCCGGAATCTTCCTCTGTAGCGGAAAGGAATCTTTCGCTTTATACGGTGGGACACTAGAAACAGCTAAGTGAAAATACATCCCACCATCGAAAGCACAACCCAAGCATCACATTGCTGCCTAGCACGCCAGGAACCAAACTCATACGACAGTTTGCTGGCTTGTCTTGGGGCCGGCCAGAGCGTCACGAGAATTTTTGGCATCATTTTTTGGAGCTACCGAGCTTATTTGAAAGGGAAACACGAACTCCTGAAGTTGTATTAATCTTTTAGCAGGCTATTTGACAAGAAGGTATAGTCAAGAATCCCTTCGGAGGGTCTAGAAAACTGTACAACGGCTAACATAGTTATCCTAAGCGGACCAGTGTAATGTAGTGTGCGGTTCGGGCCGCAGAGCCTCCCATTTTGGTTCCTTTGTAGAAGGTTATTCTTACCTCCCTTTCAACACCAAAATATACGCTTCATCTGTCTTACGATCTGACCGCTTGAGAACGCTGTTCATGGGACTGCCTTAAAGGCTTTCGTGTGGTCATCTAAAGTATGCAAATGACAAAAAATAAAACTGAACGAAATAGTCAATTCAGTATGAACATCGAGCATATTTTTGGCTGTCCCTGACTGCTATGCTTCTTTCCGCGACTCCAAGATGGCATTGGCTACGGGGGTGGTAATTCTTGAATAATGATACTAGAGATGGCATCGAGTGCGGTGGGCTATGTTGGAGGAGTTTGATGTTGATGGACGGTAATAGGTTTGACGTAAACGTTTATTCTGCACTTCTTCGATTTCTTCATCATGCGACTTTGGTTACTCGCTATGGCTGTTTTGGACATGAATCGAATGTGAATATCCCATCGGGCTTTGAAAAGAACCTTCGAGCTGACCTCCTTGCCGATTGGTGGCGTTTCATGCCCAGGACCGGTCATAGTTTAGCTAGGCCGGCCGCACTGAGAGACTTAGACTCAAGGAGAACTCGCGAGGTACCTGGAGGTAAGTCAGAGATATCTGCTCTACGTTTGGACAAATTTTGAGGAGTGTTCGGTGCTGGCGCAACATTGTTTCTCGTCTTATCCATCTACTGTGAGTGCCGGCACAGACACTGATTGTAAAAAATTAATAGTTCCTTCTAATCATCAATAAGGTAGCGTTACTTAGTTATGCCTGAGTTCTAAGCCGCTCTGTAAAACTGACTGCCACCGTGAACATTGAAGTCTGGCTTGTGACTGAGTGAGAGCTAAAGTGTTATGGGAATGGGGATGTGGTTATAGTGAACTCAATTTCCATACTTAACCCGATTCAATTCAACGCAATCCATCCCGAATGTATAATAACGCCACCGTAAACATATACTAATACACAGTCTTGACCATAGACCCACTTCAAAATCACTTGGACAAGTCGAATAAGACTCCCAGTCTGCAGCTATAATAACTTTGAACACTCCATCGACGAACCATACATCAGAAATTCAATATGCTCAAGACATGAGTAACACCGTACCCAGAAGGATGCAGACACCAAGCCAAATGAAACCCAAGATTTTAACCCTGGGAGAATTACTGACATTTGGAGCTTCCCTGACGTACAGAATATTTTGAGGAACGTTTCCATTATCAACAACTGTGGCCACTGCAGCCTGGTGCTCGAAAAGATATGTGGCTCGCTGGCCAGTGGTACGACATTGAATTTGGCCATCACTGATCTGTGTGCAAGGGGGATCAGTTGGAATTAGAGGAAGCAATGTTGGTGGATCATCACTAGGATCCCACTGGACCTGGCCATCGCTGATTTGGCGGCAAACTGGAACAGATGGCAGTACTGAGTTGGTGTTCCGTTTTGCCATATAGGTAATGGAGGGCGGAGAACAAGCTGGTTCTCGGGACGGCGGAGGTTCTGAATTCGAATCGATTCCGTGATTGACCGAGGGTGCTTGCACAATGCCCTGTTCAGTGAAGTCGTTGTTCGGGGCCTTTTGGATTCCTACGGGCTGTCGAATCCCATTGGTGACCGGATCCCGTTCGAACAATACTACGCAAGCGATAGCATTAATATAAAGGACCTGTGTAATCCAATGAGTAGTGAACCTTTTTTGCCAGCGTGATTCTCCTTGCCCAGTGGCTGAGGTTGAGCTGGATGAAGAAAACCTTCAGCGTAAACAGGTTTGTTGTGACCGATAGCATAAATAGTGGGATGTGAATCGGTGTCAGCCAGACGGCTAGAAGGGACGTTTTTGGCGTGTGAATAGGCAAAGAGGGAAAGGACAAAGAGCTTGCTGAAGCAACGCATCTTGAAAGATCAGAGGTGGAGGTGTAATCGAAGTGAACGTGTACTCTGGCAGAAGTAGAAAAGGAGCAAAAGGAGCAATTGGAGATGACAATCCTACACTGGGAGATAGTGTTGTGAATGAACGGAGTTGGGAAGAGGACTCGAATGGAAGATGTATTTAAACGTATAAGCTTGGCATTATTACGCCGGTTGTTGTTGTTTTTTGTTTATTCATACTGTATGCACTCTTACTAGAGTATGACAGATTGATTACGCCGGTCACTTAGAGCAAGAGAGAGGAGCCAGAGGGCCACGGATGTGCACTCACTGCACATGAGAGTCGTTTCGCGGCTGAAGTGAGTATTTACTGTCTCATACACCTCTACTGGACTCGTCTCCATTTTCCCGCAGCGTAGTAACGTGCGTGTTGCTGCTACTGGGACTGTTTGAGACGTGCATTTAGTAGCTGGTGTTATGCCGCTGATGTCGATGATATGGGATACAGGGGGGCTTCATCATGGAAAATTATGCCTACCCACCAGGAACGGACATTCTGGGACAATCAATACTGGGGCGAGTTTAAGTGTTATTCTCATGGTTGCACCAATCGATGCAAGTATAACTTAGACAACAACTACAGTTCCACACCTAATTAGCAATAACTGCCTATGAGAGAATACAACGAAGAGCAATCTTCACAAAGAGTATAGAATCTCGAGCGAAAATACAATTCACACTAATTTAGTAGTAAACACAGCACGCAATTCACCCAGGGCGTATTATTAGTGACCTCGAGATAATATGAATACTGCAAACTCATTCCTTAGACTGTAACTATACCCTATACATGAAGTTTTCCTATAACGACTATCATGTGCTCTCTCAGCAACGCTCTTATACTCCCAAACAACAATTCCTATCGCAAAGGATCACAAGCGTTCCAAAAGTCTGCAAGAAAATAGTATCTGCATCTGCATCATTCAACAAGGCTGCTAACCAAGATACTCGAATAATCAAAGAACCCCCCCCCCAGGGCAATAATTGTCACCGTCATCCAGCAAGAAAACTTTAAAACATACTGTTAACCTCATCAAACAGGTAGTCTTACTGGTAACATACATCAGCAACGTCAGGCTCAGTCGTGGCTTTAACAACATACCAATAAATGAACTAATTCCAATATTTAAAACCAAAACAATCACCCTTCTACCAATCGCAACGTTATCAAAATCAGGATTTCAGTTGTTTCTCCTCTTCGGTTTCCTGAGGACTTCTCCATTAGCAATTGTTGGAAAGTTCAGATCAAGGCAATGTTGATCATCGAAGTTAAGCATTCATCGGCAGACGTCATACCGATGCCTTCCTCATTATGGGGCAGCAGAGGTGAAGTCTCCTCCGAGGAAAGTGCTGGAGAGTGGGAGCTCTGATCGCTTTGGGAGGTGGTATTTTCCTGTCTATCTGGTTGGGCTTTCACGTTCGAGTCCTCTGGGCCCGTGAGATGAGTGGAACTAGCTGCATCACTCTCTGTTTCCTCTCGTACAAACCCCAGAGTACTCCGTTCAAGGGGCCTCTCCCAAGGATTAGGTATATCGGGTTCCTCTTCCTCGTTCAGACCCTCCCTTGCAGTATCACTCTCAGTTTCCTCCAATATCAACTTCAGCTCACTACGTCCAAGCCAAGGTGTAGGTAAACTCTATTCCTGGTTGGCCAGTACTTTCTCCCGGATATGGGACTTTGATCTCCGAAGATATAGAACCTGAATGACATGGCATTTTCGGTTTCTGATTAACACCGGTGGCAGACGCTTGCGGTTTGACCGAGGAGATTGTGCACTGGTCGAGGCTTCAGATGCCTGCTCCGATTTCTGAAAAGTCTCATTCGTGTATTCGTTGATTGAAACACCCCCTTGGGCGGGCTCCTTGTTCGGGCTGACGCTCGTCGAACAAGAGGATCGTGATCGTGATATTCCTCAGATAACAAAACTAGTCCTAACGTTTCGCTTATTTCGTGCATGTGTTATCATGGCGTAGGGGAATTGGAGTAAATTCTGGTGGAAGAGGTAGAGTAATACTATAAGCTAAGGGTGTGAGCGATTGACTGACTAAAGGAACGCCAGGACCGTGTGGTGGGGTATCATAGCATGGAACTTGGGTGTTTGGTATAAGTGCAAAGACATTCAGCTATCAACAATAAAAACATCTAGAAGTCAACTCAGTTGTTCAAATTGCATATTCATTCATGATTACAGAAAGGATCAACATTCTTGTGTCATCGACACAAACCATTCAAAAACAATAAATAACAGTACTCGAACGAATCCTTCATGCTTCCCTAGCTCTGTACCGTTAGAAGTGTCCACCTTCCAATCAAAAGGTTGAAAGTGAGCATAAGAGCTGACCACTCGATCAATCACTATTACATAAGAAGCTGAATAAACAAACAAACTCTAACATGGGCAACGTTGTTTCTAATCTCATGAACAGAATGCTGTACAGTGCCAAAGCATTAATACATTGCTCTCCTAATATTCATTCTGATGAAGTCCCAATTTGTACAAACCGTCACAATCTATACAAATCCCCCAAATAAGATTCCGTAAGGATTCGTAGTTCGCGCTTTGGCGGTCTCCTCCGGCAATGGCGACTTGTCGTTCTCAGTTGCTTCTCCTTTGGGATAGGATAAACGTAAACTGGGGTTTTCGCCAAAATCAATGGGACCAACTTCCGTGTTATTCTCAACAGAAGTAGCTTCCACTGTGGTAGATAAGCTCGGATAGGGGCCAACCCATGGAGCATCACCAAATTGAATCATAGGACAAGGATGAATATTGTGCTTACAAGCAACTGTTCTGGCTTTTTTATGAGTGATATGTGGTTCTGTGGGGTCTGTCTCAGTTGGTTCGTCATACGGGGTGTTAGGGATAGTCTCTGGCTGTTTCCGTTTCACGTTACCACTATCAGATGATGAAAGTAGTTCCCAATCTTCAGAGCCTGCCAGCTCTGATCCCATCTGAGTCTGTGTCGATTTGGTGCTCTTCGATCCTTCAGAGACGGGACTGATAAGCTCCGATAGTGGTTTGCTCTCTCTCTGTTTTTTCAAGAGTTCCCAATCCGTGATGACCTCAGGCCCACTGTCCGCCGTGCCTAGTTCAACTGTAGGATGTGGACCTGTAGGGATTGAAAATTCGAAGTCTTCTTCAGGCTAGCTATTGTCAGAAACACTTTCAGAGGTACATAATATGACTAGAATATACCATGATAGCCACAGCTTCAGCGTACGATTCCGGTATCTTGGGAGGACGTCGACGAGCAAGAGCTTCTTGCCTTGCTTTTTCTTCTCGAAGACGTTGCATCTCCTTCATGAAATGTGTTTTGAAGGCCACCCAGCGTTTTGACTTATCTGAGAGTAGTCGGGGATGTATCGTTTGTGGAGGTTCGTCCGGATTAGGCACGACATTCGAACTGTCTATCCTATCCAGATCCCGACGCAAAGAGTTCTGGTAGTTCAGGGCCACCTGGGGCTGCGGTTCGTCTGGTCCTGTCGAATTAATACAGTGGGGGTTGCTATTGGATTCTGGAACATCATCTCCAGATAACTGTTGACGCTGTGTATAGGTGTCCATGCTCGTGTTATAAGAGAATATGATCGTAATGTATTGTAGCAAAGATAGCAAGAAGTAGCAGTGAGATGAATCGAATGTTTGCAACCGGCGGTTGCTTGAAGCTGGAGCAAATGGAGTAAAAGATGAGAAAGAGATACAGTTGGAGGAAGTTACGGTCGCTTATGAGTGAGCCAAGCAACATTCACAGTATAATAAACCACGTCTGGCGGTAGCCGTTTCTGCGCACACAAAACTCCTGACCGCATATCGGTGTAAAGATGCATCGGTTCAGAAATAAGGATTCTCCTGGAGCGTGTTACTTGGGTTATATATATACTAGAAAATCTTGAGGAATACAGAGAGCAGGTGTTTCCACCTACGAATAGAATGTTTCTGTGATCCTGCCCTGTCGCGGAATGTTTCCGGGGAGTTCGTAAGCCCTGTAGACCGCGTTGCACGGACTGTATGGAGTTGCTAAATTGGTGGACAAACAATTAGCGAGGTCCCAATAATATGTTAAGATTTAGCCAAAAACATTCTGGAATTGACCTTGCACTGTAAATCAAATTGCTTCTTGTTTTCGGTGCATGATATATCCATATTGCGGAGGGTGGTGTGCATTGCATTTATGCGAATAGTCTGTCAGACAGCTTGGTAGGATTTTTGCGGTAGCCGAGCGACCAAAAGCCGTCAACAGACTATTATGCGAAAGCGATAAAATATACCGCATATGGAAACTCGCTAAACCTTTACAAGTTACTAAACAACGAGATGTTTGATTCCCACTAGACTAAAAGCGGGTCGTACGTAATTTTGTGCTTCGTATAGTAGCGTCGCAAAAGTGAGAAAACGCATGATATCCTGCCACGAGAAAACACCACAATAGACCCCAACATAACCTCAAAAAAAAACCTATACAAAGGAAGGTAAAGACAGGAAACCCCCCACTGAATTATACTTCGATTTTTGGTTGCTATAGTTCTGCTTCACTGTTGAAAGTTAAATATCAGAAAGTGTTGGTGGATTTCAGGCGTTTTCTCACTTTTACAACGCTAGTGTACCTCACCACCTAAATCACACGCTCAACCGTGTCTCGCACCAGACGTTTTACCCGGCTTCGACTAAACCCTCAACCCAGAGCAGCGATTTAGGGTTGAGGGTTTAGTCGAGGCCAAGTAAAACGTCCTGTGCGAGACAAGATTCACACTAAGGGAAGCTAACACCACCCAACTCCAAACCAGGAGTATGTTCTACCCCACCGACTAAGTTTTCCACCTACAAGGTGGGTCGTGCTATTACTATATTTTAATAAGTTCCTAACTACTTCATACATTAAAATTTGCAGGAGACCTTCTCAATGGCATCAAGATGTACACTCGCAGATATGGGACAGTATACAGAATGTTTGGTACTGTTATTGTAACTGTTTTTCCCAAGCCTGTATTTGAGACTGTAATAGTGATTGTAACCACACAATATCTGATGTGTTTTGAAGCAAACTTCAGGAGCATGTCACTAATGGCCAAAGATAGTTAGTGAATGATAATTCTTGGGCTGAATTTCGCTTGCATTCATGGTGTTTTGGTGTTTCCTTGGTAGGTGGGATAGGTCCCCTTGGCCAAGGGGACAACTTAGCCGGTGGGGTAAAACGAATATATGATATGGATCTTCAACAACTTATATTGCAAGATATTGTGAGGATGATCTAGCTTTGCACACAAGACGAGACGAGCTTTATCGTCAATCTAGCCTATAGTAACAATGAAGTGGACTCGGTTGTTGACGACCTCACGAGCCACCATAGCTTCAATTTCTGTCTATTTATATTATTTCCTTTCAGTTCCGTTCCAAGCTCTATAACTACACCTAGCCTCATATATCCTTCATCCCCCTTCCACTTAACAACATCTCTCCTTGGTCATCAAAAGCTCCAAAAAATCAAACGTCTGCGCAGTATGCGCACACCCCATAGCTCCATAAACATACCATTTCATATCCACATTGCAATAGGTATCGGCCCCGTTTACTGATGTCACATCCCACTTAAACAACCATATCCTCTCCACATTCCAGTTCACCGCACGAGAGACACGCAGCGAGTTACGCTGGTATGTTAGTATTATACTTTTCACGGTGAGTGGAAATCGACTGGGGAGGAGGAGGAGGGGGATGTACTCAGAATACTTTATCCCATCCACAGTGTTGAAAATCCACCTCGCATCTCCTTTACAGTCAATTTTCGAGTATACCCTGTTCCCCGTATTAGAAACACATCCAACCTACCACAGGTGCTCGAGGGGACTTACGTGATATCCAAATTCCAATCCCATTTCTCATGATAATCTGTGCGCGCGCGCTGTGCATCCAACCAAACGGCGAAACCACAGTCCTCCTTGAAGTCGACGGAGTTGCCGTTGTGCTTGACGTAGTCGTTTGGGTGTGGCTCGTCAGGGTCGATGCCCCGTTTGCGGGCGTACCTCAATATTTCGGCTAATTCGGCTTCGGCATCGGGGACGAATTGGAGGCCGTTAGAATTTGCAGAGGGGGGTAGCAAGACGAATGTGAGGAGGAGTGTGAAGGAGGAGGGCGGAGAAGTTCATTTGTGCTGAATGGAGACGGAAAAACCGTGGAACCGTTATGGTTTCTAAAATTGGGTATCGGCCGGTGGTTTCTAATGGGGACAAGAATCAAAAAAATGTTAACCTCGACCTTGGGGTATATATACTGATGAAGCAGGGATAAAAGGTATCTCGGTGACTACACAGCTGCCAGAGACTACTCAAGAAAACTATGATAAGTTGCCGATGGTCGAACAACATGGATTTGCGGTATTTAGATGAGTTTCTACAGTCGGCTCTCTGTACAAGCATACAGCGGACTCTGTAAAGACTACCGTAACTACCACCGGCCGGTCCCGATAGATTTTACATGTAAACTACTCGGAGCAGGGTGATAAAGATCGGGACGCGGCATTTTGCGTCTGATATCTGGGCCAGGTAAAGCGTAAGTATTGTCATTTGAGATCGCGTTTTACCCCAAATCTTCCAGATTCGTTAGTACTCGGGTCAGGTAAAAAGCGCCCAAACCTTCGAGTTGCTGAGAATTACTTGTCATGGGAATTGTCCAACTTGGATAGTGGCTTGCATGTTTTGGTTCTAAAATCCTGCTTCGAGTACCATTGTGTGCGATCTTTACCCCCCCCACAAGAGTACTCTGTCTATTCTCTCGTGCCCAGTACGGTGGCGGAATAAATTCAGCCGACGCGAGCTTGCGAGCACTTGGCTAGACAAACTGGGAACGAGAGAACTCTGTCTAGTCCCCGTAACCATGAATTGGCAAAAACATTGTTTCATAGTATTCTACATATGAAGGGCAAGCCCGTACCCAGATGGAGCGGACAAATAGAGTATCTAAGACTAGTCTCGGTCAGACGCTTTTTTCCCGCTGCGCGGAAGTTTCATAGCAACTTGTTGGGTGAGAGTCAAATCTAAGACCGCAGTCTACACTTTGTACAATTCCTGTACCAGATACAAAAATTCTCACCATACCCGTAGTCCATCAGTCGGGTTAGATGCGGCGTTGTGTAGCTACCGCATAGGATTACAGCGGTAAATACTGTTTGAATATAGGTTAGTAGTCCGGTTTGCAGCCCGGAGGACCTGCCGTACTATGGATCTGACCGTCGGAGTGCCCCGAAAGAATTCAACTTGAGCCTGTGATATGCTTGGAATGACTGGTACTAGCTTTCTCGGCTATTCGGCATCGTGTTGGCGTGTGTGGGGTGGAGTCGGCGCCGTATAATCATGAGCATATACTTCTGGACTCGGATGGCCAGGGACAAGCATTGTGAGCCTACGCTAAGTTTAGAAGATATCATTTTTTTGATGTATTTTTTTTTAGTTGAAGCGTAATCTGCTATTCTCATATACTTATTCCTGTTCTAGTGTTAAAATTGGCTGGAGTCTTAATGAAGCAAGTGGTAGTTCAACAGCCAGCACGATACAGAACCATATCCACTAATCTGTCATGAAGTACTCGTACACTCGGGAATTCCGGAATATTCTAGCTTCGATCCAATCAAGCAGGGATTAAACATTTCCGATTTCGCATTCCATATGTGAGAAGAGGAAGCCCAGAAAGAGCAGCAGCCATGATACTCTTACGGCTTAGGCAATATAAGCTTAATTCTAGCATACAGTATGTATCCTAAATATAAGCTTAGTTCCATAGCAGCGGGAATTCCATATATCTCCTTCAGTAAAAGTGACGATGACGGTGATAGTGATCACAGAGCTGGCCAGTGGTGGGAGTACTTATGCGAGTAGGTTGGCTACGTCCATGTTTCCATAGACTCAGATTTTCTCATCAGGCCAATGCTTCCGCCACTGGTAGCCCAAAGCTTCCTGTGGAAAGAAGTTATTCACCCTGAAGCGTTCTCTCAAGCGCTCTCAAGTGGGCTTTCACGCGGTTTGTCAAGCGTGCTCTCAATGATAATATCAATAGTATAGTACTAGCGGAAGCCTAACGGTAGTAAAGGCTTGCATACATTATGGGGGGTTTGATTAAATAGGTAAGCATGACATGAACCTCACATGGGGCTATCATCTTGACAACCTAGTTTGACATGTTTTCCTCACTCCTAGGCTGTTAGGTATTTTCGGCTATCACAGTTGTTGACCTTGCAGTCCATTGCAAGCCTTACAGGTGTATTTGAGTGACGGCCTAGTGGTGTTCATGTCAGCCTGTCAGGATTGTCAGATTGTCAAGAGATGGCCGGAGCGGCAGCCATCGCCGTAGCAGTAGCAATCGCCGTAGCAGCCATCGCCGTAGCAGTCACCGCCGTAGCAGCCATCGCCGCAGCAGACTCTGCCGTTGTGGTGGGAAAATCCGTTTCTCACCACCATCGCTCACATTGGCAGGGGGAGCACACGGAGATACAGGGATAACGGAGGTAGACTGGGCGACGGGGAGTACATATATTTGGGAGACCCCGGAGTAGATAGATCCATCTCATCTTAACACATATACTATGGAATACACACTCTATTTTTCCCAGCTCTTGGTCTCACGCACTCGAGTCGAGTTTTTGTAGATCCACGCAATTTGTGTGGTTCCTCACGGCCGGGTATCCTATCATATCCTCTCACCCTCTTCCTACGCTCCTCGAGCCAGAACCGCTCTTTTCTCACGAATTCCCTTTGGATGCCGCGAGAGGTGCGGCGGAGTGTTGACGATAGGCTCTCTGCCGTCTAGCTCCGCCATTCCACCACACCGTTGACAACCACCACTCTCATCACCATCACCATCACCATCACCATCATAATAATCACCACCATATACAGCAACTGCATGCCTTGCACCCATGTATACACATAAACACCGGGAAAAATGACCTTACGCGATGCGTAACTCATAGAGAAGCTGTTTCTGGGATGGTAATCCATAGCATATTTGACGCGTGGCACTATGAGGTCCTATGGACCTGCGCGCTGACTAGATTACTATGATACGCATGCGATTATGTGCGCTTGATACTATACATCATGCTGCATTCAACAAAACTGCCAAATGCACTTCATTGCTTGCTCCCAAGTAAGCTCTCAAGACGCTCTCAAGATGCTCTCAAGTACACTCCCAATTGCACTCGGTGGCACACTCCCAGCCTGCTTGACTGTACGCTCCCAAGTAAGCGCTCAAGACACTCCCAAGAACACCTCCGAGTACGCACCCAAGTACACCTCCGAGTCGCTCGCAAGTACACTCTCAAGAGGGAAATCACTCCCAACCTCACTTGACTATATGCTCCCATGTAGGCTCCTGCATGCTCGATCCAGAGACTTGCTGAGTTGCAGACGCCCAGTGTTCCCAATGGGCCAGGCCGGCCCGCAGTCAGGACTGTGGCCCACAGGCTAGGCCAGTCACAGACCTCCCAACGGTGGAAACCAGTTGGGTTTCCGAGGGGAAACTGCACTGCATGCTAAACCAGCGAAATGAACTGGTTGACAACTGGTTCAACTGTATATATTCGGTTCAACTATCTAACTGGTTTGAACCGGTGTACGACCATGAATTTTCCTTCGCCAGCTCTAACCCTTGCCCACTCTGGCGATTTGAATGGCGTGCGAAGGGAGATATCCCCAGTGATGTCCTTCTCGTTACCCTTCAAAAGCTTCTCAGAGGAATCTCTCGAAGAAGACGGTTTTGGCTCGAGGAGCGTAGGAAGAGGATGGGAGTGTCAAAGGTTACCCGGCAGAGAATAAAAGAGGAATATACTAAGTTAGTGGATTTGCGGATTATCGAGAACATAGGTAATAGGTAGCATAACCATCGAGATCATTTGGAATGGGTGGTAAAGAACCATTGAGAAGTGGAATGGTAATGGGTGGCACACTAACTAACCAGCAGTGAACCAGTGGATTTTGAACTTACAAACTGCACTGCACTGCACTGTGAGCCTCCACCCACTGCACTGCACTGCCAAGAACTAACTACATACCGCACTGGTTAACCCTTTACAAACAGTGCACTGGTTCAACCGTTGGGAGGTCTGGCCAGTCAGGGCCCCCGAAATTAATAACTGTGCAGGCCAGGCCTACACTTTCGAAGCCTTGCAAATCCCGGAATTTTTTCAAAATTGGAAATTGCTACAATAGAGAGAATATCAGAGGCAGTAGAATAATAGACAACTTCAAGGCCTACATGCCAATCTAAAAATCAAGTCAAGCACTCTAATTTTGAGTGTTGAAGATATACTGATTGCTCTATCTCAAGGGTCAAAGACCATATATGTACAATCTACCATATGCGTATGCAAATGCTCTATCTGACATGAGACGCATCACCCTGGTCCTGATACATATCCTCATACAGTTACCATCTTCATACAACTCTTCATTCTCATACAAGACTTCAGTCAATACTGAGATTCACGATCCAAGTACACATGCAACATTGAGTGTTGAAATACTGATTGCTTGAGAGGCTTAATTCTAGCATCCAAGAGGGCCACAAGGCCGTATATATATGGTATGAGCACGTACGTACTCATCTAAATATAGAGACTGCTAAGCTCCGTCAGCCCATATCAGAGCCATCTCCGTCAGCCCATATCAGAACCAGCTCCGTCAGCCCATATCAGACCCAGCCCCGTCAGCCCGTATGAGAGCCAGCCCAGTCAGCCCATATGAGATCTATTTATGCAACATTGAGTAAGATGAAAATGTAAGTGAGAGTCCATAAAGCTAGCGGATTTTTGCCCACCTTCTAATCCCCCCAGTTCCATCACCAATTGTTAATGGAATTCACTGGTAATACTATCAGAGCATATATGGTATGCTAGCTGTCAATTAATATCAGTCTTCGTAGATTTGGGGTTGTGGTTGTTGAGATAGGTACTATTTCTGAGTTGCTGAAGTTATAGTATCATAACTTAGGTAATTTTTACCCAAGTGACATTTCATTGTCCCTAGAAACTGTTAGGGGTTCTCCCTTAGCAGTGGTAATGGTACATGGTGGATTGCAATATGAATACTTTGGAAGTCATCTGACAACCAATGCATAACACCTATTCATGACATTACCATGTTGGCCAGTCAAGTGATCTTTAGCAGGATTACACTTGAGCTGCATGTCAAGTGGTTAGCGTCAGCTCATGTGGCCGCAAGCAGATTCAACTATGATGATGCAATTATGTTGCCATGGGGCATCGGCAAAAGTGCAAATCGACTATAGACTGCGCTACGCGCAACCTATAGTCATCTATAGTCGATTCATAGAGAGGTGCGCGTGGGCCTATGGATCTATATACGGCTGGCGGCCGGAGATGGACCTATACCAGTCTTCACTGCCTGCAGTCTTCGCTGCTATACCGGTACTGTACACTATCGCTGAGAGTCCGCTTGAGAGCCTGCTTGAGAGCCTGCTTGAGAGCCTGCTTGAAAGCCTCTTCGAAAGCCTGCTTGAGAGCCTTCTTGAGAGAGCCTCCCATCGGGAGGAGTAGAGTTTTCCACGGGAAGCTTTTGGCCGATGGAAAACTCTGAGTTTGTGGAAGCTTTGGCTAATAGGCTCTAAGTCTGTTGATGCTTTGAATTTGACATTGACGTAGCCAACCTACTTGACTAAGTGCTTTCGGTACCATCACCATCACTATCACCATCACCATCACCATCATCACCATCACCATCATCACCATTGCCATCATCACCATCACCATCGTCACCATCAGCCCCGGACCGAATGCGTACGCATAAGCCCAAAATTGACGGGAGACTGGCTGCAGATTCCGCTGAGAAAACTGAGTCGGAGATCTGCTCTCCCCGAGATCCAATTGTCTACCTTTCCTGCAGAATCTGAGGCTGCAATTGTCAACACCATGACCTTGAGGCATCGTGAGATCATGTCCTGGTGGCCGCGCTAAAGATAAGGTTCAGACTACCATATCGACCGACGTCATGATATCGGCCAACATACGCCGCCTGCCACCTGCCACACGCTACACGCCAAATGCCACCCGCAGCCCGCCGCCTGCCAAACTATGCTCACCATATGCCACCAGCCTCACGCCTCGCAGTGCCTGGCGTCTGCAGTGTTCCCAATGGGCCAGGCGGGCCAGTTTCAGGTCAGAACTGGCCTGGCCCGCGAGTGACAGGCCAGGCCGATGAACGGCCTATATCTACAGGCTTCACGCTGGTGGAAACCATGGGCGACTGGGCCAACCATGGTTCTTAAGGCCTACAGTTTAACTGTGGGCGCCTGTAGGTAACTACAGTTTCCACTGGCACTGGTATTTTCAATCTGTGCCTAACAGTGTGATTGTACTATAAATACAGAGGTTCAAGCCCAAGATATGTGTACATTTAATTCTGCTTCATAATTGCTTCCTGGTAGAGTGCATCCAGCATCTGAAAATCGTTCTCCACGTATATAGACAAAGACAAGCTTAGAACCATAAGTTTAACAGATGATGGAAGCCAATGGTATGAGTCATATATTGTGAAGAACTGTACTGGTGAATTGTGGCAACATCTAGAGACTTCTAGAATATACACCGAACCACTACAGATTACCGGCCGCAATGGTGACATACTCCATTACCAAAAAGCCTATAGTTGGCCCAGTCACCCACAGTTATTGCCAGGTGCCCCGCTAGCAGCTTGTTAGGTGAGGGCGCTTGGCGTGCCCACACCCCTAATAAGGCGCCTGGGCTGTATGCATGAGGTGGTAGTAGTAGTAGCGTAGTATCCACTGCGCTTTATATCCGATTGTAAATATCTCACCAAGGGGGCAAACTATAAAATGAAACGGTCACCGATATCCCGAATAGAACTACAATTTGTGAAGCAAAGGGAGCGTCACCGGCACCAATGGAAGAGCGGTAAATACAACAGAAGAATTTAAAGTACCAACCAATGACTTTGAACCCATACACAGAACAGTAACTGAAGACAGATGCATGAATTTGAAGAAGAAAAAAAGTAGATGCAACAGAAAAACGTGAAATGACAGGTTTTCCATCTAATGATATTTAACCTTGAACCCTTACAAAGAAAGAACAGTGACTCGAAACAGATGCACGAACATGAAGCAGACAAATCCCCACTCCTCCATGGTGAAGCTTCAGAAATCCCACTTATCACAAAATGACAGAAAAAAAGCAAACCACCGCAGCCCCAATCCCACCAAGGTACAGATGCTTTGGAGCACCTTTCTTACTACCACTAACTGCAGTAGTGGTGGCAAACATATTGGGAACGGTCTTGGTGGCCGTAGTCATGACGGTAATGGGATGATGGGAAATAGAAACGGAAACAGAAGCCTTGGGAGTACTGGCGGAGTGATGAATTCCGGTCTTGGTTACAACGGTAGTCTTTCCGGACTTAGTAATGACCACGGTAGCTGCAACTTTGGTAGTAAAAGATGTGGAATAGCTGGAAACCGTGGCAGAAACATAAACCTTGGTGGAAATTTTCGTAACCAATTCAGTAACGACGGAATCCGGCTCCGTATGCTTGTAATCGTGATGGAAAATGCCAACACCTGCGGTGGTGGCATTCATATTGTGAGCCTCAGACATAACGGAAAAGTTTTCATTGATATGGAACATGTCTTCCGGTCCTCCATCAACAATCGCGGCACTAAGAGATTGTTTCAGTTAGTTTATTTTCAAGTAATCAATCGAGTAGTAAACAAACTATGCAAGGCTGAAGAAGCCTATGCCGAGCAGGAGAAGGATCTTCTTGGTCACCATTTTTGGAGCTGTGATAGTCTGTCGCTTTGGTGAGAGGGTCGGGTTTCTGGTGGCTGTCGGAGGTCTATCGAAGGAGATGGGGGAACGAAGAGAACAAGGAGGAGTAGAAATGAGATTGTGGGGGGTTAAGATTGTGTGACCCTAGCAAATCGCAGTCATGGCACACACCGTCTATTAATTCCGGAATCTTCGAGGTAGGTGGTTAGCTAGAGAAGCTGCTATCAACCTGAACGGACTGCCAGTTCCAAAGTAGCATCGGACGCACACTTGGCAAGTATGTGATGAACCCATGTAGACTGGTGCTTCCAGCAGACCAATACAAATAAACTACATCCTACTGACGGAGGTCGTGCCTTGCTCTCAGTTCGTGAAGCGGCTGGATTCCGGGCACGGTTTTGCTCTCCGTCTGAGATTGAAATTACTCGCTGTAGATATTTGTGGTCTTGTCACAACGTCGTGCCAAGTTGTATTGAGTCGCCTACCATGAAGGCGCACCAGAACGCATTAGAACATCAACCTCACGGCTCAAGAGTCGCCAAACATGATCTGTAGCCCCAACCCGTGGGAAGGTCGCAACAACATCAAATGCTCGATATTGGTTTAATATCAATAAATGGCAAACAGTCGCTGGGCACACTGGTGGGCGAAATGCGCAAATATTCCTCTCGCGCTATATACGATAACAATTCATTCGGGGAGAGCCGTAAACTACAGCACAATTCCGCTCACAGAACGTAGTCAGATGTAGATAGTCGAAAGCACAGTACACAGCACCAGACAAGAGAACGCAAACGCCTGCAAAATACCCAGCACGAGTCCGCCGAGAGAAAGAACCTCATTTTAGGTCTTCGTACATGTAGGAGTCTCGGCACAACGGTCAGGGGGGAGTCTTGCAGCCACACACATAGCTCCGCTGAAAACAAACCGCCATCAGCGGCGGAAGCCCCCACCAATCTAACTGCTTTATCACTCTTCATTTCGGTGGAACTTCACCGTCCTGCCTCACCCTCTGCAGAGCTCTCACTACACCGCTGAAGCTTTCATCCCCAAGCCCTCTCCCGGCTTCCATGGCAGCTAACACAAACAATCCTCCCGAAAATGCACCCGAAAGGGTTGTGGGATTTACAACAGGATGGCTTAGTTATCCACCAGTAGTTATTCCTGGTTTCCATGAAGATCTCGCTAACTACCAGCCATCCGCGAGGCCTCACAACCACGACCCTGGTGCTCCTTCCAGTTCAAGGTCCCAGGCACCTACAAACCGTGAAGGAGAGCTTAGGACCAGCGGTTGGGAGCTTGTTGAAGAGATCGTCATTCCGGGAGCTCTACTACGGTCAGCGACGGCCTGGAATCTGAGAGCGGGCGCAAATTTAAGAGTTGCGGGTCCAGAATCTACAGACCTCTCTGTCAACCGAGGTATATCCGTTATATGCAGTGGCTAATTCAATTTCGTTGATAAGATGAAGGAACACCCAGTCAATCCACCGAATCCACGACACCTCACGATGGCAGTAACGTTAGCCAGGGCGACGCCTGGCGGTTGGCTCGCACCGATCGTAGCAGAAATAGGTATCACGGTTCATCTTCAGGGAGATCAGCTTCATATTACATACCAGTCGATTCCGATGACAACCAAGCCAGTCAATCTCAACAACCGGGAACAACTTATGCCATCGACCAGAGACTTCTCCGCGACGATTCTGACAGTGAAGACTGTGTCGGAAAAGTTCCACGGGTCCCAACGGGGCTAGATCCTGTAGCTAATTGTATTCATGAGGGTCTTCTGGCAAACAAGGAGTCTTCAGAATCTTCTCGCGGAGGTGACGACTCGACCTATTGCACCAGCCAGGAAGCGCATTCAATGGTATTAAGAATCTATCAGGCCTTTGTTGGTGATAGCTGACTTCAATTAGCCGACGGAACATTCCTCTATCGCAGATTATCAAGATGATCCTCAGCTTGTCGGTGGAACTAATGTTAGCTTAAGCGAGGCTTCCGTTAATGCAGCTTCTAATCTACCTCCCGTAGGTGAAGATGCCACCGCGATTTTCCCGCCTCGAGAGGTTGCACAATTGAATGACACAGCTGTCGCTGGAGTAAAGAAGATTAAAATTTTCAAAGTACTTGCCAAGATGGTGGGCAAGATCAAAAGGTGGAAGAAACGCAGCTGAGTTTATACTGGCACACCTCAAACACTACAAGCTGGATGAAGCAGCAATAAGGTTTATATTCTGGCCCCGTATTTCCATACCAAAGACGGCGGTCAATGTTTGAGTAACTTTTCTGTTTGTGCGTTCGCTGAGTATCGTATTGTCAGCCCTATAACAAGTTTGTTCCCCGAATTTAATCATGTACGTTACTCCTTCGGTCATCTTGGAATACACATCTGGTCCTCAGTTGGAGGGTCCGTCTGTACTGTACTGAAGTGCCGTTTTTCTCCGTTATTGTGCAATGTTACCACATAAGCTCAAAGAAGGCTGAAGCACAATTAGAGTCTTCCCACCACACCCCCAAGCCCATTGTACAAGTACATCGGGCACTATTGTGTTAGAAATTGGTAAGATATAGCTAGAAGAGGCTATAACTATTTGACACAGTTGATCGGGTAAATGATATTCGTGGTGCTTCGACGCAGTTTCTGTTGTTTGATACAGCTATAATGAAGACTTATAGGTGGACTGATACTTCAGGACAAAAGTGCATCTCATATCGAAATTCAAATGCCCGTACTGACTGGTGACATCTCTTCATCACTTCCTAGTGCAATATACTCAAACGAAACTCCGTTAAGAATGGAGGCCAGTTTTCAAGCCAACGGCAGCTTGGTCAAGCTGGACAATCAGTAATATACCATCTACACTCTGTTAAGTTAGTGCAACATTATTGAGACAGGGGGCGAAATCTATGATCATGTGATATCAATCTGTATGAGAACGTTACGCCTTCTGAGGGCCACTGTTCATTATAGTAAACAATCCTGAATATCGTAAGAAGACCACCAAGGGAATCGCAGTCACTGCAAACAATTGCGCACAATAATCTACCTATATAATGTCCCCTTCCCTCCCTCCTCGAAAGTTCTTTTCCCCCTCACCCTTTTATTCTCTCTCGTTTTTGGGCGTCTCCGAATTCATTTCTCGTGGAGACATCTATTTTTCCTATCTTTCGATTGTTTCATCACAATTTCTTCCATTCAAGTTGTCATTCCTTACGCTTATTTCCTTTGTAACAACCGTCATTCCTTACCACTATTTCGTTTGTTTTAGTCGTTCATTACTTCACTTTCATTACCGCCATTACAGTTGTCCTTCCTATATCCTGCATCATGAATCGCGTCACAAATCTTTTCGGCCGTTTCAAAGGAAATGGAAACACCTCATCATTCTTCAACAAGGTAAGTAATTCATTCCATGGTTTCATCTTTCAATGACAGTTGCTAATAGTGCAATTAGGTCTTGGGCAAAAATAAACACCCCGATGGTAGTCTACGTTCTTCAGCCCACTGGAGCGATCAGGAAGATGATTGGGAGACAATCGACACCATTTCAGTTGGCAGCTCTGATATGGATGATATTTCCATACTGTCATTCAGTCCTTCACCAAAGAAACCAGGTCGCGGAGTTCTTTGGATGCGTGAACAGGTTAGTGGTATCTTATCTTTGTGCCTTTCTTGTTTTGATGCTAATATATCGGTGTAGTTTCTTCGTCGTCTCGAAAGGAATCGAACAGAAGATCATTTCCGTGTTCCACGGACACCAAAGAGAAAGAAAGTCTATCACTGGATCCACAAACAAGTAAGCCACTGCTTATGATTAATCTCAGTTTGTGCTATAGCTAACAAAAGCGTCAGGTTACTCTTCGTGAAAAGAAGGCTTGGAAGAGCAAACGAGTCACCAGCTTTCTTGAAAGAGTGAAAGTAAGATTGATCTAAATATAGCTTAATAAATATTTCACTTACTAATAAAAGAGTATAGATGCCTCGCCAAAGATTGCCAACTCCAACTTCGTCGAGCTCTTCATTACTCTTATCCGATGAAGAAGAAGAAACATCGTCTCCGGATGATGAACCTTCGTATTCAGGAAGTTACTTATACTGTGGCTGCGAATATTGCCCCTTCTATGGACACCATGTCACGCCGGAGATGCAGCGACAAATTGACGAAAACAACCAGATGCCGCCCTCCTTAATTGTGGATGAAGATGAAGATGATGATGTGGAATATCTCGTGGAGGATATTGTGATCGGTCCCACTTACGATCCAGTCGGCGAGGCCATAAATGTCGAGGTTTGGGGAGGGAGGCCATGGAACCAACAGCATCGTAACCGGTTTTAAAGTGACAAATATATGTATAATAATTGCTTGAGTGTTGCTTCTAGGTCTCTCTGGTTTTCGGTGGTAGGTAGTTGTGCCGGAAATATCAATCAACCATTAACCGGCGTCCGATTCAGTGTAACCCAGGGTTAATCTTCTCAATGATCACTAGGAATATCTAGTTCGGTTGATCACCGGTCTTGGTTCCACGCCTTCTACAGCAAATTATATAGCTATTCGATCGATACTTTGCTGATTTCCCTGCTTTCTGTTGTGGCGTCAACCCTATAGGTAGATTAGACCTACCATGTACACTTTTCATGTTTCCTACCTCTTATGTGCCCTAGCTTTAATAAGACCAACTCCATCAGGGCTTCTCAATACCCATTACTCTCACATCTAAACCAAAACACCTTAGCATATCAAACATCTCTATTGCTCCTACGATCACTATTAACCCTCCTTGTTTACTTAAACGGCTGATGGCAACTATGCGTATTTTTATTCTAGTTCTCGGTTTCCTCGCCACAGTCGCTGTTGGTGATCGCCATTATTCGACCGGCGGACGCCGTTTGGTAGAAAGCCCTTTCGCTAGTCTCAACGCTGAAGTCTCTTCTGCGGGCCAAACACTCAGTCCCCGCGCAGACCACCCTTCAGGCAAGCCATTGGTCTATCCCAGCATCGAGACCCTATCTGCGATTCTCTCACCAGAGGAGAACAAAACAGCTGTGGTTAACACAACCCATTATGTTAACCGTACACCTGAAGTGAAGCCAGAAGTCTCCCCTCGCGAGGCTGAGGTTGATTCCAACGGCTTCACCTCTTTCCTCAACGACGAGTCGGGTGCAGAAATGGTATACTCCATCTTGCCCTTCGAACCCAAAATTTCTAACACCCCCCAGCTCCCCATCCCTGAGGAAATACTCCACTTCCTCCGCTCAGCTCTTCATAACGCCACCAACCCCGCAGACATCACTGCCCTCTCAGCAATGATCAGCGCCGGGCAACTCACATTGAAATGTGAAACCTCCGGCGGCTCCCCTCTGCTGAAGGACGTCGTCATGTGTGCCGCAAAGCTCGACGAGAACGACAGTAGATGTCGCCAGACCAATCCGTTCGGTTCAAAGTGCACAAAACTGGTATCTAAGGGTACTGCCGCGGTGTCAATTTGCGGTAAGTAGTCACGAGGAATTAAGGGAGTAGGGGCTAACTGAAGAGGTATTAGGGACGTGGTTGAGTTTTTATCAGTGCTGGGTTATTGCTGAGTGGGTTATTTACATGATGGGCAAATGCACTGAGAAGGGTAGAGTAGGGGCTTGGGTTAAAATGAGCACGCCACATAAATTTGTGATTTATCATAACTAGAAAGCTGATGAGGAGGACTGGGAAAAGATGAAATGAGTAACTGCCATTCTGTGTACATTCTTTGAGAAGGGATGAAGGGAAAACGAGGAATCGGCTTAGAAGGTAGTGTGAGAATAAAAGCATTTGGTTTTTGATTATGCGATTCGTCTTGGGATCTCTATCGTTTCACAAGCTGGTTGTTCTATATTGAAATGATAAACTTCTGCAAACGCTGTATATAAACTGTTGTATTATATTCTTACTGAATGCTGACATTTGAAATCGGAATGCACACGCAAACTTTCGGCACGGATACAAATGTACCTACTCAACTGCTCACCCTGAAGTTCCCACTAGATTCTCGTTATGGATAATTATTACTATGTCTTTAGTACACGGACCAGTAGCCTTCTCTATAGACCGGCGGGCGTGTGCCTACAGTCTAGACTCTGGCGACTGCTCTCGAATGTTTGCCACACGCCGACCGTTTACTTCAACTCACATGGATAGTACGATGCTAAGAATGGAACTGACAAAGAAAGATTTCACTAGACAATTTGAACTCTGTGTATCTATTGACAAGTAAGAAAATTCCACAGATTATCCCTGCTAACCAATATGTAGAGGATGCCGCCAACAGACGTGTTACCGCACCTACCACCCAAAGTACATGCTGTCTTAGCCTCGATAGGTCTACATCTAGACACAAGTTAGCAACAATACTTCATAATTACAAGGAGCCAGCATGAAACTTACCTTGGTTTCGAAGATCTTGATGGAGTCAAAGTCCACAAGAAAGTACTCCTTGGTGGGCTGGTCCTCAATAGCGTGGTTGGGAGCAGATGCCATGGCTGCTCCATGTCAGTCAAGTCAATGTGGGAGAGGAGTACAACTTGCTCTCCGGCTTCTGGTAGCCACTGGGCCCACTAACACTCACGGGCCTGTCGCACCTTGTGCAATGGGCACAGAAACGGGTTTGGCAGTATCGCAAAAAGCACACCTTCTGGTATTGGAATACATAGAGCCGCTGAAATTTTTGGAATCATAAGTGAATTTGAGGGTCAGCCAGGTTTCTATTGACATTTCAATCTTTCCCAGGTATCCGTTCAGTATTGATGAAGGACGAAGAAACACAAGTAGGAACGCAATTCAAATTTGCCTAGACGAGAGAAAAGACTATGAAGAAAAATAAAACGATAGTGGGTGTAAATTATAGATGTGATGGACATGATGCTATCTCTCTAGTACTAGCTTACAAATAAGGTGCGGCTCTTTTGCGGCTCTTTTTGCGGCTCTTTTTGCGGCTCTGCACCACTACAAACTAAACCGCTTTCGGTATTGCAACAGTTAGTCTTGGTACCCTGGCGGGTGAACCACACTCCGAGACTACTCCTCAGTCATGCGTATCTTCTGCAACAGGGGTCTAACGGTTCGTGAATCAGGACAGAACTGGCAGTTTACTATGCTACGGTTGGACCCTCAACCAACAGGATGAAGTATCAATATTGGAAACCGTCCAGTGTTCTCAACCGTCCCGTCCGACAGCCGGGGACGGTAGTGCCGTCCGACATCACAAGGCCGTCCGTCCCGTCCTTACTCAAGACGGACGGAATATCGACCGTCATCCACCGTCATCGGGCGGTTACTGTATATCTTTACCCGTGACATCGTGGGTGCAGCAGGGCTTAATCTTTGGAGCA
>Ga0307514_10000835_pt1 | contig 49695 bp, 53 predicted proteins | sample 16_EM_MG_FD_203088 | JGI IMG/M metagenome (GOLD analysis project Ga0307514, IMG submission 203088) | Populus trichocarpa ectomycorrhiza microbial communities from riparian zone in the Pacific Northwest, United States - 16_EM | ecosystem: Host-associated > Plants > Roots > Unclassified | place... | reverse complement strand
GTACGCATGCATGCGCACTCAGCTGGCATCTCCAGCTGAGTGGCATCTCCAGCTGAGTATGGAATGACCATCATCTTAGAGAGATTATGCATCAGCCCAACTGAAGCCATACAACAGGAGATAAACCTTATATGCAACACTCCCCCCTCTTGCTACACTCCATGGAGCAAGAAAACAAACAAACAAACAAAGAAGCAAACAAACTGTAATTTCCATAGTAGCCTCCTTAAAACCCTATGTGGCAAGTGAGCAGGGAAAGAGTACTACCGTATTTCCAAAAGAAAAGTAAGACAACCTTAAATCCAACCTTAAATCGACCTCCTTGTTATCATAGACCCATTGCTTTCGTGAACTTCGTATGCTTATCTTTTGCAAGTGTTTTCGTGAGGATATCTGCCACATTTTCGTCTGTGTGTACATAGCAGTAGTTGACTATTCGTCGCCTATGCAGATCTCGACTGTTGTGATAGCAAACGTCGATGTGTTTAGTTCGAGCTTTGATAATTCCCGTGGTGATATGGGTGAGAGCACCATGATTGTCGCAATTGATTGGCAGCGGTGGTAAGTCTTTGCTGTGAATGTCTTTCTGTAGTTGAAGTAACCATTTCGCTTCCCTAGAGGCCTCCAAGCAGGCAATACATTCGGCCTCAAGAGTTGACATGGCAATGAGACTTTGCTTTCGAGACTGCCACGAGATAGCTCCAATGCTGGCGAGAAACACATGGCCTCCCTGAGACGTGCGGTCCGCGCTGCCATTGGCCCAATCAAAATCCGAATGTCCTACGAGACTATTGCCGATGTCAATGCCAATGCCATTGCCATTGAAGTGTAGATGAAAATCAGCTGTAGATTTGAGATACTGAAGGACTAGCTTAGCAGCGGTCATATGGCTGGTGAATGGCCGCGAATTGTAACGAGAAAGAGCAGCAACTGCATACGAGATATCTGGCCGAGTGGCAAGTGCTGCGTACATTAGTGATCCCACGACTGCTTGATAGTCTGTGATATCTTTCTATTCCAGTTCCTTATCCCCCCAATCCTGGGACAAGTGCAACTTTACATTGGGATCCATAGGTGTCAAGGCACCATGAGTATTCTCCATGCCGAATCGTCTGAGGATTGTGGAGATATTGTCTTTCTGACCGAGACTGATTTCGGTATCATCGTGGTGTATTTTGATGCCAAGGAATTGGCATGTTGGGCCGAGGTTCATGATCTTGTACTTCTCTGAGAGTTTTGCTTTTACTTCGATCACAGCTTTGGTGGCAGCCTCCGGATATGACATGGAAATGTCGTCGACATACAGAAGTATCAGAATACTGTCGCTGCAGAGATACAGGTTGGGATCGGCTGAAGACTGTGTGAACCCAAGAGAATAGAAAGCCATTGATATCGTCGTGCCATAGTCGTGGAGCTTGTTTAAGACCATAGAGAGCTTTCCTGAGTCTGACGACAATTTTTGGGGCATTGGAGCCTTCTGGCAATCCTTCTGGTAGAGTCATGTAGATATCGTCATCGTCGATTTCGGGATTTAGGAAAGCAGTCACTACATCCAAGTGGTCCACATTCCACCAGTATCTCCCAATGAGAGAGATGAGATACTGAAATGTACATCAGCAACATCTCTAGGTTGCGTCCGAAATACTTGGGTGTTCCGGCTGGCTCTGACGGCTCCGGCAGAACCTCATACCCTGTGACGGAGAATCAGACGCAACCGTTGCCCAAATGACGGGTCGCGTTGCACACTTCCCTTGCGGCGGCTATTATACTATGCCTCATATTCTTGTGATGCGTCGTGTTGTATATTACACTCGCAGCTCTGGCGTCAGGCTTCCTTTACTTTGCGCCCGGAATATGGTCACGTATACGTACCATCTGAACGACAGGTATGTTACACCCTTCGCAGGGGTTGCAGTTATGCTGTAGCCGTTTGCACAACGCCTGGTGACGTTTATGCCTGTCTTTGGCTGATAGCCACATGCCGCACTCCGATTTATGTGTCGCTGTGAAATTTTGTCACTTATTGCAATACAGTCATCGCTTCGGATACATTGGTTGCCGTTGCATTTGCTTTGCCATTATCGTATTTTACATGTCTGTAATATACTGTCCAATCTTCACACTATCTAGTACTTAGTGTTAGCAACAGGTCCGGGTAACCCGCCAGCGGTCCAGGTTTGGACCAGAAAAACGGTTTGGTTTGGTTCCAGACCCGTCCAAAAACCCGACCCAGAGCTTCTTGGCGGGCCAAACCCGTACCCGTACCTGTCAACCCGCGGGTTTTGTTGCGTTTGGCTAGACCCGTCGGTTCCAGTCTCCGGTTCTCCTTTTCGGATTGTTCTATTTATGGTCGCAGTTATATATGTTACTGTTATGTGCAAAATATTAACTTTGGTACATCATTCTCTTTATTGGTTTCATTGGCAGCCTTTATACTCAAAACAAGGAGAGACATGCTCCCTGCTACATCCTGAAGTTGAGTGTGATCAAGTGTTCATCTTGCATCATTTGTAAGATTCAAGGTCCAGAATAGCCATATTGATTGCTAAGGCAGTCATTGAGCCGGAATTTGATCAGTTTGCACATGCGACTGCGCCGACAACATTTGGAGAGCTGTTGGTGATACATGATAGTGTCAGCGGAAAATCGCAATGCCGCAAGGAACCTCCCGGGATAGATTAGCCATATGTAAATAGCATGCCGCAAATGCCCGTCCCAGATTTCCAAATCGGCTCGCACAACTGATGCAATGCCCAATTCATTACCGATGAACAAATTGAAGCCTGTTAAACCCGTAAGCGTTTACCCCTGCATATGTCCTCCATACCTACGTACTATACAGGAAATGGATTCAGGTGAACATATTGTATTGGCTCGTAGGTCATGTGTACACAACCTACACAATATGTGATTATTGCCGACATAGCTCTGCAATAAGTAGTTGGTGTATCTATTTCGATATGTCAGAGAATTTTTTTGATTTCACTGACTATATTGTAAGAAATGATAATTCGTCTGTGCATGTGCAAGGGTCATACGGGCCATGTAAACGGTCCAAACTCCAAACCAAGTGGATTGACAACTGATCAACACAATCTCGTCCTGCCTTTTACGGATAAGTGAGAATGCGCAATCTAAACTAAAGATGAAATTTACTAACAAAGTTTCACTTAGTGATGACATACAAGTTAGAGAAGGAGCAGTCATTGCGCGACGCGAATCTGGATGAATGACCACTATCATGTTGCATTCATTCATATAACCAACTACATTACTCCGCGTTTAGACAGGGCGCAAATAGTGAGCATTGTGAAAATTGCTTATGGTACGTCATGGAAATCGAGCGGATCGAACTGGATATGGCAAACTGAGTATGTTGGGCTATATTACTGGAAAATTAGATTATGGCTCTACATGCAGTGAATTGCCAACTGAAAGCGCTGAAATGTCACCGCGCTAAGTTATCCATCGCTCAGAGAACTTCTGTATCAGTGGATTAGAAATTGATGCGCCATAAAGCTTTTGCATGCAACTGAGTATTGGTACGAACTAATCATTGGCTGTCAATAATGACTTTATAATTATTCAAGCGACACGGGAACAGCCCCATTGTTACAATGAGCGTCAACGGAGCTTCAATGAATTTTGGATATGTAAGCAACTTAATAGGAAGGTGATTTGCTTGCTGCTATTCATAATCAACAGACTGGCAGCCTTTGTAGGCAAAAGAGACCGCGGCGCAGTAACAGCCACATTCTGATACTGAGCGACAACGGAGCGTCAACGATATTTGCTGTTGTAAGTAAGTTAATTGGAAACCGATTTGCTCGCTGTTATCCCTAAACAACGTATGGGCAGCCTTTACAGGCAAAAGAGAAATCGACATGGTAACAGGCACATCCTGAAAGTGAGCGTCAACGGAGCGTCAACGGTTTTTGGTCTTGTAAGTAAGTCCATTGGGATGCCATTTGCTCACTGGTATCTATAATCAACATATTGGCAGCCTTGATGGGCAAAAGAGAAGGCGACATGGTCCCATCCCCAGTCTGAAAATGAGCGTCAACAGAGCGTCAACAATTTTGGGTGTTGCATCTTGTATAATCCAAGGGATGTGATACAGCATTTATCCATAATCGAAGTATTGGCAGCCTTTATAGGTAATACTGTGTGTGTCAATACTGCTACACCTCAAACTGAGTATCAACAGAGCGTCAACAGATTGTCAACAGCGCATCAACACAGTGTCAACGGATGGTCAACAGAGTGTCAACGATTTTGGGTGTTGGATCATGTATATTCCAAGTGCTCTGCTATGGCATGTACCCATAATCAACGTATTGGCATTCGTTCTGGGGAAAAGCGATCGCGAAATGGTCACTGCCCCAGTCTGAAAATAAGCGTCAACAGAGCGTCAATGATTTTATGGGTTGCATCTTGTGTAATCCAAACGCTGTGCTACGGCATTTATCCATAATCGAAGTTTTGGCAGCGTTTACAAGCAATATCGTGTGAGTCGATAGTGCAACACCACCAAACGAGCGTCAACAAAGCGTCAACAGAGTGTCAATAGAGCATCAACACCGCGTCAACAGAGTGTCAACAGAGTGTCAACAATTTTGGGTATTGCATCTTGTATAATCCAAGGGCTCTGCTACGGCAAATATCCATAATCATCATGTTGGCAGCTGTTCTGAACAAAAGTGATCGCGACATGGTCGCAGCCCCACTCTGAAAATGAGCATCAACAGAGCATCAACGATTTTGTGTGTTGCACCTTGTATAATCCAATGGCTGTGCTACGGCATTTATGCATAATCGAAGTATTGGCATCCTTTGTAGGCAATATTGTGTGTGTCGATACCGTTGCACCTCAAAATGAGCGTCAACTGAGCGTCAACACCGCGTCAACAGAGCATCAACAGAGCGTCAACAGAGCATCAACACCGCGTCAACAGAGCATCAACAGAGCATCAACAGAGCATCAACACAGTGTCAACAGAGTGTCAATGCTTTTGGGTGTTGCATCATGTATAATCCAAGGGCTCTGCTATGGCATAGACCCATATTAAACGTATTGGCAGCCATTCTGTGCAAATGAGATCGTGACAAGGTTACAACACCTGTCTGAAAATGAGCGTCAACAGAGCGTCAACGATTTTGTGTGTTGCATCTTGTATAATCCAAGGGCTGTGCTACAGCATTTATCCATAATTGAAGTATTGGCAGCCTTTATAGGCAATATCATGATTGTCAATACAGTTACACCTAGAAATGAGCGTCAACCGAGCGTCAACAAAGCATCAACAGAGCGTCAACAGGGCATGAACACAGAGTCAACCGAGTGTCAACAGAGTGTCAACGCTTTTGGGTACTGCATCATGTATATTCCAAGGGCTCTGCTATGGCATATGTCCATAATCAACGTGTTGGCAGCCGTTCTGTGCAAATGCGATCGTGATATGGTCACAGCACCTGTCTGAAAATCAGAGTCAACAGAGCGTCAACAATTTTGTGTGTTGCATCTTGTATAGTCCAAGGGCTGTGCTATGGCATTTATCCATAATTAAAGTATTGGCAGCCTTTATAGGCAATATCATGTTTGTCGATACCGTTACACCTCAAAATGAGCATCAACAGAGCGTCAACACACCATCAATAGAGCATCAACAGAGCATGAACACAGTGCCAACTGAGTGTCAACTGAGTGTCAACGCTTTTGGGTGTTGCATCAAGTATTTTCCAAGGGCTCTGCTACAGCATATGTCCAGAATGAACGTATTGGCAGCCGTTCTGTGCAAATGCAATCGTGACATGGTCACAGCACCTGTCTGAAAATGACCGTCAACAGAGCGTCAACGATTTCGTGTGTTGCATCTTGTATAATCCAAGGGCTGTGCTACGGCATTTATCCAAAATCGAAGTATTGGCAGCCTTTATAGGCAATATCGTGTTTGTCGATACCGTTACACCTCAAAATGAGCGTCAACAGAGTGTCAACACAGCATCAACAGAGCGTCATCAGAGCATCAACCCAGTGTCAACTGAGTGTCAACAGAGTGTCAACGCTTTTGGGTGTTGCATCATGAATATTCCAAGGGCTCTGCTACAGAATATGTCCATAATCAACTTATTGGCAGCCGTTCTGTGCAAATGCGATCGTGACATGGTCACAGCACCTGTCTGAAAATAAGCGTCAACACAGCGTCAACGATTTTGTGTGTTGCATCTTGTATAATCCTAGGGCTGTGCTACGGTATTTACCCATAATCAAAGTATTGGCAGCCTTTATAGGCAATATGGTCTGTGTCAATGCCACTACACCTCAGGCATCAATGGAGCCTCCACAATGTTTGGCCTTGTAAATAAGGTAATTGGTAAGTTATTTGCTCGCTGCTATCCATAACCAATGTATTGCCATCCACTATGTGCAAAAGAGCAAGTGACACGGTCATGGCGCCATTCTGAGAATATCTGTCAACTCAGCATTATCTGAGGGTCATCAATTGCTGGTGATGCAGATCGGCTAATAAAGGCATCGAATGGATATTTGTGCTTATAATTGAACTATTGACCTCCTCCCTGGTCAAAGTTACATATCATTAAAAGAAAAACATGAATTAAAATATTGTCGATCTCGCAATATGCAAAACATGCAAAATGTGATTACTGGATGGCAAATAATTGATTTTGTTTGAGTACTATAATCGAATACCAAAAGCAAGCATGTTCTATGTATTTACAGATGGACCCGCGGTACAACCCGCTGGGAACCCCGCCAATTCCGATGGGTAGGGAGATGTCGATGGAACCGTACCCGAATCAACAGTTCGGATTGAGTGACGACCCGGACCGCCAATCCTGCTCTGGTTCGGTTCCGACCCGTACCTGGACCCGAAGTGACGGTGCAGACCCGTTGCTAACACTACTAGTACTATGCCCTCAGTCCTCCACATTCTGCGTTGATCGATCATCGGCTTGCAATGTTTCTTCCTCCTCATCCGGATCGTCGCCATGCTCACCCTCATTCCCATCGACATCACTGGTTTCCTGATCACATGTCGCGAGATCAGTCGTGGCCCATCGTCGCCGGCTGGCTGTGGAGATGGCATCACTTCTGTCACCTTCATCTTCGAAATCCTCGCTTCCCCCTGGCATCCCGAAATGCAGTCTGTCATCTGTGAAATTGTTGTTTATCGGGATGTTTGGGTCAGAGCTTCCGATCTGAGGCTCCTCAATCGCCACTTCAGAGGTCAAATAGTCAAGAAGAATCGCATTGTCAACAAGTGCTGCGTACACGCTGATCACCATAGCAGGCGTTGGGTTTTCCGCCTGTTGGATCTGACGCTTGACTGTGGCAAGAGTGTTGTTATACACCCTCCGCTGGTAGCTCTCCAGTAGTGTGTTCCAGACATTCATCAAGAATATATACGTGTCTGCAACGCCAGGCAAGGTTAACAATTTGCGATCCGTTACAGCGCAGCAGGATACGATCCGAATGTGGTCATTCTTGCAGTTGAAGAAGTTCGAGCGATCAGGTCTGTCCACTTCAGCTTTGACTTGGAAGCTTTCGGATAAACATCTTTGTTCTTTTGCCACTCCAGGAGAGAATGGTGCAACGCGGTGCAGGTAAACATGATCAGTGGCGAGGGAATATGACCGTCCTTGTCGTCAATTATCGAATTGTAAAATCCATCAGCATATTTACCGTGGTTATTTGTCCGATGATAAAATTTGATGTAAATAAACTGTGACATTGCTTCTGCCAGGAAGTAAAGTGGACGCTAGCCATTCGTTAGCAGCTTTCGACTCTCTCTGCATTCGATTTGGACCACGTACACGACCTTCCACACGCTCTGCAATAGGAAACGATTCCTATTGTCTGCCAGATGGAAATCAATGAATTCCAAATGTTCTGCGGCGGATTCAAACCGGTGGAGATCATAAACCTCTGCTATGTTATCCCTTGCTGATTGAATAAACTGGGATTTAATCTTATGAACTTGTGCTTGAACCTGGTACCAGTTTGAGCGTATAATATCCAACGTGGGCTGTTGATTCAGCATACCTCTTTCAAGATCTCCTTTGTACGTGCCTTGAATGCTATGGACCCAATGTTGTCTTGCTGCATAGCGGTGTTCCAGTACATCACTATTATCTGCCAGTGTGGGCCTTCACCTAATGCTTTTGCAACGCGTCGCGTAGCATAACGTACTGTTTCCAAGTCGCTTGCACTCAAACACGGCCGTCTGTTCCACATGTAGAGCTCCAGGAGTTTGCCCATTGCAAATACAAGACACGTCGTGTCTGAGTGACCAAATCGATGGATGCTGTGACAGCCGGAGACTATGGATGAAGGTGTAGACACCACCTGTGGTTGCAATTGTCACTGCCTCTGTCTCTGATTCCGTTTGGTGGGTCACGTTCTTAGTGGATTTGTAATGATCGCGCGGGCTTCTGGATCAGGGATGGGGGTAGGCAGGTTTTCAAGACCTCTGAGAGCAGTGGGAGTGCTAGCAATGCCGGATGCTGGGCTGGATACAACGCGACGCGTTGAGTCTGTCTGTACGGTTCCTCCGGGTGCTATTGTGCTACGACTACTTGTAACCGGTGTGGCGGTTGGAGTATTTATTGACCGTCGCAGTTCAGCAGACGGGGTGGAAGCCACACGTTGAGTGATATGTGCAACATAAGGATTGTTCAGCAAAGATAAGGGGGTGGAGTTCAGACCTTGGATTGTAGAGGCTACGGAACTCCCTCCTTGAGAGGTATCCCTCTTGCTAGCCGGCACGAACACGCGTCTCTTAGCAGGTGGAAGTTGAGAATTCCCCGACTGCCCACGCTTTTGTGAATTCTGACGATTAGCAAGACATGGATCATTTTATACGACCGGAGTCGTGTAAGGGTGAGGGCTTTATGAAGACGTAGTCCGATATAGATGTTCGATGTTAAGAAGGTAGCATTAATGTCCTCTGCATGCATATGCAACGGCAGGCAAGGTAGACTCCAATTAGAGTGACCATGGAGGGATTCGACAATAAAGAGAGGCGCAGTGGAGACCGCGCTAGCCTCTGAACCCTGACAATACTCAGGGACGAGATCCCTTGAATAGAATTCAATTATGCAGTTAACTGGCACCAGATTAAACTCAGCATTGAAATTCACTGTTACAGCAACGTCTGAAGGTCTATTTGCACCGCTTGAATGGTGTTGATGTCTGCTTCGCGCAATTATCATAGTATTGCACTCGTTTTTTGCAAAACACATCGAACCATCGATTTTGTATATCTTCAGCTTCCCGGTGGAAATCCCCCTTTGGCAGAGCAAAAAGCATTGCAAATGGAACAATGAAGTATTCTCTATCCTATGACATCAGTTGCGTGTGTTTCTTCCACTGCTAGGCGTTGGTAGCCGTGTTGGATGGTTGCACAGTTAGGACAACCAGAGAACTACTCAGTATGCTCCGAGATGCACGAGGTCTGAGTGGTAAAAGTGGTGTGAGATTCCAATGCAATGCCCGGCGTGGTATACTGTCTTCTCCACGCGTACTAAATAATGTTTCGAGGCTCCTCATTCATGAGGTGCCTGGTGGTTCTGCAAGATGAAGGCTAGGCTGTTTTGTGTTTGTTAACCAACAAAACAAGTTGAACCAAGAAATCGCAGAAACTCGAGTATATATATCCCATCTTCCAACCTTGACCTCCATTTTGTTTTCCTCCCGTATTAAACACACCGCCAGGATCCTGAAATCTCTTGGCAACACGTGACTTGCACAAAATAGCACCTCTCGTTCCAAAACACACCCGATAACCTACACAGCTTTGTACGTTCCCTCTGGGCCTCCTTCCGCTATATTCAACCGGATCATAATGCTAACGTGTCCGGTGTAGATTCATTTTCAACTCGCAGTGATGGCACCAAAGGCCAGCCGCACAAGAAATGGGATGGCAACTGCTAGGGCAAAAATGCTGACATCGGTTATAAATCGACGCCTGTCGTTGGATCTGGAACGTGTCAAGGAATTCATCTCGGCACACATCTGTGGACTCATACGGATATACAATGTGTGTGGCGTCCAAGATGAGAGGGTATGGGACCTCTTTTATGATATAATCTTTCTTGATCCAGTCACGACTTGCCACTTTTCACAATTCCAGATGATGTGGGCTGACGGCAGGAGCAGGAGTTCGCCATTCCGGGAGTGGTGGGCAGACTTCCGCTCATATATGGGGCAAATGTTTGACAAAACCCGCGACCAAATGAACAATTGGAGATGGGACAACTCCCGTGCCTTCGGGGATTAAGTCGATCACTCCAATCCACAGAGAAGCAGCTCGGGGAAGGTTAAATGCACTGGCGAATGTTTCTCTTGGTACGGTAACGATGATCTCAGGGCAAACATTGAGCCACCAAGCACCCGGCAGTACAAGCCAGGCGACCTCCTGGGTGTTAGACCACTGAATTGGGATGAGATCATCGATGAGGATGATGATGATGATGAGAACTGCGCGAATCCCGGAGGGCCGAGCGGCGGAAGGAGCCGTCCTGGCGATGGCAATGACAATGATGACACCGAGGGTGAGGAGGACACGCAGGGCGGTGAGAAAGAAACCGGGAAAGGGAAGGGTACAAAGGATGGGATGGGGAAAGGGAAGTGGAAGGCAACAGAGGAAGGGAAGGAGAAGGGAAATGGTAAAGGGACAGGTATTGTTAAACAAACCCCAGGAAGATATGATATCTCTCGTGCCGTTGCTTTGCAGTTGCAGTAGGAAATGAATTAGGCAGACTCGAACACGGAGGGCTAACCAGAGCGGGTATCCTCAGAGGCTGAAGCGTCACCCGCCGTGTCAAGTTCCACAGATGATGTTACCGACTCTACCGAGGAGTCAGAGAGCGAATTTGGCTCAGAACTTGATCCTGATGTTGATCTGCTCATGGAGGATGATGTGGACACGCCGGACGGCATTGGGTTAGATGGCGAGGTGGATATGGAAAGGTACGGTGACGATGAAGTGGAGGAAGATGAACAGGAGGAAGATGAGGAGGAGGAGGAGGATGAGGATGATGGCAAAGAACCTTGGACGATTGGCCAGGGAGAGATGGTAAATACATCTGCTGACGATGTAGATCCCATGGTAGACGATCAGCCAACCATGCTACCTGAGCAAGGCCAGTAGATGTGCGAGCATACCCCACGGCCACAACCTCTGGCGCCTGCCCCACGGCCACGAACCCTGGAGCCTGGCCCATGACCACGAACTCCGGAGACTTATCCCCTCAGTGGGCTGGAGCATTTGGAGCTTGTGACGCTGCAAAAACCTCGCCCGGTGGTGTCAACTTTGCGAGAAGCTGAGGCAGCCGGAAACACCCCGGATGTGGATGTGAATCAGCAGCTGCTGATCGAATTGGTAGGTGGCGACAGTCTCTCCCATGTCCCTCTCCCCAATGTCCCTCCCCCTGATGTCCCTTTCCCCGATGTTCTCCTCCCAGAGGCCCACCCAGATGGTTCGGTAGGTGACGAGTGAACCAGTCTTCGCGTTGTAGAGGAGGCGATGGTTGTTGCGTCCGGGTTAGGGTCGGGTTCTTGTCTTGTTCGTTTCCTTTGTTCTAATATATTGATCTCAGGCATTCATTATTACTCACGTTGCGAGGTTTTTGGATTGCTCAAGGTTTATTTGATTCATGGGTTTTGCACCGGTTTTATTTTTATTGGTTTTAGTTTATTCATAGTATTATGGGACATCGGGCATGCAGCGTGTTTGCAACTCCTGGCGTGTAAGGAACCTCCTTGTGATGGTGTTAAGGCTCAATGAGTTAGCTGAAAGTATCGTGAGCTTACACAAGAGGCTGCTCAGGCCGAGGACCACCTTTCGCCCCTCTCTACAGTGTATACTCCACTCCTGCTGTGTCGTCGACAATGCCAAAGAAGACCCCGTTCGGTTGCCCTGAATTTTCATGCCGCAGGAAGTTCACCTCTGACAGCTGGCGACTTAAACATAACAAATTACACCATTCTGAACACCTTCAAGTTGCACGCCAGAAGAATCTGACTATTCGCAGCGCGCGCCGACGCATTGAACCCGCTCAGCGTCGTGAATTCAACGCTTAGAAAGATTCAGTTGAAGACTTGGACGAGTTTCGTTACCTTGAACCCATTGAAAACATCGCAGACTCGGAGTTTCAACCATTGCCACCTACTCTGCTTCAGACAAAATTGTACCCGGGCCCCGGCACTCCGCTGAGCGATTACATTGCTGAGCTATGGGAATGCGATCCTCACGTTTGGCTTGAGACAAACCTACAAAACAATTCCTCATCAGCAAAAAATATTTCCGTCCGGGCGGAATGGCTCCGCCAGAGTGGACGCTCTCCATCAGAGCCGTCAGAGACAGTCCGGTGGCGGATTACTCTGCGCCCGGCATCAACTCAACGCGTCGCGTTCCATATCGCCCTCTGATCGCTGTTTCATCGTTTCTTCTCGTTATGTCGGTCTCCTATTTTAAACGATCACTCTGGTGTTGTGGCTAACTGTGACTATTCATCGGAATGGGTTCATTGGCTACGCGCTTGCATCGGGATTGCAATGCGATGAGTAACGCTGCAAAAATATCTCCTCGCATTCCTTCTACCGGCGCGCAGAATGCAATTGTTTCTTTTCAAAGTATACGGGATTGCAAGGCGACGGGTGACGCTTGGAATATCTCTCCCCACGTTCCTTCTACCTGCGCACAAAATGCCATTCTCTCTTTACTAATTATACACATCATTCCACGTCGCCAGATCTATGTGGCTATTGACAATCCATTGTTCGTTCCGTCTGTCTCCTGTCTTACTACTAGTAGCTATCTCTGGAATGACGTGTGCGCAGCCGACAATATTTCCCAGGCTGAAAACTTGCAAAGCAATGGCTGCCGGTGTAACGGGTAGGGTCGGGCGTAGGTGATATTGGTAACAATTTACTGTATCCAAAGCGGGGCGAGAGGCTCAAGGTTTGTTTCGAGGAAATCAAGACAAGACAAGAGTCGAAGCTGTTTCAAAGTCGAAACTTGCTTTGCTATACAAGAGAACGAGCAAAGAGAGAAGAAAAGGAAATCCTCCAACGCCAACAACACTCTCTTGATATACAATTTGTCTGCCGCCCTCGAACCATTCTCCATGCTCCGATGTACCATCCGAATCTTATCCTATGATCTTACACACCCTCACCGCACCGCTTATCAGTACAACCACGCCACATCGTCCGATGTCGCAACACCTCAACCCACTTCCTTATCGTACTAAATTATCCCGCCACCATCTCGCCGCTTCCTCCGCGTCTCCTAACGTCTCCGCCCTTCTGTAACACAATTCCTTCGACACCACCCCCTTCCATTATGCCCAAATATCTTTGTACTTTCCAGCGCCGTGACAGTATCCCCCCCTTAGGCTCGAGGTCCTCCGAGAGCATCTCCCAATGGTCCAGGTTTTCCTGGGTACCGTTGGTGAAACTCCTCCACGGCTTGCAACCCCTCAACAAACTTCGCTGGCTCCCAAGTAAGGGAATCATAACCTGTCCATCAAATACGATACTGTAACCGACTTCGGTACATTCGACTATCCTTTACACTCGACACTTGATACTCCTCCTCGCCATCCACATCCACGCGCGGGGGCGGGGGCCCAACTTGGCCTTGTAAAGGGTATTCGGCAACCGGGTCCAGGAGTGAAACAGGTTGCACTCGATGAATTCGTATTGACGCAGGCAATTCTAATTCGTACGCATATGGGGACACTTGTCTCTGTACGTGGAAGGGTCCCAGGCGTTTCCAATCCAACTTTCGAGTAGAACAGGTGGTCCGTATATTTTGTGCATCCAGCCATACCTTAGACCCAACATGTACATTGGGTGCAGGAATACGTCCTCTATTTGCACCCTCCTTCTGTATCGCTTGGCTCCGTCTCATCTCAACTCGCAGGTGTTCGTGAACCTGTTGCATCACGGATTGAACCTGATCTGCGTCGCACCGTCGTTGATCTCGTTCTTGTGTGGGTTCTCCAGCGAATGACATTCGTGGGTCCACGCCCTGAACTGCGAAGAATGGGGTGCAGTTAGTTGACTCGGATACTCCATTATTCGCAGCAAACTCAGCCAGGGGTAGCCACTGCACCCAGTCGTCCTGTTGATGATTAACGAATATACGAAGGTACTGTTCCATCCCTGCATTCATTCGTTCAGTCTGACCGTCTGTCTGTGGATGAAACACAGTGGACATCCGTCGGTCTATCCCCAACCGGCTGCATATTTGTCCCCAGAAGGTTGAAGCGAACTGAGGTCCTCGATCCGAAACAATCGTCCTTGGTAAGCCATGAAGGTGCACAACTTCTCGGAGAAACAGCTTAGCTAGCCCTACCGGATCTCTTGTCGTATGATACGGGATAAAATGACGCATCTTCGAAAGCCGGTCCACAACTACCCAAACTGCATCAAACCCCTCGCACTCAGGTAATCCTACTACAAAATCCATTGAAATATCTTCCCATGGTTTCTCTGGTACCGGTAATGGACGAAGGACTCCAAACGTTGCGTGCCTTGCGGTCCTCGATCGTTGGCAGCTATGGCAATTCCGTACATACTGATCCACCTGTTTCCGCATCTCCTTCCAGTAATACTGCCTATCCAGAAGGTCGAACGTCTTTGCCCGTCCTGGGTGACCAGCTAATGCGGTATCATGATGCTCCTGTATTAGTCGTAGCCGCAACTGATTATCCTCAGGGAAATAACATTTCCCTCGATACCACACTTGCCCTTCCTGTTCCGTACATTCTGCTACTGTGATATCCTTCAAGCTATCTCCTTGTCTTATGGCCTTTAATGTCTCATTGATCAACAGATCACTCCAACATGCTTGAGCAAAAAGATCAGATATCGAAGGAGCCTCTTGTCCAGGCATATCATTGGCTGATATCCTCAATTGTTCCGGAAGATTATGCGATTTTAAAACAACCTGTTCCATATTTTTTAATCTTTCATCCCCCCCCTCCGGGAGGTCTCCCGGCCTCCTCGTCAAAGCATCTGCTTTTCCATTCGATTTCCCTGGTTGGTAGACAATCTCATAATCAAATCGGGTTAAAAATTGTGACCACCTTGCTTGTCTTCGGTTTAAAAGCTTCTTTGTCATAAAATATTCGAGGTTTTTATGATCAGTTATCAACTGTAAGGGATATGCAGCCCCCTCACATACAGGTCTCCATTCTTCAAGTGCCTTGATAATCGCCATTAGCTCTTTATCATATATATCACAATTGCACTCTACCGGTGCATGTTTCTTTGAGTAATACGCCACAGGATGTAACACTCCTTCGTCATCTCGTTGTGACAATACTCCTGCGGACACATAATCGGAAGCATCAGTTTCAATGATTACCTCCCTCTCATGATCAAAATGTCGAAGTGCGGGTGCTGTAGTAAACGCGGTTACCATTGTCTCGAAAGCGTGCTGTTGTTCTGATTCCCATAAAAATGGTTCATCATTTTTCGTAAGCCTGGTTAATGGTTCTGCTTTCTCAGAATACTTGGGGATGAACCGTCAATAATAATTGCAAAACCCCAGGAATTGTTGTACGTCAAAGAGGTTATTCAGCCGTCCATTCTCCGTCTTCTTCTCCCTACTCCAATTCCGTACGGTCTCAACCTTATCCTCATCCATAGAAATCCCTCTTGTTGATATAATCAATCCCAAATACCTTACTGTTTCCTTATGGAACTCGCATTTCTCTGGCTTCAGGTACAGTCCTGCTTCCAGCAATCATTGCATGATCCATTTAACATGGCCGACATGGTCCTCCTTGGAATCACTATATATTAGAACGTCATCCAGGTATGCTGAAGCAAAATCGTCCAAGGCTTCTCTAATAGCATTATTGATATACCCCTGGAAATCCGCTGGTGCATTTGTTGTGCCAAACTGCATTACTGTAGGTTCATACAGCCCATATCTCGTCCGAAAAGCTAACTTATGTTCATCCCCTTCCTTCACCCGGAGCAAGTTATATGCTCCTCGTACATCTAACTTCGTATATACTTTGGCTTTTCCTAAAAGATTCAACGTTTCTTTTATCAACGGGAGAGGGTATCGATTTTTTATCGTCTTACTATTAATATCCCGATAATCGATACAGAATCGTAGTCCTCCTCCGGGTTTCTTTGCGAACAACACTGGAGCTGCAAAAGGTGAGGATGATTGCCGAATAAACCCCTTGGACATATTCTCCTCAAGCCAATCTTTCAAAACAACCAGTTCGGCTCTGGACATTGAATACAATGGTCCCCATGTTGGTGTTTCTCCATCCTTCAATCGAACCTCATGATCGATTCCCGGCCGATGTGGTGGTAACCTATCTGCTAAAACCTTATTGAACAATGGAAGGAATTCATGATACTGTTCGGGGACAATCTCTTCCAGTGGTTGTTCCTTCAGATCCTTTTCCTCAATTGCTTTTTTAATATCATACAATGAAGCTTTAAAAATTGAAAGTTTTCCGTTTTTAACGGTCCTAAAAAACGAAGCTCCATTAAGTATAGCAATATTTCCTTGAAACGGCCTTGGAGGTCGAATCTTTGGTTCAAATATATCCTTAACTTGATATATCAGTTCCGGGGGTTCCTCAGTAACTCCTTGAACCATTACGGGTACATCATAGCAATATGTCACGCAATATTTTGAACTGAAAGTCACGGTATTGGATGCAAATCTTACCGCGACATCATGTAGCCGTAGCCAAGGTATTCCTAGGACGATTGGATAATGTCCTAATTTCGTAATGAACATAGGTAACTGTTCCTTATGTTTCTGTATTTGCATGCCAACTTTGGCAATATGCGTAATATGTCCGGACTCAATAGGTCTTCCGTCGATAACCTCCACTTGTTTTTTCTCTTTTAGTTCCTGCAGTGGTATCTGATGATGGCGAGCAAAATCTTGATCCATAAATGCAATGCCAGTAGCTCCGCAGTCAATCAGTGCATGTGCAGGTATCTCTTGGTTATTCACGGTCAATGAGCAGGTTATAACTAAATGTTTGCCTTCCATTGATCCTTCCAATACCTCCACCTTGCTAACTGATAACTGCGAAATTCCAAAACATTTCAAAGCATTTAAAAAAAAACTTTTTCCGTCAACCAAAGCGCCATCCTGCTTGGGTTGACGTAATCTTTTCCCAATTCCTCGGAACCTTCCTTGGTTCCTACTTCCTTAATTTCTGCTCCAGCCGCCTTGAACGTCTGAGCCTTCTTCCTTGCCGCACATTCTGCTGCCCTTTGGTTAAACCCACCACAATATAAACATCTCCCATTCGCAAACCTCTTTGCTCTTTCCTCGGCCGAAATCCTTCTCTTGCCTGTGCTGAGATCTATTGTTGCTGGTCCGGTATATCCGGCGACTGTTCCAGCAGGAGCTGGTTCCGGTGCCTTCGGGGCAGGAGGGGGCCTGGGGGAAGCGAAACCTATCCCGCTTGCTTTATTTTGTGCTGCTTTCCCCGCACGCCGTTGTCGTATCTGGTTGTCCCGTTTCTGGCAAACCGTCACAAACGCAGGTAGTTCATCAGGCATATCGCTATAGGTAAAGGAATCTTTCATTTCCTCAGACAGCCCCATCCTCAGGGCATTCCGCAGGGCCGAAGGATTCCAATCAAGATCGGCGGCAATAACTTGAAACTCAGCATAGTATTGAGAGAACTGACAGTTCTTTTGTTTAATCTCCCGCATTTTCCGTTCGGCGGTGGCTAATCTGTCGGGGTCCCCAAAAGCTGCTTCCAGGAGTTGTATAAAAGCTGGTAGGTCTCCCAGCCCTATCGTCCCGTCCTCCCGGACATGTGGCAAGATCTGGCCTAAGGCTATTCCCCTCAAGCGATTGAATGCGTACCACATATTCGACTGTTCGTCAGGAAAGCTGGCGGGCTTGTGTCGTATGACCATCCGGAGTTGAGCAATCCAGCCTCTCAACTGAGTTCGAGCCGACCCTGAAAAGTCCGGGGAGTCGGGAAATTTCTGGCCTCTGTCCTCTGGAGCCTGGGGAGCAGCCGGGGCCGCTCTGGCTGCTAACGTCAAGGCATTCGCTAACTGCGTCCTGAAACCGCTGACTTCCTCTCCAGATTGCCGTGCGTCCCGGGTCATATCGTCCAGTTCTTGTTGAAGTTCTTCGCTGGTTCCCGGGGCCAATGGTCTCCTCAAGGCTTCGTCCCGCTCGTTCCTCAGAGTCTGTATCTGTTGTCCCATCCCGGTATGGTTGCACTGCGGGGGCAGGAACTGTTTCGTTTGCAGGTCTGTGATCTGCCGCAGTAGGTCGATGATCTGTTGCGGGTGCTCGCAGACCATCTACACCTCTCTGATTGGTTGGGAGTACAGTGCAACCCGCATCAATACTTCGTGTGTTTGGCTTAACACCTCCTTCATCTGTTCGTACCCTATGTTGTCTTTGTCGATGTCGATGAGTGCAATGATGGTGCCCTGATCTTCACTGGACACCAGGTCCGCTCGGGGTTCCGTTGATCCTGACATTGCAACGAAGTAAGCACATCTACCAGTGCCAATTATATGCGTCAATTTCGGAAGGGGTCGGAGTCAGAGGTACTATAACAATCAGTGGGATCTCCAGAGACTTTGCTGTTGTTATTGCTGCTGCTGCATGTCCGATTGTTGAATAAGTTCCGGCGCAATTTTGGCCTTCGCAATCGCACGGTTCTTCGGGGTCGCAAGGAAACCAGGAGTGTGCTCCTTGGTACCGAGACCAATGTGGTCCGAATACGGGATCGTTAATATCCAGTCCACCGCCTTCCCTGGCTGCGTCTGTCCAATATGTATTCCAAGGTGACGGGACAGCTGACTGTTCCCAAAAATACACTTCGAGAGGTTCTTCTTCGAAAGACGCGGTGAGTACAGCCTCAATGCTCTCGAAAGCGTTCAACGGTTCAGGTTCAAAACCAAGAGAAGGGATTCCGGCAAGATCAAACTAATTCGTTGGTGAGGTGCAGTTACTGTCGTACTTCTGCATTCGAATATGGTGATCAATAAGGGTGCTGACGGATACCAAAGCCGGTAAGTCGTCGTAAATTGTCGACGCAATCGTCGCAAACGTGTATCCAACAATGATTCGGTGCTAGGTAAACCCAACAAGAAACAGAGCAAGGTTCGGAACAATACTTACACCCTGTCGATGGATGCAGGCACATTCAATATCAGGTACAATGTTGTAGGACTCGTTCTAGTGTAATGGGCGGGGTCGGGTGTAGGTGATATTGGTAACAATTTAATGTATCAAAAGCGGGGCAAGAGGCTTCAGGTTCCTTTCGAGGAAATCAAGACAAGACAAGAGTCGAAGCTGTTTCAAAGTCGTAACTTGCTTTGCTATACAAGAGAACGAGTAAAGAGAGAAGAAAAGGAAATCCTCCAACGCCAACAACACTCTCTTTATATACAATTCGTCTGCCACCCTCGAACCATTCTCCATGCTCCGATGTACCATCCGAATCTCATCCTATGATCTTACACACCCTCAGCGCACCGCTTATCAGTACAACCACGCCACATCATCCGACGTCTAAACACCTCAACCCACTTCCTTATCGTACTAAATTATCCCGCCACCATCTCGCCGCTTCCTCCGCGTCTCCTAACGTCTCCGCCCTTCTGTAACACAATTCCTTCGACACCACCCCCTTCCATTATGCCCAAATATCTTTGAACTTTCCAGCGCCATGACAGCCGGTGCATTGCTCACTTGCACCAATTTTGAGACGGGATCCAAGTTACCTGAGTTTTCAGATATTGTCGTGAGCGCCAGGGCTAACCAGTACTCAACGAAAGCTCCATCCTCATTTAGGAGTTTGATTTTGAATAGTCGTTGCAGTGGCCACGGAAGATGCCCATTCAGCGCGCCATAACACCTCCCCCGACGCTGCTTTACCCACACCCAGTCGTTACGTCGATCCCCTCCGCGCTAGCTCTGGCTTCCTGTGCATCGACACATCTGAGATATGCATTCACCATCTAAACCCTCAACTTGAACCGTAATACCATGGTAAATACAGAGCTCCATTGCGTGCAGTTGTGCATCCGATATATATGTCTTGTTACGACTCTTATGCCTGATGAACTCCCGCGTACTGCTGTATATTGCGAGGCGGTGCCTTGCGTCTTGTGTATTGTCGAGTAATGCTCTGAAGTCCTTCATCATAGCGTCAGGATGCATTCCATGACAGCGGTTTTGGGGCCCCATGAATTCGGGCTTCGCATATGACTGGGAGCCCAGGGGGGCAGCCAGATCAGCACTGGAAGGGAGGACTTTGCATGCGGCAGCGCTGTTCTCCCGACGCTGAGTGAGGGCTTGGAGATTGAGCTCTCTGATTTCGAAGCAGAGAATGAGACGCTGAAAGGTGATTACTTGCGGCAGGTTGTTGAGATTGTGATTGGAGGCGTTCCAACCGTCCTTGAGGTTCGTATTATGTGCTTGTTCATGTCTCGCGGCAGAATACTGTTGCAAGGCTCCGGATGGGTGAATCTGTTCGACCCAATGACACTTCAAGGGGATCTTCGGAAAGTTGAAGTCGGCATCCAACTCCTTGGAAACATCTATCTCGTGGCTGATATTATCCCGCCACACATTCATTTCGCGCCGCTTCTTGGACGGGGTCCTAGTTTCAGCATTTGTTTCCTCGTATACCTTTCGCTTCTTCTGGAGTTGTGTTCTCAAGGTATTGGCTTTGGCCTTCGCCTTTTTGCCCGCTTGCCTGAGCAAGAAAACATCTTTGAAGGTGTGAAAACGATGTAAGCCGTCCTCCATGTAGCTCAAAGTTGTATCATCGTGAGATTTATATTGAGCATACATAGAGAATTCTAATAATGCCTGTGTGCACTCAATTGCGTGATTGAATATGGATCGCTATGCAGGGCTTCCGCCTCGTAGAGACTGGGTTACAACTCCAAGCAAGTACCAGCTCATTTCCTTCATCTCCTTCCCATTGCATTGAGAAACTTCCTCATATGACTTATTTTTTGGTGTGAGGTCATGGTAAGCAGGCACGGATAACCAGATTGCATTGTACTAATCAAGCCGTTCGTGCGTCTTCATGAAGTGGAAAATCAAATTCTGGAGGTGGTCAGGCATGCCGATCTGCATTGTATGGAGGAGGTCAGGCTTCGGGAGGTCGCTCACGATACAGGGAATATGTCGAAACTTGTTGAATCCTCAGTGGACATGGCGCGACGAGAGTTCCACATCAGCTGCCTTGGTGTTGGCACTGCTGAGCGTTCCATATAGATTGTGATCCCGCCGGGGGTGTTGCTTGTCACAAGGGACATAATCTCCAAGTTCGTTCTTTGGACACTCACACTAAAAACAGACATGCTGCTCGAGATGATGTAGGTCGCTATACTCAGGGCCATCTGCAAGCCATGCTGCAACAACCGGTTTGCAACCCATGAAGTTGCCATCTGTACAGAGAACGTTGTAATTCCCACTCACGGCGCTGGGATTGAGTTTAAAGGTGAGAGGCTGGAGTACCTGCCGGAGTACTTCGTTCAGCACGTCACTGTTTGTTTGGCGCTGCTCATCCAGCCACTTCTGAGGAATATTGCGGTTATTGATTTGAATCGGTAGGAGAGCAACCATTACGACGGTGTGCACTGAGGGCATTTGGCGGATCTTGTAAGGCCGCATATGCCTGTGCTCGGCGGTGTAAGGATATGAATGATAATCAATTAGATACGGTTGCACTCGAGTGCGAGTGAGTACGAGTATAGCAGTAAGTGATAAGATTATCGGTACAGATCTGAGTGTCAAGGCAGTCGGCTATATAAGGTTGATAGTTACCCGGCCCTGGACTTGTAACGTGCCCGCTGCAGTATTACGCCGTTACAGATCTTCGACGATCCATTGCCAATTGTCATATATACAGGCCACTCTTTCTTGTTGCCAGCAAAATTCGAGAGATGTGTTCTGTTTGACATGAAGATCAAGGGAACTAGTGTATCCCCCAGTCTGAGCATTGACTTAACCTCGATCAGCACGTTATTATCCTCGAGTATCTCTGCTTACCTGTGTCTCCCACCACAAGTCTGTAGTGTGCATTTCAGTATAGAGGCGTTTCGGTGGCGTATCGCTGGTAAAGCGACGCCGAGGTGCGTAAATGAGATGCTCGGCGTACGCTGGCTGCCGCATCAACCATCTCATGCTTTTGATGATGTCTCGACTCCAGTATTTGATAGGCCATTGGTGATTGTCATTGCATCTCATATCCTCGAGGGTGTGTAGTTCCCACTCCCCAAGAGACTGATCATCTGGCATGCTAGCCATGAGCTTCTGGACGCCATCCCCGGTTTTGAAGCTTGGGAAACACAGAGCGGTGTCTTCTTCCTTCAGCACATTGTCATAGTACGTCTTAATACCCTTCTTCTTGATCCCACACTGGATATATTTGTACTCTTCACGCGCCACAAACAGGTAGTAGGGATTGTTCTCTGGGTTTGTCTCAAGGCAACCCTGAGCGTCACATTCCCATGGCTCAGCAATGTAATCGCTCAGCGGAGCGCCGACGCCGGGGTATGTGTCCATCTGCGGCAGAAGAGGTGGCGGTCGTTGATACTCCGAGTCTGCGATGTTTTTACTTTGTTCGACGTAGGGAAACATGTCCAAGTCCTCGACTGAATCTTTATTAGCGTTGAATTCACGACGCTGAGCAGGTTCAACGCGTCGGTGCGTGCTGCGAACAGTCAGATTCTTTGCAACTTGAAGGTGTTCAGGATGGTGTAATTTGATATGATTAAGTCGCCAGCTGTCTGAGGTGAACTTCTTTTGGCATGAAAATTCGGGGCAACGGAATGGGGTCTTCTCTGGCATTTTTGACGACATGGGATGAGTGGTGTATTCACTGTAGAAAGGGATGAAAGTTGGAGCTGCGCCTGAGCAGTCTGGTGTTCGTATAAGCTCACGATACTTGAGAGATTTATTGAGCCTCAACACCATCACACCAGGAGTTGCAAAAACACTTCATGCGCGATGTCCCATAATTCTATGAATAAATAAAAAATAAACCCTAAGCAATCCAAAAACCTCGCGCCGCGTGTAATGATCAATGCTTGAGATAGTTAGATTAGAGCAAAGGAAATGAACAAGCCCACAATCGTAACCCAAACAAACAAAACTCCTCCACGCGTGCCTTAATCAGTGCCTGAAATGAATAGATTACAGCAAATGAAACTCATAAGACAAGAACCCGACTCTAACCCAAACGCAATGCGAGGACAGGTTCACTCCTCGCCTACCGAGGCATCCGAGCGCGCCTCAGGGAGAGGGACATCAGGGAGAGGGACATCGGGGAGAGGGACATCCGGGAGAGGGACATCCGGAAGAGGGACATCCGGGAGAGGGACATCCGGGAGAGGGATATCCGGGAGAGGGACATCGGGGAGACTGTAGCCACCTGCCGATTCGCCGAGTAGCTGCTGCTCCACATTGACATCCGAGGTGTTTTCGGCTGCCTCAGCGTCTTGCACAGTTCGCGCTGCTGGGCGAGGTTTTTGAGCTGTCACAAGCCCCAAAAACTCCAGCCCACTGAGGGTATGAGTCTCCGGAGTTCGTGGTCATGAGTGAGGCTCCGGGGTTTGTGGCCATGCGGCAGGCGCCGGAGGTTGTGGTCGTGGGGTATGCTCGCGCATCTCCTGTCCTTGCTCCATCTCCTGGCCTTGCTCTGGTAGCATGGTTTGCTCATCATCTACCATGGTATCAGCATTGTCAGCCGATGTATTTACCATTTCTCCCTGGCCAATCGTCCGAGGTTCTTTGCCATCATCCTCATCCTTATCCTCCTCCTCCTCTTCTTCCTTCTCTTCATCTTCCTCTTCTTCATCTTCCTCCTCATCATCGTCACCATCCCTTTCCATATCCACATCTCCGTCTAAATCAACGCGGTCCGGTGCGTCCACATCGTCCTCCATGCGCATATCCACATCAGGGTCAAGTTCTGAGTCATATTCGCGGTGCGACTTCTCGGTAGAGTCGAGATCGCCATCTGAGGAAATTGACATGGCGGGCGATGCTTCCGGCTCTAAATAGACCCGCACTAGTCAGCTCTCTGTGCCCGAGTCTGCCTCATACCTTTCCTTCTGCAACTGCACAGCAACGGCACGAGAGATATCATCTCCCCCTGGGGTTTGTTTAACAATAAATTTCCCTTTACCGTTTCCCTTCCCCTTCCCCTAGCCTTTCCCCTTCCCGTCATTTGTTCCCTTCCCTTTCCCGGTCCCTTTCTCACCTCCCTGCATGTCTTCCTCACCCTCGCCATTGTCATTGCCATTGCCATTGCCAGGACGTCTCCTTCCACCGCTCGGCGCTCCGGGATCCGCCTAGTTCTCAACATCATCATCCTCATCAATTATGCCATCCCAATGCAGTGGTCTAATGGACAGGTAGTCGCCTGGCTTGTATTGCCGGCAGCTTGGTGGCTCAATCTTTGCCCTGATGTCATCGCTACCGTACCAAGAGAAACGCTCACCGGTGAGGTTAACCTTCCCCGAGCACGTTGTCTGCGGATTGGAGCGATCGACTTCATCCCCGAAGGCATGGGGGTTGTCCCACCTCCAATTGTTCATTTGGTCGCGGGTTTTGTCGATCATTCGCCCCATATATGAGCTGAAGGCAGCCCACCACTTCCGAAAAGGCGAATTCCTACTCCTGTGGTGCGGTCACATCACCTGGAATTGTGAAAAGTGGCGAGTCGTTACTGGATCAAAAAGATTATATCATAAAAGTGGTCCCATGCCCTCTTGTCCTTAACGCCGCAAACATTGTATATCCGTATGAGTCCACTGATGTGTTCCGAGATGAATCTCGTCATACGGTCCCGATCCAACGACAAGTGTCAATTTATAACCGATGTCGGCATCTTTGCCGTAGCCTTCCCCTTTCCTTGGCAGCTGCCCTTTGGTGCCATCGCTGTGAGTTGACAATGAATCTACATCCGAAACCTTAGCATTATGATACAGTTGCATGTAGCGGAAGGAAGCCCAGAGGGAAAGTACATAGTTGTGTAGGTTATTGGGTGTGTTTTGGAACAAGAGGCGTTGTTTTGTGCAAGTCACGTGAGGTCAAGATCAGGATGCTGTTGGTGTGTATAATATGGGAGGAAAAGAGAATGGAGGTGTAAGAGGGAAGAAGGGATATATATACTCGAGTTCCAGCGGTGCCTTAGTTCAAGGTTCAACTTGTGAGTTTTGTTGGTTAAGGAACACAAAACGGCGCAGCCTTCATCCTACCGCACCACCAGGCCCCTCATCAACGACAAGCCTCGTGACGAGATTTAGTACTCGCGGTTAGGACAGTTTGCAACGCCAGGCGTTGCGTTTGTATAACACATCATTTTCACTGCTCAGACATGGTGCATCTCGGAGGAAACTGAGTAGTTCTCAGTTTGTCCCAACTGTGGAAACATCCAACATGGCTACCAACGCCTAGCAATGGACAAAGCACACGAAACGGATGTCATAGAATAGAGAATCCGTCATTATTTGCTTTGTGATGGTTTGAGCTCTGCCAAAGTGGGATTTCCACTAGGAAGGTTAACATATACACAATCGATGGTTCGAAGTATTGTGCCAAGAACGAGTGCAATACAATGATAATCGCGCCAAGCTGGCATAAACACCCTTCAAGCTGTGCAAATAGACTTTTAGACGTTGCTGTAACAGTGAATAGCAATGCTCAGTTTAATCTGAGTTTAATCTGATGGCAGATAACCCCATAATTGAATGCTTCTGAAAGGATCTTGTCCACGAGTATTGTCAGAGCTTAGAGTCTAGTGCGGTCTACACTGCGCCTCCCTTTTTTGTCGAATCCGTCCATGGTCGCTCGAAAAGGAGTCTACCTCGCCTGCCGTTGCATATGCATGCAGAGGATATTATTCCTACCTTCGCAATGTCGAACATCTATATCGGAATATGCCTTCCCAAAGCACTCACCCTGACATGACTCTGGTCGTACGAAATGTTCGAAGTCTTGCTAATCGTCAAAATCAACAAAAGCGTGGGCCTTCAGGGAATTCTCAACTTCCGCCTCCTAAGATACGCGTTTCCGTACCGGCTGGCGAGAGGGATTCCTCTCAAGGAGGGAGTTCCGTACGCTCCACAATCCAAGGTCAGAACTCCACCCCCTCATCTTCCCGGAACAATTCTCGCGTTGCAGATATCACACAATGTGTGACTTACACCCCATCCGCTACACTGCGACGGTCAATAATTACTCCAACCGCCACGCCGGGTACAAGCAGTTATAACACACCAGCTCCCAGCGGAACCATAAAGACAGACTCAACGCGTCACGTTGAATCTAGCCCAGCATCCGGCATTGCTAGCACTCCCACTCCTCCCAGAGGGCTTGAATACCTACCTACCCCCATCCTGAATCCAGAAGCCCGCGCGATCATTACAAATGCACTGCGAACGCGAGCTACCGAACAGAATCAGAGACAGAGGCAGTGGCAATTGCAACCGCAGGCGGTGTCTACACCTCGATCAATGGTCTCCGGCAGTCGCCGCATCCATCGATTTGGACACTCCGACATGACGCGTCTTGTATTTGCAACGGGCAGGCTCCTGGAGCTCTACATGTGGTACAGACGGCCATTTATGAGAGCAAGCGACTTGGAGACAGCAAGTAATGCAACGCGAGGCGTTGCGAAAGGATTAGCTGAAGCCTCATACTGGCAGATAATAGAGACGTACTGGAACACTGCTATACAGCAAAACAACATTTGGTCCATAGCATTCGAGGCACACACAATGGAGATCTTGAAAGAGGTGTGCTTAATCAATGTCCGACGGTGGATAGTACATGGTTAAACCGGTACTAGGTTCGCGCACAAGTCAGTAAGGTTAAATCACATTTTATTCAATCAGTGAGGGACAACATTGCAAAGCTTTATGATCTCCACCACTTTGAATCCGCCGCAGAGCGTTTGGAATTCATTGATTCCCTTCTGGCAGACAATAAGTATGTTTTTCCAGTAGCAGAGCATGTGGAAGGTGGTGTACGCGGTCGAAATCCAACGCAGAGAGAGTCGAAAGCTGATAACGAATTGCTAGCATCCACTATACTTCCTGGCGGAAGCAATCCCGCGGTTTATCTACATCAAATTTTATCATCGGGCGAATAACCGCAGTAAGTATGCTGATGGATTCTATAACTCCATGATTAACGACAAGGACGGTCATATACCCTCGCCACTGATCATGTTTACATGCACCGCGTTGCGCCTTGCTCTCCTGGAGTGGCAAAAGAACAAAGGTCTTCATCCGAACGCTTCCAAGTCAAAGCTGAAAGCGGACAGACCTGATCGCTCGAACTACTTCAACCACAAGAATGACGGTGGTAAGATCGCATTCTGCTGCGCTGTAACGGGTCGCAATTTGTTAACCTCGCCTGGCATTGCAGACACCTATACGTTCTTGATGAATACCTGGAACACACTACCGGAGAGCTATCAACAGAGGGTGTATAACAACACTCTTGCTACAGTCAGGCGTCAGATCCAACAGGCGGAGAACCCAACGCCTGCCTTGGTGATCAGCTTGGAAGCAGCGCGTGTTGACAATGCTATTCTTCTTGATAATTTGGCCTCCGAAGTGGCGCTTGAGGAGCCTGAGATCGGAAGTACTGACCGAAACATCCCGATAGACATCAATTGCACGGATGACTAACTGCATTCCGGGATGCCAGGTGGCAGCGGGGATTACGAAGATGAAGGTGATGAAAGTGACGATCGCGATGCCATCCCCACCGCCAGCTGGCAACGACTGCCCGTGACAGAACTCAGGAGGTTTGACCGTGGACCAAGTGATGTCGACGGGTATGAGGGCAAGGGGGGTGATGATGCGGATGCGGATGCCGATGAGGAGGAAGAATCATCTCAAGTCGGTGTGGGATCAACACAGAATGTGGAGGACTGACCTCGGACCCAGTGATGTCGACGGGTATGAGGGGGAGGATGGCGACGATGCAGATGCGGATGAGGAGGAAGAAGCATCGCAAGCAGATGATGGATCAACGCAGAATGTAGAGGACTGACCTGGGACCCAGTGATGTCGACGGGTATGAGGGGGAAGATGGCGACGATACGGATACGGATGAGGAGGAAGAACTAGTGCACTCGCTCTTCCCTTCGTACGTTCTTCTTATTTTCTCATATTCAAAAACCCATTCCCATGCTAGAACCGTCACCAAATCAGACCAGAACGAAACAGTAAACGACGCGTTAAACAGAGGTGTCACCTGGGGGGAGCGGAGGCTGCCCATTTAGTCGCCGCTCCACCTGGACTCTCCCAACTGCAGCGGCAGCCCCCAAATGATGTGGAGGGGGTGTTATGGGGAGTGTTCTGGTGAGTTTTGGAAGCGGCGGGCGATTTGGAAGACTTGCTCAGGGTGGTAGTCGATGTAGGCTTTGTACGCGTTTGATGACGATGGGCCGAGTAGTTGCATTTCGTTGTCGGCCAGCTCAGCTGCCTTGGCTGAGGTTGCTGATCCACTTTGGAACGAGTGTCCCGAGTATGCTCCCCTGACTCCCAGCTGTCCCAGCAGTTCCTGCAGGTGCTGGACCAGACATTCTCGTGTGAATGCTTCGCTTCCTGGGCCATCCCCCGGGGGGTGGGCGAAGAGAGGGGCGAGTGGGGTCCAGCTTGGACAGAGTTCGTAAATGTGCCGCATGGCCGTGACTGGGCAGGCGGCGTCTCTCGATGCCGACAGTCTGATCGTGACTACTGTGCGGAAGGGGTCCGTTTTCGAGCTTGGCAGTGTGAGTAGTAGCTGGTCCTCCTCGAAATGGATAGATCTTCTGGTGAGGTTCCATTGTGCGAATTCCATGTGGCCATGGATTAGGTCGTTCGCTGTCCATGTTTTATCGCCTGCCCGCAGCAATCCGGCGTGTGCAATGCAGAAAGCGCCGTAGAGGTTCGCATTGCGGGGGTCGTTTGCGTCTAGCAGTGAGAGGATGCGGACGAGGAGGCCACATGTGATTGGATGGCGCTCCTTCCTGTTCAGTTCACCGTGCAATCGGTTGATTGCTCTGATGATGCGCTGTAGGCGATGGTTGCCAAATGGCTCGGTGCTGAGCCCGAGGTCGATGTGGAGTGACTTTAGGCCTGTGAGGTAGCTTTTGATGGTCTGTGTGGGTAGGCCGCGTTCGCCGAGTTTGGCGGTCCTCAGTGCGAGCAGCTGCTCCGACGCTGGGAGGGGCCTGACTCCTTGTACTGCGCAGAAGTGGACAAAGTCGTTTCTTGGTGTTGTATATGTGAATCAGGTCTGAGAGCTGAGTCCCCACCAGGGATATCTTGTGGCCTGGGGGGGGAGGTTGCAATCCTGGTACCAGGTTTCTGCTGCGTCGTTTGCGATTGAATCTACTGTAAATTTGGGCAGAGGTTCGCGATTTTTTCTGTGTCCCATCGTGAGAGTGCGTCAGCAAGAGCGTTTTCCTTGGTCGGGATCCATATACAGTGTAGCTCTATTCTGTGGAGTGCTATGTGCATGGCTATTTGCCGGAGCGGTCTGATTGCCTGGCCTTTGATGCTTGCCTTTGCAAGTGCTGCCACGACTGCCTCGTTGTCGCAGTGCAGTTTGATCCTACCGGCTCTGGACTCGGTTGTCCAGGTGCACAGTGCATGTAGCACTGCGTACATTTCTTTGAAGTTGATGTGTTTGGCTTTATGCCCCCGTGGGACCGTGGTACTGAAGAGCTGGGCCGGTATGTGTATGCTGGACAAGGTTTGTCCTGGTCTGAGGAAATAGCCCCCGATCACTTTCTGTCCAGATGTGTCTGTCCATAGCGGTAAGATTTGCCATGGGTGGTGTAGGAGTCGGATCCCGTTCCATTGTGGGAGGAACGTCTATCACCAGGTGAGGTCCTTCTTGATCTCCGACAAGACTCGAATGTGGTCAGTTCGCGATGTCGCCGTGAGGGCGTCGTAGAGTCGACGAAGGAAGGGGCGGCTGGCTGGCACCACTTTGGAGGCAAATGACAAGAAGCCCACGGTCGTTTCTAAGCTGCTGTGTGTTCCTGAGTGCTGTGTAAGTGTGGAGTTGACCAGTGCCGTTGCTTTCTCGTGCTTGACGGGCGGCAGGCGTACCTCCATTGCAACTGTGTCGATTTCTATGCCGAGGAATCTGATGCAGTGTCCCTTTTTGTTCTTGTCTTCTTTGACTCGGAATCCCAGGTCGCTACAGATCTGACTGAAGTCTCCTGTGTACCTATTTGGTGCATCTGATGCTGCGGAGCGCGGGAAGATGGCGAGGAAGTCGTCAAGGTAGTGGAGTGTATGTTCCCAATCCCGGTGGGTTTGGAGGATCCATTCGAAGCCCGATGCGAAGAGGTCGAAGATGGCTGGCGATGTCCGGCAGTATTACGGGGGTGTTTAGATCCCAATAACTAATACAATATTTATTGAATCTAAGTACAGCCGTCTATCTAATCTCTTTCTTTCCTCGTCTTGTCCCAAGACTCAACCTCTTGCCCGTCCTGCAAGAGCAATCTCTTCTCGCAGCGTTAACTCAACTGCTGCCTCCTCCAATGTTTCCAAATTGAAACGGTGCCAATTACCGTCCCCAATATATACGAAGATTAGACTTCGTTATGAAACAACCACTCCTCGGAAAATTCCTCGAAGGGTAAAGCGCCCGTGTTGAGATATCTTAGCCCCAGGTAATCGATACTCTCCAGCTAACAGAAGAACAAAACCACAGCGTAGATGTGGAATAAACGGTGCTCTTCCAACTCGGAAAGCAACCTGCCGAAACTCTCGACTTTCTGTTGCAGTGCATACTCCGCTGGTGTGTACCGATGTCCACGCATACAAGACCCAGTCTCGTATGTGAATGAGGGAGGTAATTTTGAATAGATAGAATTCTTAATAATATTTTAAGATCGTCTTCGGTGTTCTCTGAAAGCTAATCTGTTCGCTGATGCTTCCCCAATTCCTTCGACCAACGCTGGCTCTTTATAGCCTTCGTCTTCCTCTAGGCGTGACAGTGTTATCTCGGCCACGCTCCCCTAGCGCCCGGCAATAACTTACCACAACACCCTCAGGTAATTGTGCTGCCTGCAATGTGGTTTGAAAGCATTACGCTCCTGATAAGAATCAGGCCATCCATCGCGCGATATCAGCTCATGCTTTCCAAGCTCAGACATCTTTCCAATCGTACGAGTCGGTGGTTGGAACATCTACCAACCATGTTGATAATGCTTATCGCCTCTTAATCCCTCACACTGGTGAGCGATTAATTGCGTCATAGATTTAATCGGCAACCAACCAATACTATGCCAACGTAGATTACTGACGCGTAAGTTGGTATCCGATACAAGATTAAATTGTGATCCAGACCACCCGAGCCAACGATTGGTGGTCGCTCTAGGCTCATTGCCTACGTCATCAATCCCTGAGATACGTCATGCTAAGGTCGAGACATTTCTCCAGACCAGGACGTGCCCCTCGAATCCTAGCCCGTTACGGGTAGGGGAGAGGAGTCCTCTTAATCGCAATGGACTGTCATCTGCCGTGCGTGATTACCAGGCATGTCCCGCAGAGTATCCAAGAGTGAACGAAGTACCCACACTTCGCGCAACCAACATGACCTCCCGCTCCAGAGCATGTTGCTGACCACTTGATAGTACATGCATAGGTGTTATGCATATCGTAGATATGTATGCATCTTGTAACCATTAATCAAGTATCATTATCGCTGCTAAAGGACCACCCCTAACAGGCAGCCGAATGGGAGGAACTGGTCGCACCACCATGTTCCCCTCTAGCCGAATCCTAGTAGCCACCAGTCGTCGGGGTGCACCGGGATGTGGCGAAATGCGTCTGCGAGGTCTCGTTTAATTAAGACTGCACCGGGCCCGCAGGCCTGTACCGCGGCTACAGCGTTGTCGAATTGTGTGTGTATGTGAGTGTCCCCGACGCTTGGGGTATATAGTCGTTGACTGAGTGCCCGCTTGGCGATGATAAGTGGTGGATTCTCCTCCAGGGCCATCTTGCTTCGGTGCCAGTCCAAGTGGTGATGCTATGTATTTGGCTGGCAGGGTTGTGAGTCTGAGAATTTGGCTGGTGTACACGCGTTTTTCGATTTCTTTCGTGATTGAAGTGGGGTCGTTGAGAGCCGATGGCAAGTTTTCCCCAAGGATGAATTGCGGGGGGCCTGTATAGCCGATGAACACTCCATAGCGGATTCTGTCTATGAGCGTGTTTTGTAGGCCTGGGTTTGGGTGGTTCTGTAGCCAATGATCCCATCCTGTTGCGAGTAGAGATCCGCGGTTTCTGACGTTTGGTTGGCAGGTGTCTGTGAGTGTGAACTGAAGCTCGAGTTGAGGACTCCGGAGCCGTGGGGGCGTCGTCCCTTTGTCTGTTGGAGCCCCTGCCGGTCCCTGTGGCCGCCGGGATATGTGCTGGCTTAGAGGGGCGCCTTGCGTTTGGCTGCACTGTGTGGCTGGATGAGGTCCCTCGCATATCGCGCAGGCGTGAGTGTAGCGGCAGGTCGGGTAGGTGCAGGTGTCTTTGTTGTAGTTGTTGCATATCTCGTCGCTGGAGCTGCTGCGGTTGGCTGGGCCATGCGGAGCCCCAGCTGGGTGTGCTCATTTCGTGGGGCGGGTATCATCGGCAGGCATACGTGTGAAGAGTTGGGCCGTCTTGAGGCTGTGGTCGGGGGTGCTCCAGCCTGATGGTTCGTATATGCCTCGGCTTATTCTCTTTTGGTTGAATATGACGTGCAATTTTCGTACACTGACCCATGTGTGGGTGCGGAGGTGTTTGTAGAGTGTATGTACGTATGTCATGATGCCAAAGGCGAGTGGGATCTTTTGCGATGGCGGTGCGAATGTGCATATGATTAGGCCATAGACCATGAATGGGCGCATCAGGTGGCATATCGATTCGTATTGCTCAAGGTCGACATCTTTGCAGGTCAAGGAGAGGTTGAGGCTGACTTCTCCCGTGCCAAAAGATTAAAATTGTCGGCGTTTCTTTTTGTAGGTGAACGAAGCTTCAAGCTTCAGGAGGTTTGTGGCTTGGAACTTCTTTGTGTATATGGACTGCACGACTGCTCTGTCCAATGCTGGGAATATCTCTTGCATTGTAGGGAGCATGGGGTCATAACTTGGTAGTTCGGCTATCGCTCCGGTGCCCGTGGTTGCTATGCCTTTCGTGCTCGGGGTTGCTGCGGGGCCTGGTCCGCGCTGGGCTTCGAGAGCCGCTGTGAGGGCTCGGAGTACGACGTTGATGTCGACATCGGGTGTGTTCTGACCGCTCGTGCCTGACTGTGTGCTCGGGGCAGTCGCTCTGTCTTGCGCGAGGTGGATTGTATCCTGGGTGTTGGGCGGGGTCACCTGGCTGTCTCCCTGGGTCTGCTGGGACGCTGGTGTCGTGTCGTGTCCGCGGGTGCTGCTGCGGAGCTGGCGACCGGTGCCGCTGCTGCTGCAAGTGTCCGAGGCCTGACTTCCGTTGCTTGACTGGCTGTAGGTGATGTTGAAGTTTGGCGACATTGTTTTGCGTTTTTGGATCAGGGGGGCAGTGAGAAGAAGTGCGGGAGAAGTGTTGGTATGAGAGAGTATGAGAGAGTATGAGAAGATGCTGGGTGTTTGTTTTTTGAAGCTGGATGCGCTGCTTTGCCTGAACCCCTGCCGCTCCGCTCCTGTTTATATACCTTCTCCCTCGTTCCTGGCCTCCTTACTTCCCTCCCATCCCTCGGCTTCTGGCGCAAAACCTCGAGCTCAGGCTGTGGCCCAGACTGGGCTTCTGGCGCAGCCCTGACTCTGGCGCTTGCTCCGACTCTTGGTTGTGCTCGTGCTTTGCTCCGGCCCGGGCCCGTGCTCTTGCTCAAGCTTAAACTTTTGGCTCAAGCTCAAGGTTTCGGCCACCATCTTCCATCCCTTCCGTCGGCCAAATTGCTTGCCCTAGCCAGGCGATGGCCATATGCTGCTCGCCCTTGCCAGCCGATGGCCATTGCTGGTCACCCCCACTAGCCGTCAGTCAATTCCCGCCCGCCAATTCTCTTCAACTAGCCCTCAGTCAAGCTGGACCGTGCATCGCAAGCCGATGATGGATCAACGCAGAATGTGGAGGACTGAGGGCATAGTACTACACAGTGTGAAGATTAGACTGTATATTTCAGACCTGTAAAAAACGATAATGGCAAAGCAAATGCAACGGCAAGCGAGGTATCCGAATCGAAGACTGTATTGCAATATGTAACAAAATCTCAAAGCTGGACATAGATGGGGCGAGTGCGGCATGCGATATATAGCAATAGTGGAGAGGTAAAATGTGGCTATCGGCCGAAAAGAGGCATAAACATTGCCAGGCGTTGTGTGAACGTCTACAGCATAACTGCAGCCCCTGCGAAGAGTGTAACACACGTATCATTCTGATGGTGCGTATACCAGGCGCAGAGTAATGGAGGTGAGTATGCAACGCGGCCCGTCGCCTGGGCGAAGGGAAGTGTGTAATGCTCCGTCAGAGGGTACAAGGTTCCGTCAGAGCCATCAGAGCTGTCTGGAACACCCGGGTGTTTCAGATGGAAACTAGGGTTGTTGCTGATGCTACTACCCGTTTGCAACGCGTGAACAGTACAAATATATCCAGTGTTACGGGGGTAACAACACCTCAATAGAGTACGTAGTAGAGTACTATATATACTTCTTGGTGCGTACGGCCGTAGATCCTATTCCTTATAATGACTCGTTCAAGGACTGATCGGAACTTGTATTTTCGGAGCTATCTTCTTCGGCTAAAGGTTCCTGATGAACTTGCATTGACCTCTGATATTCCTTTCCCTTAGGATGGCCAGCTATTCCCTCCTCTAGTTTAATAGGTCGTATACAGTCCTTAACTCGATGAGCTCCCTTTCTATCAGAGGGCCAAGCACACCGAAGGCACTCTCCCTTAACTTTCCGTCTCTGAATTTCTGCCTTGTCTAACCCAGCCGTCTTAGATATGTTATATTCCTTATCGATAACTGGTTTAGGATTCCGGCGTTCCCATCGAGTTTTCTTATCCAAGAACTTCTTAGAAACCCGTGTAGGATTAATCCTGTCCGTTCGAGTCGATCTTTTTGTTCCCTGAGTGGCAATATTTCGTAGCCGTTTGGACTCCTGAAGGTATTGCTCACACTCCTTAAGAATTGTATGGTATTTCTCTTTTCCTGCTTTAGCTGGATCCGGTATCCGTGCTTCCTGCACTAAAGGACTGTCTTGATAGTGTCCTGATTCTTTTATCGTAGTTCGTCCGTAAAGCTTATTGATATGATTGACTAAGCCAGATTCTAATTCGATAACTGAAGCTAGCCACCACCCGCACTGCGCAACGAAGATATGCTGTGATCTTCTGGTATAAGATATAACTTTCTCTAAGGCGTATATGATTAAGTCATTATCGTCTTCGAAGGTAATCGTCATTCACAGGATTAGATTTCTGTCAAGGTGCGGGGCTGCCGCTACACAAAGCTAATAGATTCTAGGTATAGATATAATAGGTATAGGTATCATAAAAACGCAATAATAAATAAGGATATTTCTCCGCTGGTAGGTATCGTTTTTCTCTCTAGCTGTTCGAGCTTGTCTTCTTCATTGCCGGAGCAATGTGATCACTTTATAGCTGGTGCCCTACTACTTTCGGCTCCAGGCCTTAACACACAACCATGATTAAATCCCTCAATGATAACCACGTATCTGTGGGTCTTATCTTCATGGCCAGTAGATACCCTTGCGTCTTACATGAAGGAATGCGCGTGTCGGAAAGTGGCCACGCACTGGACGTGTTTACATCATATCAGCTCATAATCAGACCATAACTTTAAGTTGGACTTTTCGCAATGCCGGTGATCGGTAGATGGAACGTGCCCTCCCACGGCGCCACATCTCTGCTCATGATATTATCTCCAACAGCCCATAGACTGAAATGCAATGCAATTCTAGGCCAACGTAGAACTTATGCGCGATTTAATCCCCCCGATTAAGTGATTACGGAACGAACTCCGCAACTTAAGGCCGGATGTCTGTTCTTCGCTAAGGCAACACCATTATTCCCTCAGTCCTATGTGCTTAGGTGTTCATGTATCCCGGATGTGCCCTGCATTTAACTAAGAAAACCAGAGAGCCCTTTACTAGCACGACTGCCGTGCACTTCATGTGCAACCGCATAGTGATAAGAATGAATCTGGCTAAGAACATTACCCATCGGCAGAGACTAGCTCTTTCGACAACGCAGCAATGTTGCATCATCAAATCAGCTGCCGCAGCACATTGCTTTCAATGAATCTGCCAAGCACCCTTGCTTGCTTAATCGAGACGTGATTAGTAGAACCCCCACTAAAGAATCATACCACATGGTGATACCCTTTCGGTTTAACCTGAACCATTACACTGCTAGGAGAGAACCCCTAACATCCAGTGTGGGATCAGGAAGAAGGGCATGAAGATGTACTATGACAATGTGCTAAAGGAAGAAAACACCACTCGGCGTTTCCCAAGCTTCAAAAACGGGGAAGGTGTACAGAAGCTTGTGACTATGATGCCAGATGATCAGACTCGCGGGGAGGGGGAACTACACACTCTGGAAGATATGAGATGGAATGACAATCACCAACGCTCTATCAAATACTGGAGTCGAGACATCATCAAAAGCATGAGATGGTTGATGCGGCAGCCAGCCGACGTGGAGCATCTTATTTATGCCCCTCAGCGTTACTTTAACAGCGATACGCCACCGAAACGCCTCCATACCGAAATGCACATTGCGGACTGGTGGTGGGAGACACAGGTAAGGAGAGATTCTTGAGGATAATAACGTGCTAATCGACGTTTAGACATCGCTCCGAGTGGGCGATACACTGGTTTCTATGATCATCATGTCTGACAGAACACATCACTCAAATTTTGCTGCCGACAAGAAAGAGTTGCCTCTATATGTGACAATTAGCAATCTATCGTCGAAGATCCGCCAGATGCCCTCGACGCACAGTGTCGTAATAGTCGCTCTCCTATTGTTTCCAATCAAGAAACGCAATATTCCTCAGAAGCGGCTGGATGAGCAGCGGCAAACAAACCGAGAGGTGCTGAACGAAGTACTCTGGCGGGTACTCCATCCACTCACCATTAAACAAAATCCTAGCGCCGAGAGCGGTTATTACAATGTTCTCTGTGCAGATGGCAACTTCAGGCATTGCAAACCGGTTTTAGCAGCATGGCTTGCCGAGTGCCCAGAGTATAGCGACCTACATCATCTCGAGCCATATGTCTGTGTTTGGTGCGAGTGTCCAAAGAACGACCTTGGAGAATATGTGCCTCCTGACAAGCAACACCCCCGGTGGGAGCACAACCTAGATAGAATGCTCAGCGATGTCAAAACCAAGACAGCCGATGCCGAACTCTCATCGCGCCATGTTCACTGATGATTCAATGTGTTTCGTCATATTCCATGTATTGTAAGTGATCTCCCTAAGCCCGACCTCCTCCATACAATGCAGATTGGCATGCTTGACCACCACCAGAAGTGGATTATCCACTTCATGAAGATTCATGAACGGCTCGACAAGTACAATGCAATCTGGTGATCCATGCCTGCTTACCACGACCTCACACCAAAACATAAGTCATATGAGGAAGTTTCTCAATGGAATGGGAAGGAGATGAAGGAAATCAGCCGGTACTTGCTTGGAGTTGTAACCCAGTCTCTACGAGGCAGAAGCCCCGCTCAGCACCTGATATTCAATCGCACAATTGAGTGAACACAGGCAGTGTTAGAATTCTATATGTATGCTCGATATAAATCCCACCATGAAGCAACATTGAGCTACATGGAGGACACCTTGCGTCGTTTTCACACCTTCCAAGATGTTGTCTTACTCGGGCGTGCCAGCCAAAAGGCGAAGGCTAAAGCCGATGCCCTGAGAATGGAACTCATGAAGAAGCCAAAGGTAGACAAGGAAACAACTGCTGATTCTTGGACACCATCCAAGAAGCGGTGCGAAATGAACGCCTGGCGGGATTATATCAGCCACGAGGGAGATATTTCGAAGAAGTTAGATGCCGACTTCAACTTTCCGAAGATCCACTTAATGTCTCATTGGGCTGAACAGATTCGTCATTATGAAGCCTTGCAACTGTATTCTGCCGAGAGACATGAACAACCACATAAAACGAACCTCAAGGATGGTTGGAAAGCCACCAATCACAATCTCAACTACCTGCCACAAGTAATCACTTTTCAGCGGAGCATTCTCTGTTTCGAAATCAGAGAGCTCAATCTCCAAGCCCTCGCTCAGCGTTCAGAGAACAGCGCTGCCACCTGCAAAGTCTTCCCTTCCGGTGCTGATTTGGCTGCCCCCCTGAGCTCCTACTCATATGCGAAGCCTTAATTCATGGGACCCCAAAACCGCCATGATGGAAAGCATCCTGATGCTATGATCAAAGACTTCAGAGCATTACTCAACAATACACAATACGCAACGCACTGCGTGGCAATATACAGCGGCACACGGAAGTGTATCAAGCATAAGAGTCGTATCAAGACGTATATATCGGATGAACAACTGCACGCAATGGAGCTCTTTATTTACCATAGTATTCACATTCAAGTTGAGGGTTTAGATGGTGAACGCATATCTCAGATGTGTCGATGCACAGGGAGCCAGAGCTGGCGCGGAGGGGATCGACGGAATGACTGGGTGTGGGTAAAGCAACGCCCAGGGAGGTGTTATGGTGCACTGAATGGGCGTCTTCCATGGCAACTGCACCGACTATTCAAAATCAAGCTCCAAAACGAGGATGGAGCTTTCGTTGAGTACTGGTTAGCCCTGGCGCTCACGACAATCAATGAAAACTCGGGTAACTTGGATCCCGTGCCGAAATTTGTACATGTGAGAAAAGCACTGGCAGCAGTTGCTTTGCAAGTTTTCAGCCTGGGAAACATCATCGGCTGCGCGCATGTAATTCCACAGAAAGCTACTAGTAGTAAGACAGGAAATGGACGGAACGAGCGATGGATTGTCAATAGCCACATAGATCTGGCGACTTGGAATGATGTGTATAATTAGTAAAGAGAGAATTGCATATTGCGCACAGGTAGAAGGAATGCAAGGAGAGATTTTCGCAACGTCACCCATCGCATTGCAATCCAGATGCATGCGTGTACCCAATTAACCCATTCCAACGTATGGTCACAGTTGGCCCCAACACCAGATTGTTCATTCAAAATAGGAGACCCACAGAGCGAGAAGAACAGGTGAAACAGGGATTGGAGAGCGGTATGCAACGCAACGCGTGGTATTGAGACCGGGTGCGGAGTAATCCGGCACCGGGGCGTCTCTGATGGCTCTGGCGGAGAACGTCCACTCTGACGGAGCTTTTCCTTCCGGACGGAAATATTTTTTGCTGATGTAGTTACCTTCCCAACAGGGGCATAAGTCTTACCAAAATCCTTCTGCTGGTATCCTTTTATAACTAGCCATGCTTTGTATCGTGTGGACCCGTCAGGATTGCGTTTAGTCTTATGGACCTACTTTCAGCCAATCAGCTTAACTTGCAGTTGCCGTGCTGCCCGGGAGTTGAGAGCGGAGAAGGTGTTATTGAGCAGGATTGACGTGCTTTCTTCCTCCATGGCTCTGTTCCAGTGAACTCGTTGAGGTCTTTTCATAGCTTCCATGTAGGTGAATGGATCTGTTGCGGATGCCGTTAATGCCTCTGCGGAGACATTACCTTGACTTCTTGTGACACAACTCCCTATTGGCGGTACTGGAGCTGGAGCTGCTTGCGGGACTTGGCTTGATTTCTTGATTGCTGCTGCCGAGCGCCGGGCAGTCTGATCCTCTCTGCAGAGGCGCCGGCTGTGGGCGATGTTATCTGCATTTGCTGCCAAACGCTGGGCAGTCTGATCCTCTTGGCGGAGGCGCCGGCTGTGGGCGTTTTCTATCTGCGTAGGTTGACTAGCTATCTGCGTAGGTTGACTTTCTCGGAGAGGCTCATCTCCGGTATCTGTCTCTTGGACATATTCCTCATCTTCTGGTAATTCAAATATGTCGATCTCATTGCTTTCATGCTGACACGACAGGTGTGCATTCCTTTCTTCGTCGAAGACGACTTCTTATTGAGCTTTTACTCTCTGGAATTCGGGATCCCATAACCTCCACAACGTGTTTGAGTCGTGTTTGTAGCCTACCATCATGCAGGGCATTAATCTCGGGCCGAATTTGCCTTGGCGCTGGACTTCGGGGATGAGTCTGCTGGCGTAGCATCCAAATCGGCGTAGGTTGTGGAGAGAAGCTTGATACGACATCTTGTTACCATCCGCATTGTGCGTAGGTTTTCCAAATCCATGCAGCATTTCGTATGGCGTTTTGTATGGTGCTTGATAGCCATCAAGGTCACTTCTTTTCAGGCCTTCGTTTGGCGATCTCTGATGGAGATTGACTGCAGTATTAACCGCTTCTCCCCAGAACTACATGGGGGCCTGGGAGTCAATCATCATCGCGCCGGACTTTTCAGTTATCGTACAGATCATGCGTTCAGCAACACCATTTTTATGGTGAGCGTATGAAGGGCATGGCTCGTATGTTGTGCCTCGGGCCGTAAGTACATATCGGAAAGTCTTATTGTCGTATTCTCCCTGTTCATTATCGCACTGGAATCGCTTGATCTCGTATCCCAACTCAGTCTACTCGGGCCTGAAATGGCTGGTAGGCTGAGGTGCACTTCTCGGCTTTCTTATTTGGGAGCAGCCATATGGATGTGTACCTCGTGTAGTCATCGATGAATAGTATATAATATTGATTGTCTCCGAAGGTCGGTGTAGAGAAGGGACCACAGACATCCGAGTGTACAAGTTCACAGGGCTTCGTAGTGCGCTTGACTGGGACTTTGATGAACTTTTGTTTATGCTTGGCCTGGATGCAGACTGTGCACATTGAATTATCGTTTGTATATCCCTTGACTAGAGACTTTACGGCAGTAGGATGCATATGAGCTAGTCGTCAGTGCCAAATTCTTGATTCTGAGATTGTGAGAGACTTTCGAGTGGACCTAGTTTTGGCTGCGATAGGTGCTCTGGATGATTCGATTGTTGGCTCGATTGTAGGGTCTGCGATTGTAGGTTGAATTGTAGGGTCGGCGAGTGTAGGTTCAATTGTAGGGTCTGCGTTTATAGGCTCGATTGTCGGTGAGCTGTCTCTCTTTTTCCTTTTTCCGTTCTAGGTAGTCAATGATAGGAGTGCGGTCGCGGGGACTATTATATATATGCCATTAATTAGTTCTCCGGTGAGACTGCAGGAAGATGGTGAAGTTATGGATCATTTTCCGTTCCAAAATATAGTCGTATGCCCGCCCAAATCCAATTGGTTGATCGATAGAAGGGAAAGTCGAAAAGTAGGAGTATGGAGGGCTTCGACTTGATAGCCTCGTATAATGTCGAGAAATTCATAGTGCATGGTGGTGACTGAATTGTTGTCTCCAGGCTGGATTGATATAGGCAGTGAGAGTTGTTTGAACGTTGAGAAGCTGCTGTGGTCATTGGACATGTGGTGTGACACTCCGGAATCAATGACCCACTTCAGAGCCGCAGTGGTGGCGGCAGCGGCGAAATCACAAGCAGTTAGTCAGAAGGGATCGCAGTCTCCGGTCGTAGCGAGATCTGCTGTAGAAGTGGCTTTCTTCGCTTTCCACCACTCCTTTATACGTTTGTATGAGACGCAGTCAACTTTGACATGGCCTGGGAGCGCACACTGGAACCAAATGTGCTCGTCGTTTCCTCAGTTGGTTCGTCCCTCCTGGGCGCATTTCCACTTCCTGCATGCATCTGTAGTATGGCTGTCAATTTTGCAATAGGTGCACTTACTTTCATGGCTGTCTTTGGTTCCACTGCTTCCACCGTGTCCACTATGTCCACAGCATCCTCCGAGTCCGCCGCGTCCACCGCGTCCACCACGTCCACCATACCCACAGCCACGGTAGCTGCCACGTTGAGTCAAAAGGGTGGCCCCCGTGGATGCATCTCCAAGTTCTTTTGTGAGGCTGGCTGTAGTTTCTTCTTCTAGGAGGTCATGCATGGCTTCTTCGGGTGTAGGTAAAGGGCTTCTATGTTTTAACACTATTAATATCATCGCATACTGAGATGGCAGTGATGTGAATATTTGCGTGCGGAAATCTCGATTGGTGACTGCATTGTCGGTATGGTCCAGTTGTATGCGGTAGTTACTGAGCTTGGTGAAGTACGTTTTAAGTGGTTCGTCCTCCTTAGGTCGCGAAGCCATAAACTGGCGAAGGATGTCCTGTCTGCCGGTATAAGATCCGGCGGTGTCCAGACTCGTTTCTAGTGTGTTCCAGATGTCGTGAGGATTTGGTATACCTTTGACGATGAGCCATACTTCGGGGGAACAGGAAAGTCTGATCATTAATGCAGCCTTAGCTTCCTTAGCCTTCCAATCATCGTAGTTGTCATTGTGGTCGAAGTCAAGGGGCTGCAGTTCAGGATTCTCTCCAGTGACGATTGCATATGCTTTCATGGGTGACAGGATGACAATCATGTCGGATTTCCATTCGTCGTAATTGTCATGAGCGAGCTTAGGGATGTTGCCCCACCGTGTCTTGTTGAAAGCGGGTTCAGAGTAAGTCAGCGCGATATCGTAGAGATTGTGTTGAGTTTTAGTGTTGTTTATGCGGCTGTTGCTACGGTGACAAGGTTTAGGGTTCTTGAGGCTCTTTTGGAGATCGTGAAGGAGATCATAGGAAAGATCGTGAGTTTTTAGATAGTAGTGATAACCGGGCTCATAACCTGTTGAATAGGACTGATTGCTAGAAGCTTGTCTATTCAAAACTACAGGTACATTCATGGACTTGTATATGCGGTAGTCGGAGTATGTCTTTGTATGTTTTGTACGCATGCATGCGCACTCAGCTGGCATCTCCAGCTGAGTGGCATCTCCAGCTGAGTATGGAATGACCATCATCTTAGAGAGATTATGCATCAGCCCAACTGAAGCCATACGACAGGAGATAAACCATATATGCAACACCTACAATAGGGAAAGGGGATGAATGATACTACACGATGTGCCCCCCGGATGCATAATAATACGAAGCTACCACAGATGCAAGCGAGTTCAAATTTTCGCAAGCTGTGTACGACCCAATATGTGCAAGGCTAGATGTAATATCGCATACTCATAGTTGTATTTTCAGTAGACTCGTAATAGACGCTAAAGCAATAAACTACACTAATTCACTTCTGCACAAGACTTCAAGATAATCTCCATGTTCAAACATTCCAAGCCGAAACTTCATGGTGTTGAACTAGCTATATTTTGATATTTCGGTGTGAACTGATTTCACTACATATTGATTTAGGGCATATAATACTATCCGTCCACGATGCAAAGTGTCTCGGAAACCGTCACGTATGCCACACCAGTTGCTGGACTAGAAAAGGTCGCGAAATAGTAGTTCCGAAGTCTCAATGCGGAGAACCATAGATAAACAAGTACAAATTTGACCAAACCAGCGGAAGTTTTTGATTGTACGTGATTGCCTGGTCGATACGACATGTACCTTTCCCTTAAAGCCTTGGACAGCATGACAACTGCAACAACAGATTCTGGCAGAAATGCCTCTCAAAGCGTAATACCATAGCATGTTTTCACTAGCGTAGAGTAGGCAAGTAGTAGTTAGAATCTTTAAGTGTTCCAATTAGATGGTGCATCAAACCTCACTCGACTCCCGATTTCTTGAGAATGTTGCATGAACCTGACCGAGCTGATGTCAAGGCTCACAGCCGATAGGGCATAAGGTACCTAACTACCTTGTATATATCTCGAGTCTTTCTCCTGCTCTCCAGTCTCTGTATCTTAAGTCTATTCACACGGTTCTCCCCTTCCATATTTCAACAGAGAAAGTTGCATTCAAACTTTCTCATCTTGTCAACCGTGGTGCTTTCGGCGATGAGAACGGCTAAATTGTGAGACTGGCTTATATGATCTTCAAGAGGTCGTTTTGTCATTTAATTATATGCGACTCGCGCTAGGATCGACTGCAGTAGATTGGAACCGTAAATCTCCCAGGGTGGCTGGGAGGGTTCTTACACGCTTCGACGCCACACCTCGGTGACGGGTGCTGATTGGTGCCCGCTCGTCTTGCTGCATATCCTTTTCTGCTTTCAGCCGTATGAAACTCGCCTATCTCTCGAAGGACCGATTCTTGCTAGCGGACCGTGAAACCTTCTCAATGGCAGCACCCTCAGATTCGAACGAAACCCCAATGTTTGAAGGGCGCACTGAAGATGACTGTATCGGCGAAGTCCCCGTCGAATCAACTATCACCACCGACCAAAAACCCACCCCATATTTAGACGCCATTAAAGATTTTTCCACATATCTCCCACACCTTGAACTCCTACTTCCTCAGCCGCCCCCTGAAGCCTTGAAGTATGACAAACGGCAGCCGACAAGGACCACCATTGCCGATATTGTAGATTCTGTTGTCTGCAGTCCACGAGATACCCAGCTCCCCCACGATCTGCAACATTCGGCGGTTTCTTCCCCGCATTGTAAGACATGTCCGACCCTATAACAAAGCAACAGGCGTGTTTTTTTGCTGTAAAATCTGACGAATCAGAAGGGGTTGGATATGTCGGCATTCACACAAATGAAGTGCAGTGCATATTTTTTATTGGCTGCAACCGGAGATCTTCCACGATCGATTTTGATTCGCCTAGAAATCTGTCGAGCTGACACTACGCAAATAGAAGTGTTAAGTTTTATCGCCCATGTACTGCGCTCACTTTCTTTTTTCTGTCGCGTATCTTATTAATACCTCACACCCTCTCTCATCCATAGACCCAACATCGACCATTACCGCACGTCAGATCTTTGGAGAATGTTTGGAAATTTTTAACGACTTGGTCGGTACTATAGAGTCCATAGGAATTGTTACGACTCTGACTGACATCATCCTTCGACAGGCAAAACGAAATTAAAGCACATCATCGGAGCGATTGTCCCTGAACGACTTTGCCGTGTGGCGCAGGTCAGAACCGGAACCAAATATGGCTGAAAATATCAATTCAATTGGTCAGTATGTCTGCACCAGGACTCTAGAGCGATGATTGATTAAGCTAGCTGACGATACAATGTGCAATGCCAAGCGATGCCAAGCCCCCGTACAAGCTCTCCACGGCGACAGAAGCTCATCGCAACATTGGAGTCTCTACCGAATTCACCTTCGAATAAATCGTTCATTCCGCGTCAAATACACCGCACTTTATGGCAGAAACTCTATACCGCGCCAAGATTCTTTGGCACCTTCGTATTTACAGCCCGTATCCCTGTCGTATCGGCAGCGTTTGCAAATGGAAACGATTTTAGCAACAATCTTTTCTCTGATCTCGCGCCGGTTCTTGCGCTATTTGGCGAGCAAGTTGCGAAGCAGTTTATGGCGGGGTCTATGGGTTGGGAAGATAACATCCTATTTGCAATGGTACGCTTGGGCGGCTTTGGTCTTTGCTGATGCTAATCTCAGAAATAGGCGCCCTTGGGAGTCATCACCGCAATTGTTGGGGCCATAAGAGTCGGTGGTCCTGTATGGCTAAAGGCTATCATCGGAAGAGCTAGGGAGAATCGGGCAGCCGCTGAAGTCGAACTGACAACTTCGACATCGGAAGACGTATGTGAACTATGGAATGGGCAGACAATAGTACGGATGACTGGAGCACCAAAGATATTGGCATTTATCTATTTTCCAACAACGGAGAAGCGACCAGTTCATGAACTGTTCACCTTAGAAGCGGCAATTAAAACAACGCGACTCCAGCCGGAACTGCTGAGGACTTGGGGCACGTCTTTTACCGCTCCGGAACCTAATGGACGATCCAACAACCGCGCACATAGCTCAACCTCCCTCTCGACAGTTACAGACGAAGAAGCGCAGAAATCTGCCACCAATGCGCCAGACCAAGTACCTCCTACCACTGGGCGGGCAAAGAAAAATGCAATCCACGCTCCAAACATATTCTTGAACCTCAGTTCAACGAGAAATCAACTGGAGTTGCGTATTTGTGCTGTATTTGCTGTTGCATTGCAAGCTGGAGTACTGGTTTTCGCGGGATACGCAACGTATGATGTTCCATTGAGCAACGGAATTGGCGGTAAATCGAGTGTGTACTACGGATACCCCCTCGCTGCTGTGGGAACGGTGGTGTTGGTTGTTGGGATGTTGATCTGTTCATTTGTGGTGGAGGCAAGTACTAGGGAAGTAATCTGGAAGACTCAGTCAGGTGATACCGAAAAATTTCGAATTCTTTGGTTGCAGCAAGGAGAGAATGTTAATGACCAAGTCTTCGATTCATATGCGATCTTCGCAGGGGGCAATCGCGATTCTATCTTGACGTCCCGGCTGTCTGACCACCACGCTTACGCCGAAGACATCAGTTCGCAGCCTCAGATACTACTTTGGACCCAGACGTTGGTTATTATCGGGACGCTCATTAGTGTCGGTGGCTTTATTATTCAATTGTACGTGTACTTCGTTCTCTTGGTCTTGCGTTAGCGTGCTTATAATATATTTCCTTCAGTACCGGGCTTCGTGGAATGAATTGGTCTGCTTCGGTTGCGCAACTCGTTGCGACTTTAATAATGGCAATAGTGAGGGCTATCGTTCGCCGGGATTTAGCAACGCCTCCACAATCCCAGAAAACTCCTCATGGCCACGAGCTCGATTGGCTAGCAACTAGAATTGCGGAAGATTCGGAAAAGCTCTGGCCGGGTAGTGACAGCGGCAGTAGCGTTGATAGTGAGAGTGGCAAGGACATCTGGAGCGAAGATTGCTGGAAATGGGGAATTGTAAGCGCCTCCGATACAAAGGAATATTGCTTTTATGAGCCTGCCAAAATCACATCAAATCACTTGCACGTCGTTGTAGAGATCCGGGAACGCCTTGGACAGTTGAGCAAATGGACGGGAACAGCTTCGGATCCAGCAATTTCTGTCGCTAACGCCATAGAGGCGGTGATGAATACTCTCTTCGCATCGAAGAAACACACAAGCCGCAAGACAATGAAATGGTCGATGCGTGGCGCACGTGATCTAAATTGCAACCTAACCGATAACATCTACCTGTCAGTTCAGTACATCAAGGGTCGATGGAAAGCTAATGCCAACGAAATTGCTGCTGTCTTATCTCTGTGGCTGTATGCCGTCGGATCAGACGAACGATCGCCAAGTGATAGGAATGCAGATCCAGACTCGGGAGCCCAAGACTGGCTTCGCGACGGGGACGAGGCACTGAGGAAACCCAATATGCAACTTCTAGGCCCTAAAGGGAAGAATTATATTAGGGATCTCAACTGGTATGTTGGCGATGAGATGTCCAAAATTATGGAAGCAGAGGAGCTACCAGACGAAAATAATTCCAACTCCAAAGCGGACCCCACTGCCGACCCCACTGCCGACCCCACTTCCAACCCCACTGCCGACCCCACTGCCGACCCCACAGCCGACTCAACATCTACCGACTCAACAGCTGACTCCACCGTTGCCGAAATCGATCGTCATAGAGTTGTCGGCTTTACCAACACCGAGCCAGAGATCGGCAACAGCGCGCCGCCTCACACCAGACGCTTTCGGTTACGAGTACTCACTCGCGACAATGATGAGTCAGAATCTGCAAACACAAACCAAGAAGAAGCCAAGATGGAGACAACAGACTCACAGGAGCCGGTAGAGCAATCGGAACTCCAGCGCTCTAATTCCAACGACTCGACTGCCCACCAGGCGGGTCCTAGCGAAAGAAATGAACCAAAGCCTAAAAAACCGGCGAACAGACATTTCCTGGCTGTAATGTCCGAAGTCCCAATTGCGCTGCTGTTTGCGCGCGACATATTTTCAACGTTCATGTGGGCTGCTGCAAAGGAAATGGAACGACTGGGTGGTGATACGACAGTTCATCCAACGGATACAGAGGGTGCGGGCGCGCAATGGCAATCTTTTCGGCTGAAGAACAGTGTTTTATCGAAGATGGTACAAGATGTTGAAAGAGCTGGTTTGGGAAATTCTGGAGACGCATATTTCAGTATCCTACCGCCTCTTAGTCTCTGCCAGAAACTGCCAGTTCCATCTTGCATCGTAGAGTATGCAAGGGATATTGCTAAACGTAGTGAAGCGGTCAACCATTGGAACGAAGCGAAGGATGTGTATGTATGGCTCTCTCGTACATGCAGCACATTTGGTTACAATGATCCGATTACAATCAAGGCAACGGCTGTCTTGTGTGAGTTTACTAAAACCGTCTGCACTACCTCGGCGAACTTGACAACCCTGAAATGGGACCCCGACACTATCAAAACCATCAAAGACTGCGAATCATCGTTGCTAGAAGAGCTGGATCAGGCCAATCGGCCACTTTTTGACAGCATTAAACAACTGTATGAAATTCAAACTCGACCATACCTAGCCACGAAACAAGAATCCTCTGAGTTGGAGGAGGCTCAACATCCATCCGATCGTAATATAAAGTCGGTCGAGTTTAACGGGTTCGCCAATACCACGCCATTGCATATTTTAGATTTCAACAACTGGATTGATGAAGAAAGAGCAGAACTAGCAAGGATCGAACCTCTAAAACGATATTTCGATGCGAGAGACCTTCTAGGATTGACACCTCTCCATTATGCTATAATCAAAAACCAGAGTAAGAGGGTTCGAAACTTATTAAAAGCAGGTGTGAATCGGAATCTTGCCGATATTATTGGGTGGACACCTCTTCATTATGCGGCTGCACTCGGGCAGGAGGACTCTGTCCAACATCTATTGCGCGCAGGAGCTACATCAATTTCAAGAGACCTCTCTGGGCGGACACCACTCCATTATACTCGGAAGGAAACAATTGCCTGGGCTCTTTTGCAAGAAGGTGCCGAATTGGACGCTCAAGGCAGAGACGGTATCGCAGCACTGCATTGTGCAGCACAAAATGGTGACAACGACACGGCAAAGTTCTACCTTGAAGCTGGTGCAAACGTGGAAATTCTGGACAATTCACGGAGAACGCCGCTTCATTGGGCAGCATTTTATGGACACGAGGAGATAGCTAAAATTTTAATTCAAAAAGGAGCAAGTCCGACAGCACGCGACGACAGTGGGCGGACTTCACTACACTACAGTGCGGTCGTAGGCACCTTGACGAAGCAATTTCTCAAGTCGCTAGGTGGAAGCGAAGAAAAAATGGAAGCAAAAGATAGGAGAGGCCTAACTCCTTTACATCTTGCCACGATGGCTGCAAAGAACGATGTAATAGAGCTTCTAGTCGAGGTCCAATTTGAGGCAGCAAGTCGCGATGGAAAGACGGCACTTCTACATGGCGCCCAGAATGGACACGAGGCAACGGTCCGGCTGCTACTCGACCGCGGAGCCGACATCGAGGCCAAGGACAATTACGGCTGGACGGCGCTGTACTGGGCGGCTGGGAGTGGACACGAGGCAACGGTCCGGCTGCTACTCGACCGCGGAGCCGACATCGAGGCCAAGGACAATTACGGCGGGACGGCGCTGTACTCGGCGGCTGGGAGGGGACGCGAGGCAACGGTCCGGCTGCTACTCGACCGCGGAGCCGACATCGAGGCCAAGGACAATCACGGCGGGACGGCGCTGTACTCGGCGGCTG